>Ga0315548_1000360_pt1 | contig 42460 bp, 39 predicted proteins | sample SalMarSW160110MG_2_FD_202540 | JGI IMG/M metagenome (GOLD analysis project Ga0315548, IMG submission 202540) | Salt marsh sediment microbial communities from the Plum Island Ecosystem LTER, Massachusetts, United States - Salt Marsh Sediment SW1601-110 ... | reverse complement strand
TGAGACCGGCCTTTGGTCTTTCATAGAGCAGAAAGAGGTCAAACCCGGTTTGCTTGACGGCGTCTCTGAAGAAGTCGTTTACAATTCTGTCTAATTCCTCTTCGCCATATTTCATCGCCATAAATGCCTTGCGGCTTTCTGTGGCGCCTCGTTTTAGTTTTTCATAATACTGCCAACCCTCAAAAGATAGCATAACACTTGCACGTCCGAACTCATGATTCTGACCTTCAAGAATACCCTCCCTTAATAGATGGTTTATAACGTATTCGAAACCATTAGATGTTACTGCACCCATAATGGATTGGTGTTTATCCGCCTGGACCCAAATTAACTCTCCGGGGGGATTCTTACTATTTCCAAGCCAAAGGACAAACTTATCCGCCTGTTCGGAGGGTTTTGGGGGTGGTTGTTTTACTATATTTTCAACCACATCTTTTTTAAGAAGGATTCTCTTAGGATGTCCGAATGAAGGCATAGATTCATTTTTTGTTCGTATCCAATGGCTGAGAACAGCAACTTTCTGAATATCCTTGTTAGGAGTATGAAGAGTAACATCTTTACTAAGAAGCCACGGAAGATCGTCTTCTAAGTCATCTGTCGTTTGAAAAACTCCGCATCTTGGACAAGTATAATTACAAGTATCACTGATATCTTCTTTCTTTTCAAGGTCTGAGTCGCATATTGGGCATTTTTCAGGCATTTACGATTTTCCTAATGTTCAATTTTAAGCGATTATTTTATCTTCGATAAGTTCGTGAATCATATTCTCGTTACTCGATGCTCGATACTCGTTTCTCGTAATTTTGGTTTAAGCGATGATTTTATCGTCAATAAGTTCGTGAATCATATCGGCTAGGCCGGCGTCGGTCGGCTCGATATTTTTGCTTTCCTTTGCAGTCAGGACGACGCTCTGGATGCGATGGACCTTTGTCGGCGAGCCGTTTCGGCCACACCATTGCAGGTCGGCCTTGAGCAGGTCGAGGTCCCACTGTTTTATAAGGAGGCCTTTGTCTTCAAGCTTAGCGGCCTTTTGCTGCGCAAGGTCCTTCAACAGGTCGGGGGAAGCGTCAGGGTTTTCGGCTTTGAGGAACTGTTCGATTTCGCAGGGTGCGAGTGCGGCTTTGTATTTCATCATTTTTTTTGCGGCAGCGACCCGCGGCTGGTTTGCGTCGGCTGTTACGGTGAGCAGAACGGGCAGTTGGGCTCTGACTTTTTGCCAGCCGTTGCCGATATTTCGCTGGGCGGTAATCGTCCGGCCCTTTAGTTCGATGAGCTTCTCGACGTAGGTGATTTGGGGTATGCCGAGCTTCTCCGCAAGCTGGGGGCCGACCTGGGCGGTGTCACCGTCGATTGCCTGTCTGCCGCAAAGAACAATGTCGTGTGGGAGTCGGTTTACCGCGCAGCTTAGTATATAGCTTGTTGCCAAAGTGTCGCTTGCGGCGCAGCGGGCGTCGGTAACCAGAATTGCTTCATCGGCGCCACGGTAAAGGGCGTCTCTTAGTATGTTGGCGGCGGCGGGCAGGCCCATAGTTATAACGGTAACGCTGCCGCCGAATCTAGCCTTGATATCGAGTGCCGTTTCGAGGGCGTTGAGGTCTTCGGGATTGAATATCGCGGGCAGGGCGGAACGGTTGACGGTTCCGTCGTCGTTCATCGCCTTGCCGGTAATCAACTTCGTATCAGGGACCTGCTTTGCCAAAACCACACAATTATATGACACTTGTTGTTTTCTCCTGAAATCCAGCAAAATGGGAGCATATTAACTGGAGCTGACCAAATCAAGCAAGGTTTTATCGAGATATTCTTCCAATGCGGCGCTCTTGCCGAGATGCCGTGCGAGGGCTACAAGGTTGAGTCGCTGGAGAACACCGGATGTGATTGGGCGTTTAGAATCCCAGAAAATCAAAGAACTGAGGAACTCAGTTGCAGGTTGAGAGTTAAGTAGCTCTGCTATCAGGGCGGATTCATCTTCCGTTTTGCAGTGGATATAGTAACAGGTATCGTCAAGCATAACTGGCTTACCTTCGGATGGGCCAACAACAGAGAAATGAAGGTTTTTATACAGGCCGCAGATGGCTACTTTCCAGGGAGAGAAGGCATAGTTGCCAATTCCAAACAGACAGAAACGAGGTCTGCCTTTGTAGACCGCACTTTTTCTCTTGTCGAGATATGAGGCGTGGCGCAAGAGGTAATCCCAGGTTTTGGGGGCGAGTTGTTGTATGAAGCGAGTATCTTCAGAGGTTTCCTTTTGGGTGACGAGGACCAATCGGCTGGGTTGTGGATGATGGTTCCGGGCAATATCCGAGCCCTTAGCAAGGGGATAGATAAAATCGGATTCAAAACCGCAAAGCTCACCTAATCCATTTTTGCATCCGTTCGGTTCGTGGACGAATTCCATTACGGCGGAACAATCATGTTTTAGGCCGGAGCGCCATTTGTAGTGTTCTTCTGGGCCGTCGAGAAATGCCCAATGGTTGTATTTTTCGATGTCGGCAACTAATTCAGACTTATGCATCCCAATCAGGGATAGGCGGTTTTTGTCGGATAATCCGTTAAAAACAGCGCATTGTTTTGGTGTTTTTATACAATTACCCCTGAACATAAACAGACAAGCGGAAACATCCACGCCAAAGTGGCGTTTTGTATCAATCTGGTGAATACTAAAATCGCCTATGTTGAGATTATGTTTCCAGATGTACCGCAGTATTTTTCTTGCGGTGCTTGTTTTGCAGAGCATAGCCAAAACGGCGTTTTTCCCCTGTAACCAGTCGCAGGCCCGGATTAGTATCCATTCAGATATGTCGAAATTTGATTTACCGGTTAGGGCGTCAATGCCTCTTTGAGCTTGGAAGTTGCTTTTTTTTGGTAAGTTGTTGGAGTTGATGGCTCCAAGCCGGGAATTAGTGACCCAGGGGGGATTACCAATAATCAGTATGGGTTCTTTAATATCAGCAAATATCTGGTCCCAGTCGCTGTGCAGGAGGTCTTTGTTAAGGAGGCGAACTGACGTTTTACTTGTGTTATCAGGCCGTTGTTTAAGTGTGTGCTCAAGCTCGGCAAGGTAATTATAGTTTATATCCAGAGCGACAATGGTCTCGACGGTATGGAATTTTTCGAGTGAGGCGGTAACGAAAGTTCCTTTACCACAGGTCGGCTCGATAATGGTTTTGGGACAAAGTTGCTGACCAACAAGAAGGTCACAGACCTGCCTAGTCAATTCGAGCGGCGTCTGAAAATCACCGAACTCGATTGTGTCTCGTTTTTTTCTCTGGTGTTCTTTCATAATATCTTTACGAGACCGGATACATGTCCGGCCTTTTCTATTATTCTCCTGTATTGTAATCGCCACTGAAGTGCGTTGGAAATGGTTAGATAGCCGATTTCGGGTGGTTTTCTCATAATTTCCTCAGCGAGTTTTGCTGTGGTGATTTCATCCGCAGGGAGGAATCGGTCTTTCATAAAGGCAACAATGTCATCGATATTTCCATTGTTTTGTAGTATTTGTTTAAGGCCGAAAGTGGTTTGATAATCGGCTGTCCGTGAACTTTCCACGAAAATTGAGTGTAGTATTGTTAGCCGACCGGTTTTCTTTCTGGGGCTGTCTTGCTTATCGTAAACGAAAACAAGTAGAGAATAGCCAAGCCCGTATATTTTTTGTCTTGCCGACTTAAATGGACACGACGACTGTGGTTGGCGTATGCTTGTAACCTTGGTGTCCACGTTCAGTTGGGGAAAGTCTATGCCTCTTGCGGAGCTTCCTTCCTGGTATGAGTATTTTGCTTTTAGATGATTTCTGAAATTGTGCTCGAAATAAGTTCCAACGGCTTTTCCGTCGGTAACGCCAAACAACTGTGGTTCGTCTTGCCGCGATTGAATTTTAGCAAAACGACGAGCTTCATTACATAATAACTCTATGGTTAGGGGGTTTTTTTTCGGCACAGTCAAGAATTACCTATTTTAGCGTTGAATAAACATCCTCGTTTTAGCCAGCGAGAATCAGTTTAGCAGGATTTGCGGCCAAGTCAACGACGAATGTGTGAGTTTAGGCAAAAGAGGGATTGGTATTGTGGACGAAGGGCTAAAGCGTATGAACAGAACAGCCGAATTCTTTGCGGAGTATATAAGGATGGAGCATAATTTTATTTTGACAATGGTCCTATATAAATAATAATAGCTAGCTTGAAGCCGTGTAAGGATACTATGGCCTTGAGCCATCGGATGGATTGAATGTCAAACGAGACAAATTACGACTCGGTATTCGGCAAGATGGCGCTCGAGCAGGGACTATGCACCTCTGATGAACTGCACCGCTGTGCCGAGGAGTCACAGGCCCGCCAAAAGGTAGACCCGATTCTGATAAGAGACCTGCTGATTAAAAAAGGTTATATAACGGCTACACAGGCACAGCGGGTCAATAATGCGATAAAGGAGGCAAAGGCAACTTCGCACCAGATACCGGGTTATAAAATTTTAGGCAAGATAGGCGCGGGTGCGATGGCAGTTGTTTACAAAGCCAGACAGCTTAGCTTGAACAGGATTGTTGCGATAAAGGTTTTGCCGCAGCGTTTTACCGAGAACCCGGAGTACGTGGAGCGTTTCTACAAGGAGGGCCAGGCGGCAGGCAAGCTTAATCATCCCAATATCGTTCAGGCGGTCGACGTTGGCGAGGCGGGGGGGTATCACTACTTCGTGATGGAATACGTAGAAGGCAAGACGTTGTATGACGACCTTTCGAAGGGAAAGGTTTTTGCCGAGCAGGAGGCGCTGGATATCGTCATACAGGTGGCCGAAGCGCTGCGACACGCCCACTCGGTGGGACTGATTCACAGGGACGTCAAGCCGAAGAACATAATGATAAACAAGGATGGCGTTGTAAAGCTGGCCGATATGGGTCTTGCCCGCGAGACGACGGATATCGAGGCAGCCAAGACGGAGAAGGGCAAGGCATACGGCACTCCTTATTATATAGCGCCCGAACAAATACGCGGCGAGATGGATATCGATGAAAGAGCGGATATTTATGGTCTTGGCGCGACGTTTTATCATTTGGTCACAGGCCGTGTACCTTATATGGCCGAAGACCCGGTTGAGGTAATGAAAAAGCACCTCAGGGAACAATTGATTCCTCCCGACCACATCAACACGTCACTTTCGGCCGGCGTGTCGGAAGTAATCGAAGTTATGATGGCAAAGAACAAGGCCGAGAGGTACAGCAACGTCGATGAGCTGTTAGTGGACTTGAAAGCCGTGCGCGCGGGTCAGGCGCCGGTCCGTGCTCACAGGCGGATGGATGTATCAATGCTCGAGCAGTTGGAGGACGGAGAGACGGTCGATTTGTCGGAGAGAGTCGACGTGGAACAGATTGTCACGCGGTACAAGACTTTGATTCTTGTGCTGGGTGCAGTTGCAGTGGTATTATTGCTTGTAATTGTTATGCTGCTGCTTAGGTGACGAGCCGATGAGGATGCAGCCGATTTCCTCATTAACGAATAATCAATAATCAACAGTTGGTTTTGCTAATGTCAAAAGCCACGGGATTCTCATCAAGTGAGCTGGCTGAGGTTCTCAGCCATTACGATATAGGGAAAATCCGCAAGGTGATGCGCCTGGTCGGGGGCAGTAAGCGCGCGCCGAAGGTTGTCGTTACAACCAGTAAGGGCAGGTTCCTGTTGAAACGCCGTTTCCAGGGCAAAGACGACGTGTACAGGGTGGCCTTTTCGCACGCGGTGCAAACGCACCTGGCAAAGCGATATTTCCCGATTGCGCCGCTTGTGGCTACCCGCGAAGAGGTTGGCACGATACTGAAGTTGCGGGGCAATATATACGAGGTCTTCAAGTTTGTGGGCGGCTCCCGTTATAACGGCTCGGCGGAGCAGACTATCGACACGGGCAGGCAGCTTGCGAAGTTTCATCAGTATCTGACCAACTTTGATTTTGAGTGGGAGCCGTTGAAAGCCAGCTTTCACGATTCGACGACCGTGCGCGGACATCTCAAAACCGTTGCGTCGAACGGTTCGCCTAAATCCGAAAGGCAACTGGTGGAAGTGGGGGAGGAATTGATGTCGCTTTACAATGCGTCGAGCGTGCGGGTTAATGAACTGGGTTTCGACTCATGGGACGAGCAGGTGGTGCACGGCGACTGGCATCCGGGAAATATGCTGTTCGACAAGGGCAAAATGGTTGCTGTGCTGGATTTCGACTCGGTCAAGATTGCGCCGCCGGTCACGGACCTTGCCAACGCGATGCTGCAGTTTTCGATAGTGGGCTATCAGCCGAACCCCGCGGACTGGCCCGATTATCTGGACCAGTCTAAGCTGGTTCACCTTCTCGAGGGCTACCGGGAGGTGATTAACCTCAGCAGGAATATGCTTGATTCGCTTCTCGATTTGATGATTGAGACTATGGTGGCGGAGGCAGTTTTGCCCGTTGCTGCGACGGGATTTTTCGGCAATCTGGCGGGATTTGGTTTTCTGAGGATGATAACGCGCAAGGCCAGATGGATTGACACCAACCGCCGGATACTGACCGAGGCAATCGAGTCGTGAGGTTATGGAGGCGCGGTAGCTGGAGGGGTGGTTCTAAGTGTTCGGACGGAAGAAACTCAGTTCACTCGATATTCCTCAGGTTCAGGAGTTTCCCAACGATTTCAATTGCAGCGTCCGGCCGCCCAAGACGCAGGGTGTTGGCACGCATTGAGGCAAGTCGGGCAGGGTCGTCGAGAAGCTTGTCAATTTTGTAAGCGATGACGGGAAGGTTATTGCATCGAATGGCGGCGCCTTCTTCAAGTAAATGGTCGGAATTGCGTTCTTCCTGTCCGCGGATGGGATTGACGATGACAAGGGGCAGTGCCTTGGCAAGGGCTTCCGACGTGGTAAGCCCCCCGGGTTTTCCGAGCAGCAAATCGACGGCGGACATATACTCATCCATTTGAGTGGTATAGCCGAGAGGGAATATTTTGAGCGGACAGTTCTCCGCAAGCCGGGGGATTAGCTTTTCAATACGACCTTTCAGTTCTTCGTTCCTTCCGCAGACGGCAATTAGCTGGGCTTTATTGTGCATATGTGTCAGTGACTGGATGAGCATTTCGACCGGGCCGACGCCGAAACCGCCGGCTGAAAGAAGAATCGCAGGCAAACCAGGGTCAAGACCGAGCTTGTGCCGCATTTGTATTTTGTCTTTGCTCTCGGCAAATACCGGGTCGATGGGAATGCCGGATACGGTAATCTTTTCGGGCGGGACACCGAGCTGCTCAAGGTGAGCTTTCGTTTCATCGAGGGCGACGAAATAATGCTCGTAATGGCGACAAAGCCACAGGGCATGAAGGTCGAAATCTGTGACGACAATTGCCTGGCGCGTGGAGAGCCGGTGTTTGTGCTTGAGCCAGGATATAATCTCGGCGGGGAGAAAATGCGTGCAAACCGTCATCTCTGGTGCAAACTCGGTGAGCATCTTGATGAAGGGCCGGGCGTTTAGCTTGTCGAAGGCGAGACGACGTCGCTCGTGGCGCCAGGGCTGGTCATAGTGGTCGTAGAGCCACCCGAATAAGTCGGGCGCCTTATCAACGAGCTCTATGTATGCGCGTGAGTAAAGTTTCTCGAATAATTTGTTTGTGTATTGGAGGGTATCGACATTTCTGATATTGCGGGCGGCGTTGAGCCGGAGAAAGGCCATTTCCACGGCCTGTGCCGCCCTGATGTGCCCTGCGCCGGCCGAAGCAGAAAGGATGAGAACCCTGTCAAACATCGATATTTCCTTTGGCCATTGAATTTCGGACTTATTTTGGCGCGACTGATTCCATATTATGAAGCTTTGGCGCAATTGTCTTGCCGGCGTAACGATAGGTTTTGACCAGCAGATAGAAAAATAGTGCCACGATTATGACTAAAAGTATCGCTGTGAACCAGTGATGGGGGCGAAATCGCCTGATGGAGGGTGCGAAGGCGACAAGGGCAAAGCCGGCCGCGATGACGGTGACCGCGTCCCAACTGGCTCGCTGCCAGTAGTCTCCGCCGAGCCGTATCCACATTCCGAACTCATCGAACGTCAGGCCCATTCCGATGCCGTAGATTATAGCGGCGATTGTGAGGTTACGTGCTGCGGGGCGTTTGAGCAGCAGCCAGGCGCCAACCGCCGAAAGCAGAAAGATACCATAGTTGAGATGATGGATGTGTGTGCCGCCGGCATAAAAATAGAGGTCGGGGATTTTACGGGCCATTATCAGAAACACGGTTATTCTGGCAAGAATAAATGTGAGCAAAAAGGCGGTTAGTATGCTCCTGGCCAGATGTGTGGAGGAGGGGGAGGATTGCTCGATTGGCTGGTCACTTTCCCGCATATTTGATTCTTCCATACCACAATGTTTTTACGATGTATTCTGGTGCCTGATGCACAATTGTTGTAAGTATTCTACTGGTTTTGATTGGGAATAACAGGTTTTAATTGAGTGCCGGGTTTTCCGGTAAATGAAAACCCCCGGCTTCAAGCCGGGGGTTAAATAGATAGAGGTTGTGATTTTTTTGCTACGATTTAGAGCGTTCGCATAAATGCAACGAGGTCGTTTTTCTCCTGGTCGCTTAGCTTCAATTCGAGAACAATGTTGAAGAATTCAACGTTGTCTTCGAGCGTCAGCAATCGGCCGTCGTGCATATATGGGGGAGAATCTTTTATGCCTCGGCAGGTAAAAGTCTTGATGGGGCCGTCGGCGCTGGCATATCGGCCGTTAATCATTTTCGGCTTATAGAAACGCTCGGTCTTGAGATTGTGCATCAGGTTGTCGGTGTAATACGGGGCCGGATGACAGATGCCGCAGTTCGCTTTGCCGAAGAATATCCCCTGACCTCGCAGCTCTGATTCTGTTGCCTTTTTGGGGTCGAGCTTGCCGTAGAGGTCCAGCTTCGGCGCGGGCGGGAAATCGAGCAGTGCCTGGAACTCGGCCATAAAGTGGACCTGGCTTCCGCGTTCGAGGGCATTGACTCCTTTTTTGGCTGCGATGACGTGGTCGCCGTCGAAATAGGCGGCTCGCTGCTCGAATTCGGTGAAGTCCTCGACACTCTTGAGCGCCCGCTGTGAGCCGAACAGCCGCTGGATATTAACGCCTCGCAGTGAAGGTGTATCGAGACGGTGTCGGAAGTGCTGAGGTCGAATGTCACCCACGAGGTGCGTTGCTGCGTCGGTGTGGCCGTTGGAATGGCAGTCGAAGCAGGTAACGCCCCGGCTTGGACGCTCGCTCCGGCGGTCTTCGGTCTGATTGAATTGCTGTTGCGGGAAGGGCGTAACCAGAAGCCGCAGGCCCTCTAATTGTTTCGGATTCAGTATGCCGTTGAATAGCTCGTAGTAATTGTCGATTGTGACGAGCTTGCCCTGTGAGACGTCGCCGAGGTCGGTACGCGTTGTCAGGTAGATTGGCGCCGGGAACTCGGGCAGTAAATGGTCGGGCAGGTCGAAATCGAGGTCAAATCGCGTAAGGTCGCGGCCTTCCTGTTTTTTGACTTCGTCAATTACAAACTGAGGGAAGAGCATTCCTCCTTCTTTGTGGTTTGGATGCGGCAGGGGATAAAAGCCCTCCGGGAAGAGGTCCTTGTCGCGAATTTGGTCGGGTGTCATTTCGGCAAGCTGCTGCCAGGTCATTCCCGTCGGTAGCTTGACTCGAACACCCTGCTGGACGGATTTGCCTCTGGACATAGTGACACCGGGGGCGGGATTATTGCTGATGTCGTAACGTTGTTCGAGAAGCTGCATCTGTCGCTGGACGATGCCGGGCTTTTCCGCTTTCATCCGTGCCATAGTCGCGGCGAAGCTCTCGGTGACGGCGACGGGGGCATAGCTGGTAGCGCCTCTTTGCTCGATAGCGGCCGCCAGTGCAACGCCAGCGCAGACAAACGCTGCTGTAAGTAGAAGTCCCTTTGTGAGAACCCACGTGAGATTAGACCGTTTCATTTTGGTCCTCCTTTATGGAAACTTGACTTTATTCACTTTCGAGTTGACAGCCGTTTGGTCCCGGGTGCAGTACGTGAGATGACGGTGGATATTATACCGAGGTATGTTCAATCAGGGGAAATATATTTTTTAGGATGAAAAAGTCCTGCCTCGCTAAAAAAACATGGCGAGCTAAGTCTTTGTGTGTGTGGTATTTGAGTAAATAAAAATCCCGGGCGGGGCTCGGGGCTAAAGCAGCAGATATATATTTTTATTCGGCGGGTTCCTTTTTCTTGCTGTATTGGGCAACGACGCTTACCTGAATATTCGGCGGAACGGCTTCGTAGTGCGAAAGCGACATTGAGTATGAGCCCCGGCCGCCGGTCACCGATTTTAACTGGCTGTTATACTGGGTGACTTCGGAAAGCGGAACCTGTGCCTTTATCAGGACCATATTTCCGGGCAGCATATCCTGGCCGGAGACTCGGCCTCTTTTCGAAGCAAGGTCGCCAGTGATGTCACCCATATTCTCGGCCGGTGCGACGACTTCCATATTGACTATGGGTTCGAGCAGCACGGCCCTGGCCTTATGCAGGGCGTCGATGAAAGCGCCTTTGCCCGCGGCGCGGAAGGCGACTTCCTTGGAATCGACGGGATGGTGCTTGCCGTCGTAAATCGAAACCTTTATGTCCTGCATAGGGAAGCTCGCGACAAAGCCATTGTCCATAACCTCGTTGATTCCCTTTAACACGGCGGGTTCGTACTGGCCCGGTATGGAGCCGCCGAAAATGTCCCAGGAAAACTGCAGCGAAGGGTCGGAATTGCGTTCGGCCGGCTCGACGCGTAGATATACCTCGCCGAACTGACCTGCACCGCCGGTTTGCTTTTTGTGCCGGTAGTGTCCCTCGGCCTTTGCGGTTATGGTCTCGCGATAGGGGATTTTGGGCTCCTTGGTGTTGACCTTGAGCTTCGAACGGTTCTCCATTTTTTCCAGCATTACCCGCAGATGGAGGTCGCCGAGGCCGTAGAGGACAAGCTCTTTGGTTTGGGTGTCCCTGTTGACCTTCAGGCAGGGGTCTTCCTCACAGAGCTTTTCAAGTGCTGAGCTGATTTTCTGTTCGTCGCCCCTTGAGGCCGGCTCAAGCGCAAGTGCGAACATCGGGTCGGGAGCCGCAGGCATTTCGAATTTGCCTGCTACTTTGCCGTCGTGGATAAGGTCGCCGACTTTGAGCTCCTCAATTTTTGCCAGCGTTACGATATCGCCTGCAAGGCCCGCGTCGATTTCTTTTGTCTCGGCGCCCTGTGTTTTGAGGATGTGGCCGGGGCGGACACCTTTCTTCTCGTCGTTGCGTATCATATTGGTGTCGGTTTTGAGTGTCCCGCTGAAGATGCGAATCGTGGAGAATTTCATATTCGAGCGAGGGTCGAATGTGATTCTGAAGACCAGGCCCGCCAGCGGCCCGGCGGGGTCGGGCTTAAGGGCCGTGACCTTATCGCCGTCTTTGAGCTCGGCGGCAGGGACCTGAAGCGGCGACGGGGTGTATTTTGTGATGATACTGAGCAGTTCGTCGATGCCGATTTCTTTTCTGGCGTTCGTAAAGACAATGGGAACAACGGTTCCGGCGTTCAGGGCATGGACGAATACGGCCGCGATTTTCTCAGGCGGGATTTGCTCGCCGGCGAGATAGCTCTCCATAAGGGCGTCGTCGGCTTCGATGATGCTTTCGATAAGCTCTGTATGTGCGCCGGCGACGTCCATTACCGGCGAAGAGCCCTGGCTGAGCTCGATGCAGTCGATAACGGATGCACGGTCCTCGGCGGGAAGATTTGCGCATCGGCACTGTGTGCCGAAACTTTCCTGAATGTCTTTTATAAGCTGCGGAAGCTCTGCGTTTTCGGCGTCCATTTTATTGATGACGACCAACTTCGGCTTGTTGGCCTTTGTTGCGGCCTCGAAGACCTTGCGGGTAATGGTCTCGATTCCCGCCGCGGCGCTGATAACGATAACAATGGTCTCCGCGGCCGGGATTGCCTTGATTGATGGGCCGATGAAATCCGGATAGCCGGGTGTGTCGATAATATTTAACTGCTTGCCGGCGAATTGCGCGTTGACGACGGTGCTCTTTATCGAATGCCCGTGAATTTTCTCCTCGTCGTAATAATCGCAGATACTTGTCTTGTCGTCCACGCTGCCCAAGCGGTTGGTTGCTCCGGTTTTGTGCAGCATGGCCTCAGCCAGCGATGTCTTGCCCGTGCCGCCGTGTCCCAACAGGATTATGTTGCGTATATCGCCTGTTCCTGCCACTTTCAAATCTCCAATTCAATCTTGTCCTGCAGTTTATGGGTTAGGACCGAAAACCCTATAGGATATATGACCGATACCTGTCTCGACAAGCGTTTTTTCGGAAAAGCAGCCCACCACCCGTTATTCGGCGGATATGGCTTCAGCATAACTAATGGCCTGCCGGTTATTGTTGAGGTCTCGGCCTTGCTTCGGAAAGCTCAACATAGTTCTTCGACCAGGTTTACCCTTAGCATACTTGTCCTGCCTGCCCCTGCAAGCAGTAGGCAGGGGAGCTTGCCTGTGGTGAGCTAAATCGAACCAGTCGAAGGAGTCGAATGGGCTTGGGACAAAGCCGCTTCTTCAGGGAAGTTCAGCCGGGCGAATTCGCCGTGATATTTTTTCGCCGCCTCATCGTATGCCTTCGCCGCTGCCTCGCCAGCCCGCTTAGAAGCGGCATCTTTGCAGAATCTTAGGGCGAGAGAGTTAGAAGAAAAGTCGGCATCTAAGGGTTTTCGACATGCGTGCTTTTGCTGAACAAATGTTTAAAACATTTGTTTAACTCGCCCATTTTAACACCCTTCCTTACCTTGCCTGCTTGTCCTCGCGCAGGCGGGGACCCAGTCTTCGTTTATCCTTTGATTATCCGAGGTCCTCGACTGCTGCTCAACTGCCTGTCCCGATCTTGTCGAAGGGCTCAAATCTCTCGCGAAGCGCGGTCAAATGCTCAATTCTCGCGCAGTCACCAGAATCAGCAAATTAGCATCTATCTCGTTAAATTGTTTCTTCTTTGTCAAGCCCATATCATTTCGAAGGTTTAGTGTATGAACCAGCATATTGTAGTTGAACACTGAATAAAAGCATATTCCGTTTTGGAATATTTAGACGATGGGTATATTCATTGGGCCATAGGCAAAAATGAGAAAAACGATATATACTCCTGAATATGAAGAGCTTATCTCTCGGTTGCGGTTAGCGAGAAATCAAGCAAAGCTTTCTCAAAAGCAGGTAGCCGAACGAATCGGCGTCACCCAATCATTCATTTCAAAAATCGAATCCGGACAATACAGGATTGATGTCATACAACTTTCGCGGCTGGCAAAGCTCTACAAAAAGAAGCTTGACTATTTTGTGAAGTGATATGGCAAAAATCCATAAACTTTTGGAAGACTTAGATAAGCGCCTTGATTACCGATCCCAAATAATATCAAAATACCCTTGGATTATCGAAAAGGGACAATCCTGTATCATAAGCCCGGACAGCGACGGTCTTTTGTGCGGCTTGTTTATGTCGAATTTCCTCGACTGGAAAGTCAAAGGTTTCTATGACGGCAAGGTGATGTTGCTAGCAAAAGATGTTTCGCCTGAGGACTGTGTATTCCTCGATATGGAGATTTTCCGAAAGGGCATTAAGAGCGTTGGACATCATATGGTTTTATATAACATTAAAGACAAAGATGAACTGCCAAATTGGGATAATTTTGACAACTGCATCCAGGCAAATAATATGCGCAAATGCGATGGCCTCCATAAATTTAGGGTAAAATATCCTTTTGCAACTATTCATTTTCTTTTGGGAATCATTGACTCTCATATTAAAATCACGCTTCCAGATAGTGCGATATGTCCACTACTTTTTACTGATGGCGTATACAAAATTTTGTTTTCATACCCAGAGAATGCACTGAATTGGGGGGAGTATTTACTCGCAGATGTCTCTACTAGCCCTTTGAAAAAGATTCTACGCAATGATAGTATAAGTATTTACGACATTATGAGAAAGATGGACGAGTTCTTCAAAAAGAGGGATGAATTCGCAGTTGCTCGTGAGAGGGGCGATTTTTTAAAAATATCTAATTCCAAAGGTGAACCATACAATGTAAGTACTACGGGTGACGGAGTGGTTGAACGAGCCGCGAAAAGAGCACAAGGCTTTATTCAACTTCTATCTCAATTAACAGAATGGGGGTACAAACAAGGAAGCTGGACTTGGGACAACATGAAGCTTTACAAGTTTACTAAAGAAAGTTTTGACAAAAAGCGAAGAGTCAATGGAGATACTTTTAAACAATTAATTCAGGAAAACCCCCTCTCTTGGGCTATGACAAGCAATGAAAACATTGAATACACACTGGAAAAACCCGACACACTGAGAACCACTTAGACAAACAAAGGCAAGGCGGTTTGCTTAATGCGTCTTTCCGCGAGCTTGCAATAATCAGGGCATATCTCAAAGCCGATATAGTTTCTCTTGAGCATTTTTGCTGCCACAGCTGTTGTGCCGCTACCCATAAAAGGATCTAGCACAATACCTTCTGGAGGACAAAAACACTGTATGAAGTCATATGGTATTTTATCAGGAAATACCGCGGGATGTTTGCGTTTCATCGGGTCTTTGTCTCCTGCCATAAGATAGTTCCAGATAGTGCCCCGACACTTTACTTCATTGATTGCTCGTCTGACGGTTTTTGTTGTCTTTCCGTCTGTCCTGCGGTTTCCGCTGCCAGTCATAATCTTTCCACCGTGTTTGGATGGGATCTTCAAAGGTTCCTTGTCAAAGTATTGTGGTTTCTTGCCCTTGAAGAAGATCGGCATATATTCATGATCAACGCGGAATCTGTTAACCCACCAAGCCCCTTCGGTTCCATGTTTCCTATAGATGACTGTTTCAAATAGGCGAAATCCGATATTGTCACACCAATCAACAATGGTCCTGAAAGACGTCAAGGTCTTGGCAAAATCCTTAGTCTGGTCTTGAATAACAACTACTGCAATCCCTCCATCCTTCAAAATTCTTAGTATTTCTTGTCCTGTTGCGTGCAAATCGTACGAAAAACCATTATATTCCCGGATACCATCGTATGGCGGGGAGGTAACGACGAGGTCAATACAGGTTGCTGGCAATTTCTTCATCCCTTCCACGCAATCCATACATTGAATAGTATTCAGCCAATTTGTCAGAATTTTATACCCCCTTGCCTCATCTTTCTTATGCGTGGCCTTTTTATTTTTCAAAGGCGTGATAGCATTGCATGTTTTAAGAGAATACGGATTGCCGAGCTTGATGACTGGTTCGGTTATTTCTGTTATCCGCGAATCCATTCGTACCTCAGTGAATTATTCTTTCGCTATATAATAAGAATTTCGCAGCTTAAGTCAAGACCTGTCGATGCTTTTATAAGTAATCTTCCCCTTTTTTTTAACGGCAAAATTCCCCGCAAATCCGCAGATAAATCCACCACACAGAAGACGGTTGAATCTTGCCTCCTCGCCTAAAGCTTACGAGGACACCGGCCTAAGACAACAGCGGCAAGCAAGACTATTGCCAAACGGGAATGTTCGGGATACGAGGGAAGTGGAATCTGACGTTACTACGACAGCCACGACGTTATTATTCGGCACAAAATGGCCCAAAAAAAGAGTTGCGGACTTGCGACGGAATTGAGACTATGTCAGCCGGCATCGTATCTCAAAAACAGACGTTCGAAACTAATCCTGGATTAGGTAAAGGAGTAGAACAATGGCCGAGTATATGAATCTGCTGTCAGTGGTCTTACCGAGGACTCTTCAGTTTCTCAACGGTGGATGGTGGTTAGTGCATCTTATCGGCATAGGCGTGGTCGGTTATCTCGGATATAAACTCGGCCGGCTTAGACAAAGTTAATGCCAAATCAGTATTGACTTGCCCGGCTGGGGCCAAGCTTGACGGACAAAGGTGCGATTCTTTTCCGGCCTTGAACGCTAAATTAACTTTGTCCCGCGGCAAAGTTATTACTGAAAGCCCATCCGGCGAATCCTCATCCTCAATCATCAGTCAACAATCATAAATCAGAAATGAATAACCACTGCGGCAACAGATTCAGTGGAAAAGCTTGTCCGCCTTTGGCGAGACCCCTCGGCTCGAAGGCCGCGAGGCCTGCGGCTCGCTGAAAGCTTGTTAATCAGTGTCAGAAGCCCGTTATTTGGAATTTTGAATAAATTTTTATTATTTTTGTTGTGGGCGAGGGGATTAGTGGTATAATAGTTGTCTTGTAGAGCATATCTTTCCGCCTTTCAAGGATATCCTCCCAAAAACAAACGTGAGAGGCAAATTATAGATTGACGGCCAAATAGAAGGCCAAGGAGTATTGTAGTGAGTACAGGAAAAGTAAAATGGTTCAATGATTCAAAGGGTTTCGGATTTATCGTCGCCGACGATGGAGGCCCGGACCTGTTCGTTCACCACTCGGAAGTCAAGACAACCGGGTACGCGAGTTTGAGCGAAGGACAGGTAGTTGAATACGTGGTTGGCGAGGGGAAAAAAGGACCCTGCGCGACAAGCGTTACGCCCCAATAAACCACTGACAATTGACGCCAAAGAAAGGCCTCGCAACGCGGGGCCTTTTTTATTTGATAATAATCACCCCGACACCCCTGTCAGCGAACCTCACTCGGGAACCCTGCCATTGTCCGACGTAAAACGTCGGTTGAAAGTGCCACCCACCGCTCCCGATTACGACATTCGAGTGCAGGCAGGCATGGTCTAAACAAAAAAAATCTCTGTGTGCTCTGTGCCCTCTGTGGCTATAATTTTGCAGCAGGTTTAATTTCTCTATGGCAGGTGATACTCGCGGAAAGGGATGGATTTTTTAAGGGGTATAAAGATGGACTACAGCAAGCTAAGAGGATTGTCGCTGAAGGTTTTCATCGGCTTTCTTGGGCTGACGGCGATTATTGCGGTAATCACGGTGCTGACGGGTGAGTTCGGCGAACTTCAAGGAAAGATTCTGGCAACGACTTTGACGATATCCGCGGCGAGTATATGTTCGATGTCATGCGCGGCCTTCATTGATAAGAAGAAACAGGTTTATCTCGGCCTGTTTGGAATTGGTCTGTCTGTGGCGGCAGCGGTCCTTGTGATTGGGGGGATGTGGTCGGAAATCGACAATGAGGTATTCGGGAAGATTACGGTTACGTTGGGTGTGCTTGCTGTCGGGTTTGCTCATGCGTTTTTGCTGGCTCTTCCAGAGCTTGACAGCAGGTGCAAATGGGTCCAGCCGGTATCGTCGGTTACTATTGGAATACTTGCTCTGCAGATAATCGGCATAGTATGGGTTGATAGTGAGAATGATTGGTATTTACGATTTCTGGCAGTTGTGGCTATTGTTGTGGGGCTCGAGACGCTGGTTATTCCAATCTTGATGAAACTGCGAAAAGGGGATGGACGGAAAAAGGACGGGATAGTCCTCGAGAGACTAAATGGTGATGTTTACACAGATTCAGCCGGCAGGAGGTACCGATTGACGGAGTTGGACACCGAATGAAGGTGATAGTAGCGGAAAAATATGGTTTTTGTGCCGGGGTGCGCAACGCCATAAGCACGGCTGAAAAGGTATTGGCTGAGAAGGGACGGGTATATAGCTTGGGGCCGATTATTCATAACCCCAACGTGGTCGAACGACTGGCAAAAAAGGGACTGCTCGCAGTTGACGACGTGGAGCAGATACCGGCAGGGTCGGCCGTATTGATTCGCTCGCACGGCGCAGCTTCCGAACAGATAAATCACCTCAGGGACAAGAACGCCGAGATTGTTGACGCGACCTGTGTGCTGGTTAAAAGAGTGCAGGAGATAGCCGCCCGGATGGAGGGGGAGGGCTATAAGGTTGTGATAATGGGCGACCGGAACCACCCCGAAGTTCAGGCGGTGGTCGGCTGCACGAAGGGGGCGGTGGTCGTCGGGGATGAATCGGATATTGATAAAATCGGCAATAATGGGCGATTGGGGATTGTCTGCCAGACGACGCAAAGCCCGGAATTTTTCGGCAGGATGCTCTCAGCCATAGTCAGGAGCCAAAGCGGCTTCGATGAGCTGAAAGTGCTCAATACGCTATGCAAAGAGGCCATCAAGAGGCAGCAGGCGGCGGTGGAATTGTGCCGAAAAGTCGATGTTATGTTCGTTTTGGGGGGGCTGCAAAGCGCAAATACCCGAAAACTGGCTGAGTTATGCAAAATAAATAATAGTAAAACGTTTCATTTGCAGAACTGGCAGGAATTTGATAAAAATATGGTTTCGGGCAGTCGGACCGCGGGCGGATTCGACCCATTCGACAAGCTCAGGGCAGGCGAGCTCACCGCAGGCGTTACGGCCGGTGCCTCGACCCCTCAGTGGATAATTGACGAGTTTGTTAAGAACCTGGCGGCGATTGATGCCGGCAGCGTGGAATAGTGGCGTGCCGGGCAAGACGCGGGGCGCAGAAAGTAGTACTCACAACGAGATATGAATATCTGCATTTGCTGCGTGGGCAAATGCGTTTTTTTAGATTATTAACCTTACGTCAGTGGCTTGTCGGCGTAAATGTGGGGCGCCGGCGGGCATTAGTCCGCCTCGGCGGATAAAACCAGACTCCACAGAGGAAAATCGAATTTATGGTTGACAGAAACATAATTAACAAATTGGGTATGTCGGCCGAACAGGTTGACCAGCAGGTCGCGGAAATGTTCGGCGAGAAGGAAGACGAGCTGTTCCAGAACGTTCTTCAGGCGAAGGTGGATTCCCACCTTCCGGGAACAATCCTGAAGGGTAAAATTGTAACGCAGATTGGAAACGACGTTATTGTCGAAGTAGGTCTCAAAAGCGAAGGGATTGTTGATGCGGGTGAATTTGAGGATGCTTCGGAGATAGTCCCCGACAAAGAGATAGAGGTGTTTCTTGAGGATACCGACTCTGAGAGCGGGCTTATACTGCTCTCGAAGCACAAGGCCGACCGCATCAGGGGCTGGGAGAACATTATCAACACCAAGAAGGAAGGCGACATTGTCAAGGGCAAGGTCGTCCGGCGAATCAAGGGGGGGCTGCTGGTCGACATCGGCGTCCCGGTATTCCTGCCCGCCTCACAGGTAGACATCAGAAGACCGGGGGACATCAGCAGATTCATCGGCAGAGAGGTGGAGTGCGTGATTCTTAAAATTGACGTTGAGGGGCGCAATATCGTTATTTCACGGCGTAAACTCATCGAAGAAGAACGACGGGTCAGTAAAGAGAAGATTCTCGAGGAAATCGAGGTCGGCCAGCGGCGAAAAGGCATCGTCAAGAATATAGCGGACTTCGGGGTGTTTGTGGATTTGGGCGGCGTGGACGGACTGCTGCATATATCAGACCTTAGCTGGGGACGCGTGAGCCATCCGTCCGAGGTGGTCCAGATCGATGAGGAAATCGAGTGCGTGGTGATAGGTGTTGACAAGGCGAATGAGAAGATATCGCTTGGCCTGAAGCAAAAGACGCCCAGCCCGTGGGACAGCGTCGAGGAGAAATACGCCATCGGCTCACGGGTAAAAGGGAAAGTAGTCAATGTTATGAATTACGGTGTGTTTGTGCGGCTGGAGGACGGGATTGAGGGGCTTGTGCACATAAGCGAGATGAGCTGGACGAAACGGCTTAATCATCCGAGCGAAATGCTTAACCTCGGTGATGAAATCGAGGTTGTGGTTCTGAACGTCAACAAGGACAAGCAGGAGATTTCACTGGGATTGAAACAGACGGAGACGAATCCGTGGTCGGTGGCGTCACAGAAGTATCCGCCGGGGACAGTGGTTACGGCTACCGTTCGCGGGGTCACCAATTACGGGGCGTTTGTCGAGATAGAAGAAGGCATCGATGGAATGATTCACATCTCAGACCTTAGCTGGACGAGGAAATACAGCCATCCGAATGAGGCGGTGCAAAAGGGCGCCCAGATCAAGTGCGTTGTTCTGGATATAGACCCCGAAAAGCAGCGAGTGTCGCTGGGCGTCAAGCAGTTGACCGAGGACCCGTGGATTCGGGCGATTCCGGAAAAGTATATACCCGGTCATATTGTCAAGGGCAAGGTTACGAAGCTGACGAATTTCGGTGCGTTTGTGGAATTAGAGCCGGAGTTAGAGGGGCTGCTGCACATTTCGGAACTGTCGGACCAGAAAATCAAAAAGCCACAGGACGTGGTCAAGGTCGATGATGAGCTTGAGGTGAAGATACTGAAGGTTGACGGAGAGGCACGTAAAATCGGATTGAGCTTGCGTCGTGCGCAGTGGGCGGCGGAAGACCAGGCAGGCGATACGGCCGAGGCGAAAGCGGCTGAAGGGGAGGAGGAGAAAAAGGAGGAGCAGGCCGGCCCCTCGACCGAGCTCGGGACAGGCGGGGAAGCTTCCGTTGCAGAGGTCGAAGAGTCGAAAGCTGAGCCGGAATCATCGGGTGAAGAGCGGCCGGTAGCAGAGGTCGAAGAGCCGAAAGCTGAGCAGGAAACCTCGGGTGCGGAGCAGCCGGTAGCAGAGGTCGAAGAGTTAAAAGCTGAGCAGGAATCGGCGGATGCGGAGCAGCCGGTAGCAGTGGACGAGTCTGTTGCGGGCAAGGACGAACAGCCCACGGAAGGTTCCGATACGACAGGTACAGATGAGGATGTGTAGCCGGGGACTTTAGGGGCTGCTGACAAGGCGGTTTGTGATACAGATAATAAGAGGCCAGGAAATAACCCGGCCTCTTTTGTTTTTACCGCGGAGAACGCAGAGAACACAGAGTTTTAGCCAATAAGGCACTAATGGCTTGGCCATCCCTTACAGGAGACACAAAGAATTTTAATATAGCCACAGAGCACTCAGAGGGCACAGAGATATTGCAACCACGGATTACACAGATTTACACGGATTCCTTCGACAAGCTCAGGACAAGTTTAGTCAGCCGGTGAGGCGTTCAGTAGGTGTTATTGCCACCTAGCGCAAAACAAAGCAGAACATTTTGGCCACAGAAGATTTTCGATTTTCAATTCCACCGACTCGCCACAGGCGAATAAAAAGCGGTCAAGTAACACTGTTTTAACCTCAGAGGCCTCGGAGAACACAGAACGCTGCTGGAGGCGGATAGATAAGGTCGATGCTGGTTGACGGTTGCTGGGTGCGAGTCACTGGTTGATGGTTGAATATTACGTACTGAGTATCAAGGACTGAGTACTGAGTTAATCAGGGGGACCCCAGATAAAGTCTTTCTGGGGCCTTCGCTACGCTACGGACGGCGGCTGAAAAAAAAGACTGTCCCCAGGTTACCCAGTTTGAATAAATCAGTTTTCGGGGGGAAGGTTATTTCGCCTTTGCAAATTCACGAATCGCTGTTTTTATTTCAAAAAACGCATTTTAAGCTTACAAAGTGCCTTTGCAAGTATGCGAATCGGTGTTAGTGTGAGGAATTTTACCGACAGGCGGATAGGCAATTTGTCTTATATTATAATCAGTTTCTACACTATGATTTACAAAAGAATCTTTGTGGTTATAATTAGGTAAGCTAAGCCGAGGTGTCTATGTATAGTAGAAAAGGTATCCAATATTAACAATTTAATTGGAGGCACAGAAAATGCTGGCTGAAATAGAATGGGGAAATCTTATTGTTGACCCGGTCCGCCAAATGCTGACGAAGATACTGGCCTATCTTCCTGTACTGCTGGGCGCACTATTAATTCTGATTGTCGGCTGGATTGTTGCCAAAATAATCAGATCGATAGTGAACGGAGTGCTCAAAGTGGTACGCTTCGATACGCTGGCGGATAAGGCGGGAGTATCAGAAATTCTAAGCAAAGGCGATTTGAAGATTACCGCAGGGGAGGTCGTCAGCGGCCTTGTTTATTGGCTGGTTATCATCATGGTGCTTGTGATGACAGTAAACGCATTAGGGCTGCCGAATACTTCAGACGTTCTTGCCAGCTTGTTTGCTTACATCCCGCAGGTCATAGCGGCGCTGCTTGTTCTGGTGGTTGCGATGTTTCTGGCCAGCTTCGTGTCGGGAATAGTGCAGATAGCAGCGGCGAACGCGAAATTACCCAAACCGGAGCTGCTGGCCGGCATAAGCAGGTGGGCGATTATAATTTTTGCATTAACAATTGCGCTGGCACAGCTTGGTATTGGAACGCTTTTGGTGACTGCTACATTCAATATTATCCTTGGCGGCATTGTCCTTGCTTTGGCGCTTGCCTTTGGATTAGGCGGCAAGGATGCCGCGGCAAGGTATCTCGAAGAATTAAAGGAAAAACGCTCCGGGAAATAATCCAGGTAACAAAAAACTGTTTCGAGTCGGCATAGAAAATAAGTATGTGGGTTTGGCCGTCAGGCCGCCTGGCCGTGTGCGGTAAACACTAAATCCGAAAAAAGAAAGGTTGGATTGTTATGCTTTACACTATCGCTGTTGTTCTGATTATATTGTGGCTCCTGGGATTACTGACTTCCTACACCATGCACGGTTTCATTCACGCTCTCCTGGTGATTGCCATCGTGGTCATCTTGCTTAGAGTCATCACCGGACGAAAGCCCCTGTGACCATTTCGTAGAGCCAGGTATGAAAATCAGAAGGAGGTTATTTCTATGAACAAAGCAGTCTCGCTCGTAATTCTTGCCGTGGGTATCGTTCTTGTGGTCTTTGGCGTTGCTGCCACAGAGTCATTCAGCTCTGACGTTTCCCGATTTTTCACCGGCTCGCCTACCGACAAGGCGATATGGATGCAGCTCGGCGGGCAGTCCTATACCGAGATCATCTGCTTTGAAACCGGGCAAAACGTTGAGAACTTCAAGCAGGGCAACTTCCGGTTCGACGCCCAAGCCACAGCCGTGGCGATTAAATCGGGCGCCGGCGCTAATGCCAAGTTCACAAACGGTGTGGCGGTTTTCACAATGGACGAGGCGGGCCTGATGTTCGAGGCTTCCGTGGGCGGACAGAAGTTCAGCTACCAGGCCAAGTGACCGATCGGTAAAACTCGTATAATAAAATCGCTGCGGCAGAATGTCGCAATGGCAATCGAGACAGAATCAACTTTGGTTGAACAGCCGAAAGACGCGGAACTTGAATATCGTGTTATAGCAATAAATAAATCCGGCGAAGGTCAGCCGAGCAATACGGTGATAGTAGTTTTGTAAAAAAGTAAAATATGAAAGGAATAACGATGGCAAAGAGCGAAAAAACCTCAAAACGAATGGGCAAAATCGCTTCCCAACAACTGCGAAGCAAAAGTACCTCAAAAAAGGCCAAGAGTACCGCCGCCTCTGCATTAGCCCAGCGGCCAGACAGAAAGAAAAGCAAGAAATAAGCTTCACATCATGATATTGTCGGCTTACATCGTGGCATTGCAGGCTTACATCAAGGCATTGTAAGGTTACATTGAGGTATAGAAAATGAGTATGTGGGTTTGGTCCGTCAGGCGTCGTGGCCGTGTGCGGTGAACACTAAACCCCAAAAAAGAAAGGTTGGATTGTTATGCTTTACACTATTGCTGTAATTCTGCTCATATTGTGGCTCCTGGGATTGCTAACTTCCTACACCATTCACGGTTTCATTCACGCTCTCCTGGTGATTGCCATCGTGGTCATCTTGCTTAGAGTCATCAGCGGACGAAGAGTCCCGTGACCTTTCGTGAGTTAGACATAAAAATTTAAAGGAGAATTCAATGAATAAACTAATCTCACTGGCAATTCTTGCCGGTGGTATCGTTCTTGTGGTCTTTGGCGTTGCTGCGTCAGAGTCATTGAGATCTGACATTTCCCGATTTTTCACCGGCTCGCCTACCGACAAGGCGATATGGATGCTGCTCGGCGGAATTGTTGCGATAATTATCGGGCTGGCTGGTCTATTGCGTGGTCAATTTAAGGGAACCTGAACGCCTCGATAGGGAACATGTACCTAACGTCAAGGAGTGTATTGTATCACTCCCTATTTAATAATTTAAGAAAGGAAGAGCAAATGAAAAATGCAATTACAATTGTGATGACGTTGGTTCTGGCTACCGTGTTCGGCTGCCAATCGAGCAGCCAGAGAGGCGGCAGCGCGCTCAAGGCCGAAGGGTTCAAAATCGCTGTCCCAACCTTCGGCACAGAGGTCAAACAGGGTGAAGTCCAAATCGTTACCGTCTCACTGGAGAGGGGCGAGTATTTTAAGCAGGACGTGAAGCTGCAAATTAAAGCGTCCACAGGCATCAGTGTCGACCCGACCAGCGTTATTATCGAGGCCAGCGACAAACCTGATGTGCAACTCCGGATTGCTGTGCCCAAGGACGCCGCCATCGGTGAGTATCGCGTCTCTGTTAAGGGTATCCCGAAAACCGGGGCGTCGACCTCGACGGAGTTTAACATAAAGGTTGTTTCTCCGTAGATTCCCATTTGTTTGTTCGAATGAGAGTACGCTTGACAAGCGGCAAAGCATATGTATGAAACCAAAACGAATTTACAATTATAACGCTAATTAAAAGGAAATTTAAAATGAAAGTAAACTCAATTTACAAGTATGTCCTGGCAATCGCCCTTTTTGCACTGGCAGCTTTTATGAACGGATGCCATGGCGTTAATTGGTAGAACGTTTCAGCGATTCACGCAGCTGTAGCATATATCAAAAAGAACAGTGGTGGGGACATAATGTTGTGCTTTACGCGCACGACTGAGTGTTCGTGTGTGTATTGTTGCGTGCGCACCAACTGCGCTTTTGGGGATTAAAATAACAAATCACACAAAGAGAAGGACTCTGAAAAATGAGGAAAGCCAGGATTGTCGTAATTCTGATTATTTTATTGTTGTCGCTGATAGTGTTTGTCCAGAACAGGCAGGCGGTGGACACAAAGCTGCTCTTTGTCACGATTACGATGCCGTTAGTCCTGCTGTTGATTCTTACTTTCATAATGGGCTCTATTCTGGGGCTTGTCATAGCCAGCTACGTTCTGCGTGAGCCTCGCAAGCCCTGGTCGCCGGGCGAAAAGCAATAGTAAGGATTTGTGCCGAACCGGGAAATAGAGTTTTATGATTATGCGACCATTAAGTATGATACCAGGGGTAATAAACTCCGGGTACGAAGATACAACGGACCGGGAACCAAAACAAAGTATGGACTGTTCCGTATCAGGAGTAAGCTATGCAATTGTATGTGATGAATGCACGAGTACTTTTAAGAAATAACCGTCTAATCGCTTTATTTGCAGTAATCTTTATTTACAATTTTCTTCTGACGTCCTGTGTCGGGATAAGTTCCGACCCCAACGTCAGCATAAGCGTCCACAGTAATCTTGCGGCGGACGGCAATAATGTTGTCGAAGACAGCAACGGACCCACTATGATAATGAGTTATAGTAAAAAGAAATTTGTAAAAAACCCCATAGCATCTTTTATGTATTTTATTCCGCTGATAGCTCCGACATTTGTTGACAATATATCAAGTGTCAATAATGACCAGCAGGTAGGTATAATCTCGCATGAAAAAAAGGGTACTTCAAAATCCTTCTATCTGGCCTGCGAATTTGAAATATTGGGAAGTGGTTTTCATATGAACACATTTGATTCCGCAGGGATGATAGAGGCACATACCGACGAGTTGAAAAAAGGAGAGTCGCTGACAAATATGCTTGATTATATCAAATTTGATGGGGAAGGGTTCGGCCGCATCGAGGTTAAGGGAACTATGACCGGTTCTACTCCGACTGTTACCGAGGTGGGCATGCAGTTCAATGCAAGAGGCCACAAAAGCCCCGTAACCATTGGTCTTTATGATATTAAACCGAAAGACGGACAATATAAGTACGAAAACAGATCGAGCCAGATAGTTGCTCGGGTGAATTCACTTATATTCAAAAAGACCGAAAAGACTCCCCGCATGGAAATAAAAGTGGCGTCTATCAGTGATGCAGGAGAATCTGAGGGTTTCTTCAGCAGCATCAAGGGGGCCATAGCCAATTTGTTTATAACGCCGCCGAAAGTGACTAAACTCGGCAATACTACGATGCTTGAATTTGGATATGCATTACTTCAAAAAAAAACCACGTTCACTTTCCCCAAAGCTAAAAATATCAGGGAAAGCAAAACGTTGGAATAACCGGGGACAGCTATTATTTCCCTTAGCTTTTAACTTTCGAATGTCCCACAATCCGGCAATCGAACAGCGGATGAATTTTACGCAAACCGAATCTTGTCCGCCATAGGGGGATAAGTTTCAACAGCTAAATCCACCAAAAAAAGGCGGAAAAATCGCGCCTGCAGCGTACCCCCGCCTAAATCTTGCGAGGATAAATTTGAGGTCTTGAAATCCGGGCGGATTCAATTAGAATTATGGCACGGTGATGGAAAAGCGTCGACTGTGGGGCTGTTTTTCTAAAATAACAAAGTTTTTTCAGTATTTCAGTATCAGGGGTAAGTTATGCAATTGTATGTGATAAATACACGTGCACTTTTAAGAAACAACCGTCTAACAGCCTTATTTGCAGTAACCATTATTTGCATTTTTCTTTTGGCGCCCTGTGTCGTGTTAAGTTCCGACCCCAACGGCAGCATAAGCGTCCACAGTGAGGAATCTGCGGCGGACAGTAACGATGCCGCCGATGATTCCAACGGCCCCACGATTATGTTGAGTTATAGTAACGAGATGTTAATAAAAAACCCTGTTTTATCTTTCGCGTATTTTATCCCGCTGATATCCCCGGTTCTTGTTGACAGGGAAGTCAGCGTCAATAATGAGCAGCAGGTAGGTGTAATCTCGTATGAAGAAAAAGTCACTTCAAACTTTTTTTATGCGGCCTGTGAAATTAAGTTGACGGGAAAGGGCTTTCACAAAAACACGTTTGACCCTGCAGGGATGATAGCGAGAAATATCGGTAATTTGAAAGAAGGAGAGCCACTGAAAAATATGCTCGATTATATTCAGTTTGAAGGAGAAGGGGTTGGTCTTGTTGAGGTTGAAGGAACGATTAGCGGTTCTACACAGACCGTTACGAGGGTGGATATATATTTCAACGCAAAGGGCCATAAAAGCCCAGTGACCATTGGGCTTTACAGTGTTAAGCCGAAAAACGGACAATATAAGTACGAAAATAGGTACAATGAGATAATTGCGGGAGTGAACTCCCTTACATTCAGGAGGAGTGAAAAGAACCCCAAAATGGGAATAGAAATATCATCTATCTATAGGAAGTCCGAGGATGAGACCCTCTGGAGCACTATCAAGGGATTCATTGCCAATTTCTTTATAAAGCCGCTGGAGGTGGATAAGCTCGGCAATGATACAATGCTCGACTTTGGGTATGCGATACTGAAGCAAAAACCTTCGTTTACTTTTCCAAAAGCCAAAAATTTAAAGGAAAGCAGGACGGAATAACCGGGGGACAACCACCTATTATTTCCTCTTTAACTTTTTAATATTTTTCAATTCTACCCAAATCTTTCCCTTTCCGCCAAAGGCGGATAAAATCCGCCGGAGGCGGACAAGTTTCGGATTAACAATTGGATGAGATTGCCAGGGTCGCCACAAGGTGGCGAGGCACGCAATGACAAAACTGGATTCCGTGTCCCCTGTCAAAGGCTTTCAGGAACAGGCAGGCACGGAATGACAAGAAAGACTGGGCCCCGGATAAAGACATTCCGGGGTCTTCGCTGTGCTACGAAGGGCAGGGATGCAGGTGATACCGATAATACTGTCGGTAGTAGGGTTTCGGGGGCTGGGTGAGGCGGCTGTTAGGCCGAACAATGTCTTACTAAACCCGGGGGCGAAGTTAGTCGATATTTAATCAGCGGAGAAAGGGTTACCTCCAAAGGAGCGAGGGGAATCAGCGGAGTCGGCCTTGCGGCCTGGGCTGGAGGGTTTGTAAAAAGGCAGGAGGAAGGGCAATCGCATTCGACGCAACCATAAAAGAGTACCTTCAGGAAATCGACGAGGCGCCACTGCTGTCGGCGGAAGAGGAACATCGTTTAGCCAAGCTGATTGTCGAGGAAAACGACCCTGCGGCCAGAGAGCAGTTAGTTCGCAGTAATCTTCGGCTGGTAGTGAACATAGCCAAAAGATACGGAGGGCGGGGCGCACTGACGTTAGGCGACCTTATCGAGGAAGGCAACTTAGGGCTAATCAAGGCGGTAGATTATTTCGACCCAGACCGGGGGACGAGGTTTAGCACTTACGCGGCGTGGTGGATAAAGCAGAGCATCAAGAGCGCCCAGCTTAGCGACGTTCGGCCCGTTCATGTGCCCGGCTATATGATTGGGCTGATTAATCAGTGGCGGCATATTGCGGCGGAGCTTGAGGTGAAGTTAGGGAGAAAGCCCGACGTTGAAGAAATGGCAAATCTGATGCATCTGTCGCTGAAAAAGGCGAGAGTCATATACGAAACCGTCAACGTTCTTTGCTCGGTAAAGGATAATCAGCAGGCAGATACATCGGATGAAAACCAGATGTTGGAGGTGTCGGTTCGGGGGCAGGGGACGGCCAAGCCGGAAGAGGAGCTGGTGTGGGACGAGGAGAAGGCCAAGGCCATCCGGCTGTTAGACGAAATCGCCCCGCGCGAGGCCGAGGTGCTTCGCCTGCACTATGGTCTTGACGGCAGCCAGCCGATGGGCTTCAAGGAAATCGGGGCGAAGCTGGAGCTCACACGTGAGCGAATCCGCCAGATTCAGCATGAAGCACTCACAAAACTGTATGAGCTTATGAACGAGGAATAGCAGCTCGCAGTTAATACCACTTGTTTCCCGTCAATAATCTGCTAACTTAGAGCGACCACAGCCGGATTATGCAAGCACATCGAATGATTATGCAATAAAGTTGGAGTGCAGGTATTATGGATAAGGATGGGATTGAGCTGAAGGATTATATTCGGGATGTTCCAGACTGGCCGAAGAAGGGAATTCTGTTTCGTGATATAACCCCGTTGCTGGCTGAGCCAAAGGTGTTCCGAGCGGCGGTAGATGCGCTGGCCTGTGATTATATAGGAGCGGGGATTGAGTATGTTGGGGCTGTGGAGGCGAGGGGTTTTATTTTCGGAGCAGCGGTGGCAGCGAAGCTTGGCGCGGGCTTTGTCCCCATACGCAAAAAGGGCAAGCTGCCATTCGAGACTGAGCGAGTTACATACGAGCTTGAATACGGCAGCGATACCTTGGAGGTGCACCGGGATGCCGTAACAGATTCGGCGAAGGTGCTGATGGTTGACGATTTGCTTGCTACGGGAGGCACGATGGCAGCCGCGTGCAAGCTGGTCGAAAAAATAGGCGGGCGCATAGCGGGTATCGTATTTCTTATTGAGCTGAGTAAGCTTGGCGGAATCGGCAAGCTGGCAGGATATCAGGTCAAGTCCATTATACGCTATTGATTTATATGTTAGAATTGACAGTCAAAGTGCCTGCAATAAAAGCCGGCGAATACAGGATAGAAATCGGGACTGGTATTCTGGAGTCGGTGTGGCCGAAGTTAGATTCGCAGTTTGGTGGATGGGGCAAATTCGTCATTACAGACGCCAACGTGGCTGAAGCTGGTCATCTCGATAAGCTTCTGTCGGGCAGGGATATTCCCACTTACGTTATAACACCAGCGGGTGAGAGCTCTAAGAATATGGGCACCGTCGTATCGATTCTGGAGGCGATGGAGCAGGCGTATTTGGGCAGGGACACGGTAGTTGTGGCGCTGGGCGGGGGGACGGTCGGCGATATTGCTGGTTTTGCGGCGGCAGTATTCAAAAGGGGCGTAATGGTAGTGCAGATCCCAACGACGACTTTGGCCCAGGGTGATTCGGCGATAGGCGGCAAGATGGGCGTTGATTCATCGCTTAGCAAAAACGCATTCGGCGCTTTTTGGCATCCTTCGGCTGTTTATATCGACGTGGCGACTTTGAATACACTTGACGAGAGGCAATACAGGGCGGGATTAGCGGAATCGGTGAAACACGCACTGATTGCGGATGAGCAATACTTTGAGTTTCTCGGGAAGAATTTGGACGCGATTCTGGAGCGCCAGCCGGCAGTAATGGAGCAGATTGCATATTTCAACTGCAAAGTCAAGTCGGGTGTTGTTGAGGCGGACCCGTTGGAGAAAAACCAGAGGCGAATGCTGAATTACGGCCATACGGTCGGCCACGCAGTAGAAACGGCGAGCGGCTTCGAATTACTGCACGGCGAGGCCGTGGCAGTAGGGATGATTGCGGCAGGGCTGATTGAAATCGAGACGGGGTTGGGTGACATTAAACGCCTTGAGAGAATCAGGAAAGTACTTACGGGGCTGGGTATGCCCGTCGGGATACCTGGAAGCGTCGATAGAACAACCCTGGTGGATACCATCAGACGCGACAAGAAGGCGATAAATAAGTGGCCAAAGTTCGTTTTAATTGATAGAATAGGCAGCGTCCATCGCAAGGAGGGACAGTGGGCCATCGAGGTAGGACAGGAAGTCGTAGAGAAAATACTTGGGAAATTATAGTTTGTGACAGGGGTTAGACGTGTACAGAGAGAAGATAAAAGTATTGGACTGCACCATAAGGGACGGCGGATTAATTAACAATCACAGGTTCACGGATGAGTTTGTGCGAGAGGCGTATAGGGCGCTTTCACAAAGCGGTATCGATTATATGGAGATGGGTTATCGCAGCAGCAGAGAGCTTTGTCCTCCGAAGGATTTCGGGAGCTGGAAGTACTGCGACGACGAGAAGATAAGAGAAATTACAGACGGCATCGAGTCGAACCTGAAATTAAGTATTATGGTAGATGCGCACCGTGTGAAGGAGCAGCAGTTTGCGCCCGCCGACGAAAGCCCCATCGATATGGTTCGCGTGGCAACATACGTCAAGGATATGGACAAGGCAATCGAGATGGCGAAGAAGTGTCACGACCTCGGATACGAGACTACCGTGAATATTATGGCTATCTCGAAGGAGATTGAACCGGACCTTGTTGAGTCGCTTGACCAGCTTGCCAGGTGTCCCGTGGATGTTGTGTATGTTGTTGACAGTTTCGGGGCGCTTTATTGTGAGCAGATTGAATATCTTGTCAAGCTTTACAGGGAGCATCTGCCCGAAGACAAGGAAATCGGCGTTCACTGCCATAACAATCAGCAGCTTGCCTTCGGTAATACTATCGAGGGGATAATTCACAACGCGAACTACCTGGACGGCTCGCTTTACGGCATCGGTCGAGGGCCGGGTAATTGTCCGCTCGAGCTGCTTGTAGGTTTTTTGAAGAATCCCAAGTTTAAGCTAAGTCCCGTTCTAAAGGTTATAGAAGAGCAGATGCTGCCGATGCAAAAGGAAATCGAGTGGGGTTATATAATACCCTATGCGATTACCGGGATACTGAATGAACACCCGCGTGCGGCTATAGCGGTTCGGAAGACCGCGAACAAGGACAATTACGCGGAGTTCTACGAGGAGACACGGGACGCTGAAGTGTAGGCAGGAGCATTAGTAGAGGACTTCCTGATAAAATGAGAAGGGCTTGCGTTTTTAGTGTGAGCCCTTTTGTTTCCCGGAATTAGTGGGTAGTGGTTAGTGGGATTTTTTTACGGCGACGGCCAAGCGGTCGAGTTTTTGATAGTCTTTTACGATTTTGGCATCGGCGAAGATTCCGGTTACGTCGAGCAGTTGGAGGACGGCCGAGCCCTGATTGTTGCCAATCTCGAATATAAGTGCGGCGTCGGATTTTAAGAACTTGTCGGCTTCTGGGATGAGTTTTTTGATGACATCGAGGCCGTCAGGGCCGGCGACGAGGGCGGATTTCGGCTCGAAGTCTCTAACGTTTTCAGGCAGCTTATCGAATTCCGGCTCGCTGACATAAGGCGGATTGCAGACGATGAGGTCGAACTTCGCGGCCCCTACGCCGGGGATGAGCGGCTCGAATAAATCTCCGTGCAGCAGCTCTACGCGAGCGTCCAGCCCGTATTTGGAGACGTTTCGAGCGGCGATCTTGAGTGCGGTTTCGGAGATGTCCATTGCGACTATGCGGCAGTTAGTGAAATTTTTAGCGATAGCGACGGCGACACAGCCACAGCCGGTACACAAGTCGCAAACAAATTGCTCGCCTGAGCGGGTTCGCAAGAACTCGACGGCACGTTCAACAAGCAGTTCGGTCTCAGGGCGGGGAATCAGGCAGTCCGTGGTTATTTCAAATTCGAGCGAAAAGAATTCGCTTTTACCAGTCAGGTAAGCAACCGGTTCATGATTAGCGGCACGTTTGACGAGGTTTCGCAGCTCGGCGAGTTTGTCCTGCGGGACTATGTTGTTAAATTGGGTATAAAGGTCGATTCTTTTCAGGCCCAGCACAAAGCTTAGCAGAAGTTCAGCGCAAAGCCGGGGTGAATCAAGGCCTTTGGCGGTGAAGTATTCAGTGACCCAGTTGAGCAGTTTCTGTATTGTCCAGGTTTCCATAATTGCGAATGGTCGAGGGCCGAAGGGCTAAATATAGACTTTGTCCATCATTCGCGGGAAGGCGATGCACTGGCGGATATGTGGCTCGGCGGTGAGCCAGGCGACGGTTCGCTCGACGCCGAGGCCGAAGCCGCCGTGCGGCACCGAGCCATATTTTCGCAGGTCGAGATACCAGTCATAGTTTTCGCGCTTCAGGCCCTTTTCTTCGATTCGTTTTGCGAGCATATCATAATCGTCTTCCCTGACGGAGCCGCCGATGATTTCGCCGAAGCCGTTGGGAGCGAGCATATCGAAATTGAGCACGACTTTGTCGTTGCTTCGGTCGGTTTTCATATAAAATGCCTTGGCCTGTTTTGGGTAGTGGGTGACGAAAATGGGCTTGTCGTGCATTTGTGAGATTATTGTTTCATCCGAGCCGCCGAGGTCCTTGCCCCAGTTGAATTCTGCAGCAAGCTGTGCGTGTTTCGGGTTGTTTTCAATTTTTGTGCTTAGCTCGTCGAGTGTAGAGCGAAGCTCAATCAGTTCGGCAGCGTTCTTGTCGCGTTTCCATTGCTTGATTTGTCCGGCTTGCTCAGCTTCGAGCTCGGCAATACGCTTTTCGATAGTTTGTTTTTGCTGCTGAAACTGAGTAAGCTGCTCAGCAAGGAATTTGGCGGTTTTGTCGCCCGTGAGGATTTCGACGGCCTGAGTGTAGGTCAGCCGGTAGAAGGGCGGCTTGATTTTCTGTAACGCGGGGATATCGGCGCCTAATGTTTCAAGTTCCGGGCTGTTGTCCTTGAGTACTCGCTCAATGATATACGATACGAAATTCTCAGCCAGTTCCAGAAGTCCGTCCAAATTGATGAAAGCGACTTCCGGCTCGACCATCCAGAACTCGGTGAGGTGCCTTCGAGTTTTGCTTTTTTCGGCCCTGAAGGTCGGGCCGAAGCAGTAAACTCTGCCGAAGGCGGCAGCGGCGCACTCGAGGTGTAATTGACCGGTCTGGGTCAGGTATAGCGGAGTTCCGAAGTAATCCACTTCAAAAAGCGTTTGCTCTTCTTCTCCTGCCGCGGCCATCAGTATTGGCGTGTCGACGAGCGTGAAGCCATTGTCGTTGAAGAATCTTCTGATTGCATCAATGACTGTGTGGCGGATTTTGCTGATGCACCACTGCCTGCTGCTGCGAAGGTGTAGGTGCCTGTGCCTGAGGAGAAAATCAACGCCGTGCGATTTGGGCGTAATGGGATAATCATTTGTTGAGTGTATGATTTCGGCATTTGTCACTGCCAATTCATAACCGCCTACGCTTCTTTGGTCGGCCCGCACTGTGCCGGTAATGTATAAGCTCGACTCCTGGCCGAGGTGGCGGAGCTTTTCGAAAAGTTCATCGGATACGCTGCCCTTTTCGACAACGCACTGGCACAGTCCGGTGCCGTCGCGCAGGATTATAAATTGCACCTTACCACTGGTCCGGCTGTGATACAACCAGCCCGCCAGGGTTACCTCCCGTCCGAGGTAGTTATTTAGCTCTGTTATATTTGTTCGGCTTAGTTTTGTCATATCACAGGTCAAGTTTCTCCCGCAGATGGGCCTTTAGCTGGTCGGTGGCGACGCGGATTTGCTCCATTGAATCGCGCTGGCGGACGGTGACGGTGTGGTCGGTGAGTGTCTGGCCATCGACGGTGATGCAGAATGGGGTGCCGGCCTCGTCCTGCCTGCGGTATCGCCTGCCGACGGCACCTTTTTCGTCGTAGAAGGTCGTGAAGCAGGCCTTAAGCTCGTTATAGATATTGCGGGCGACTTCCGGCATACCGTCTTTTTTCACCAACGGGAAGACCGCAACCTTCGTAGGGGCAAGTGCCGGAGAGAAGCGCAGCAGATTTCTCTTTTCGCCCTTGACCTCGTCCTCGTCGTATGCGTCGACCAGAAAGGCAAGTGTGCTTCTGTCGATACCGGCGCTCGGCTCGATGACGTAGGGGATATAGCGGGCCTTTTTCTCATCGTCGAAATATGACAACGGGCCTTTTGTGTAATCTTCGGCTTCTTCCTTAAGCTGTATTTTGGAAAGGTCGCCTTTGTTTTCATACCAGGCGTTGAGCGTTCTTATTCCGCGCTGGTGCTGTCGAAGGTCGTAATCGGTTCTGTTGGCGATACCTTCGAGCTCCTGCCAGTCGCCTGAGCCGAACGGGAACTTGTATTCGACATCGACGCAGGCCTTGGCGTAATGCGCAAGCTCGTCTTTGTCGTGCTCACGGAAACGCAGGTTGTCTTTTTTGATACCGAGGTTGATATACCAGTTGAAACGCTCTCGTTTCCAGTGTTCGAACCACTGCTCATCGGTCCCCGGCTCGCAGAAGAATTCAAGCTCGGCCTGCTCGAATTCTCGGGTTCTGAAGATGAATGCCTTTGTCGTAACCTCGTTGCGGAAACTCTTTCCGATTTGTGCTATGCCGAAGGGAATCTTTACCCTTGCGGTGTCGAGGACGTTTCTGAAGTTGGCGAAGATGCCCTGAGCCGTTTCAGGTCTTAGAAACAGGGTCATCGAGTCATCGACGTTTGCTCCCATATTGGTTTCGAACATCAGCTTAAAGGGCATCGGTTCGGTGAAATTGCCGACGGCGCCGCAGGAAGGACAGACTTTGTTTTTTAAATCCTGTGCGCCGGCTATTGCAGCGGCCAGGGCGACGTGCTCGGTATGTTCTTCGGCCAATTCGTTTTGTTTGTCTTTTAAGTGGTCGACTCGTGTCCTGGTATTGCACTTTTTGCACTCGGCGACGAGGTCGGCGAACTGGTCGGCGTGTCCGGAGGCCTTCCAGACGAGCGGGTGCATAAGGATTGAGCAATCGAGGCCTACTACGTCATCGCGCATCTGTACGACGTGTTTCCACCAGGCCTTTCGCACGTTGTTTTTCAGCTCTACTCCCAGTGGGCCGTAGTCGTAACAGCTTGCCAGTCCGCCGTAGATTTCGCTGGACTGAAATATGAAGCCCCGACGTTTGCATAGTGATACGATATCGTCCAGTTTTGCCAGCTTTGCCATATTGCCCTCTGTAATTTGTCCGCCTATGGCGGAAACGAAAGTTTAAGAAAGTTGGAGGCACATTATACAGCCAGCCCCGCTGATTGCAAACGTCTGTGGCTCTGAGATTCGGTTACGGCTTCTGTTGCTTCTTAAATAACCAGCCCAGTGGGTCGAAGGGCTTTTTGGGCCTGGTTATCTTTACCGGTTCATTGCCCAAAGGCAGCTTGAGTGACTCAGCCCAGTTTTTTTCGCCTGCTTCGAGGGAGCGTGCGAAGCCGTATTCGATATTGGTGGATTTGCAATAGAGTTTTTTCCCTGCGTATTTGTCATTCGGGGCGTAACTGCCGAGGACAGTTGCGGGATACCAGTGAAAGGGGAACCTGTGGTCTTTTAGGCCGGGGGTGATGTCGCCAATATCAACGTTGTGCGCGTTGGCGAGGGGACGCTCTGTTACCTTAATTGTGATATCCATTGTGAGATAATGGTCGGCCCAGTAGATAAGATTCGGCTCATTCGGATTTAAGCCAAGCTCGTTTTCGTTCCAGCCCAGAGGGACATAGGCATCGAGAAAGGTCAGGTGAATGCTGGCATTTGTTTTCTTTGCGATTTGCTTTGCGGCTTCGGAGATAGCCCATGAGCCGGCGGAATGTCCAATCAGGTGGACGTGCTTTGGATTTTTCGACAGGTCGAGGATTTGTTCCGCCAAAAGCGGGCCGGCGGTATCGCGGGCGAACTGAGCGGCGTCCCTGGGGTTGATAACTCTTGCCTCGTTTCGCCAGTTGAACCAGCCGCAAAGCCATTGGTTGGCATCGACGTTGTCTCTAATAGCCAGGGCTAGGTTCTCCGGCCAGGGATGCCTTTCGAACCAGCCGTGGGTTACGACGACGATTTTCCGTCTGTTTGTGAGATTCAGGTCCAGGTCTTTTGCTGGTACCATTGGTGCGTTCGGCTCGCCGAGCGCGACGAACAAAGTTGGCTTTTCCGGAGTTTTTTTATTACCGGCGGATACCAGTGTTGCGATTGCAGTCGTCAGGACAAGTGCGGCTGCATATAAGTTTTTATGAGGTATTGGTTGCATAAATGCCTGGGCTATCTTAGGCACATCATGGGCAATTACAAGGGCGGTCTTTGACACTGGATACCCCCTCGGCTACACTTTGGCCGAATTATGGAAACAGAAGTTTGCATAATAGGTGCCGGGCCGGCGGGTTTGATGGCGGGGATTTTTGCTGCGCGGGCAGGGGCAAAGACCGTCGTGGTTGAGAAAAACACCGCGGCCGGCCGAAAGCTGCTTTTGACGGGAGGCGGCAGATGCAACCTGACGCACGCCGGTAGTGTTGATGATTTTGTGCGGGCTTACGGTCAAGCCGGCAGATTTCTTCGTCACGCACTTTATGAATTTCCACCTGAGAGTGTTATAAGATTTTTCGCTGAGCAGGGCCTTGAAACGAGGGCCGAGCCGGATGGGTGTATTTTTCCCGTCACCGACAGGGCATCCGACGTAAGGGATATACTCTTGGGCCAGGCAAAGGCGGCTGGCGTGCAGTTTGTATACGGCAGGGGGGTTGAGAGAATCGGCAAAGACGGTAGACAGTTTAAGATTAATTTGCCCGATGGGGTGTTGACTGCTGAAAAGGTTATTATTGCCACGGGCGGGGCGAGCTATCCGAAGACCGGCTCGACGGGTGACGGCTTTGCTTTTGCACGTTCTTTCGGCCATACAATTGTCGAGCCGAGAGCTGCGCTGGTGCCACTTGTAACAAATGGAAAATGGCCCGGCGAGCTTGCGGGGACATCGCTCGATAACGTGAAAATATCTGTGACTTTGGAGGGGAAGGGATTTTTTACGACGGGGCCGATGCTTTTTACACAGGACGGTATTGGCGGGCCGGCGGCGCTCGATATGAGCAGATTACTTGCCGATTATCTGCCCGCACAAAAGACGGTAGAAATTGCCGTTGATGTTAAGCCGGCGATGAATGAGTCCAAACTGGAGGGATATCTGATGGAGCAGCTCTGTCGATATTCCAGAAAAATCATCGTTAACGTTCTTTTCGAGCTTATCCCTAAAAAGTTGGCGGGTTTTCTTTGCCGTCAGGCGGCAGTAGCGGAAACAACCGGCAGCCAGTTGAAAAAAGAGCAGCGAAGAAAACTTGTACAATTGCTAAAGAAACTGCCGGTTTCGATTATCTCCACAAGGCCGATAGAGGAGGCGACGGTTACCCGTGGCGGCGTCAGCAGGGACGAAATCGACCCGAAGACGATGCAATCGAAGATATGTCCGGGGCTTTATTTTGCCGGCGAAGTTATTGACTCTGACGGCCCGTGTGGCGGGTATAATCTGCAGATATGCTGGTCAACAGGGGCCCTTGCGGGTAAAATTCAGCGAGGCAGATTTTCCTGAAGAAAGGAGAAATATTATGAATCGCAAATTGAATTTGAAAGTTGCCGCTTTGTGTTGTGTTCTTTTATTTCAGTGTTCGTGTTCGCAGGTTGCGATAACGGGCAGGAAACAGTTGAACCTTGTTCCTGACTTTATGATGAATTCGATGGCGCTACAGTCCTACAATGAGTTTCTAAGCACCAACAAACTTAGTACTAACGCCAAGCAAACGCGAATGGTTAAGGACGTCGGGGCCAGGATTCAGACGGCTGTGGAAAAGTATTGTGCGGAGAATAACCTGTCGTCGCGAATAAAAAATTACCAATGGGAGTTCAATCTCGTCGAAGATTCAAATGTCAATGCGTGGTGCATGCCTGGCGGCAAAGTCGTCGTCTATAGGGGGCTATTGCCGGTAACACAGAATGAAGCGGGCCTGGCGGTAGTGATGGGCCATGAGATTGCTCACGCAATCGCCAAGCACGGCGCAGAGCGAATGACGCAGGGGCTTCTTGTGGATATGGGGGGTATGGCATTGTCGGAGGCGCTGGCAAACAGGCCCGAGCAGACGAAGAACCTGTTTATGCAGTCTTACGGGATAGGCACAGAGCTTGGCGTGCTTTTGCCCTACAGCCGGCTTCATGAAAATGAGGCGGACCGGATGGGACTGATATTTATGGCAATGGCGGGTTACAATCCGAACGAGGCGGTCAGCTTTTGGGAGAGGATGGTTGCTGCAAATAAAGGCCAGCCAAAACCGCTGGAGATACTCAGCACGCACCCGGCCGACTCGACCAGAATAAAGAATATCAAAAAGCTTATCCCGGAAGCGATGCAATATTATAAGAAGTAGGAAATTCCCTATTGTTCAGTAGGATATACCAGAGACACGGGTATATCACTGCGCAAAATCAGGGAATTCCTGATTGGTCAAACCCATCGGATTTTCAATAATGTGAACATACCAAACGGCACCGGCGTATATACCTGAACGATTAAAACTAAAACACTATTTAAGGAGCAAAGTTATGAAAAGCAGGATTCTTGTGATTCTCACGATTGTGACTGTTGTGGCTGTTACGGTTGTGACCGCACGCCAGATTTGCCCGAACGCCAAATCCGACTGCCAGATTAGCTGTCAGCGGGACGGGATTTGTGCACTGAGTGCAAAGCCCGGCTGCAACAAAGACAAGGATAAGGGCTGCAACAAGGAAAAGGAGAAAGACAAAGAGTGCGACAAGGACAAGGAAAAAGACAAAGATTGTGATAAAGACCGCGACCGTGACCGCGACAGAGATCCCAACAGCTAAAGCTGCTTAATTTACGGTTTATTATGCGGGCGATGTAAATTTACATCGCCTTTTTTCTTTTTTGCGGGAGGGGGATTCACATTTGAAGTCAAGGCAGTTGATATTGACGGTCCGTGCGGCGGCTATAATCTGCAGGTCTGCTGGTCGACGGCCGCCTTGGCCGGTAAGTGCCTATTTAAGCGTTGCCGTGGGTGTTGAAGACCTTTCGAAAGTGAAAGCCGTAAATGATAAGTGTCACGGCCATGTGAAAGTATTTCGGATGTCTTAACGACCAGAAAATCAGCTTCCAATAGTAGATTCGGCCTTTGTTTAGGATGCCTAGCTTCCAGACGGACCTGAGAATCGCCTTGATATCGGCGAAGGTTATTCTGACCTTGACCTTTGGCGATGGCCTGTAATTTTTGAAAAAGGTCAGAATTCTCTCGTAGTAATACTTGTGCGAGTAAATTGTTTTGACGACATTTCTGTAGCCGTTGATGAGGTCTTCGTAGCTCATCTTTGGGATGAAATTTATGGAAAAGTCGGTGTTGTCACCTGTCGGCTGTTTTAGCAGCCGTTTTTCTTTTGTAAGCCGGTCGTAGAGTTTCGTTCCACGAGGGGCATTGAGGAGTCCCACCATCGCGGTGACAATGCCGCTTTGCTGGATGAATTTGATGAGGGTTTCAAAGATTGAGCTTTTGTCACTGTCAAAGCCGAGGATAAATCCGGCCTGCACCTGCAGGCCTGAGTTCTGTATCTTTTTGACACAGCCGACCAGGTCGCGGCCCCTGTTCTGGACTTTGTTGCATTCGGCCAGACTTTCCTCATTGGTGCTTTCAATACCGATAAACACACAGTCGAAACCGGCCTCGACCATCAGATGAATAAGCTCATCGTCGTCGGCAAGATTAATAGACGCCTGAGTGTTAAAGGAAAACGGATATTTTCTTTTGACCATCCATTCAATAATAGCCGGCAGAATATGCTGTTTGAGCAGTGTTTTGTTGCCGATGAAATTGTCATCAACGACAAACACGGGGCCTCTCCAGCCGACAGAGTACAAACTCTCAAGCTCGGCGACTATCTGCTCTTTCGCCTTTGTCCTTATTCGATGGCCGAACAACGTAGTGACATCACAGAAGTCGCAGTTGAACGGGCAACCTCGCGAATACTGGATGCACATCAGGGCGTATCTTTTCCTGTCAATCAGCTTCCACAGAGGAGTTGGGGTATGCTTAATTTCCGCGAATTCTTCAGCCCTGTAGATATGCTTCGCCGTATCAGTTTCGAGGTCTTTTAGAAACTGCGGCAGCGTGCATTCGGCTTCGTTGAGCACGAGGTGGTCGACGTCATCGAAGTCTTCGGGGACCGCGGTAAAGAGCGGCCCGCCTCCGACAACGCGGGTGCAGAGCTTTTTACATCTGTCTATCACATGCCGGACAGAGTCTTTTTGAATAAACATACCCGTGATGAAGACGTAATCGGCCCAGCGAATGTCCCTGTCGCGCAGTTTTCTGGTGGCCATATCAACGAGGCGTTTCTCCCAGTTCTTCGGCAGCATAGCCGCGACAGTCAGCAGCCCGAGAGGCGGCAGGCTAGCTTTTTTGGAAATGAACTTCAGAGCGTTTTTGAGACTCCAGAACGTATCCGGCGAGTCCGGGCTTACAAGCAAAATTTTCATAACAATACCCCAAGAATTAAAGGACATCAGCAAGGGTAAAGAAGTCGGTTTAAACTTTAGAGCGGATATTGAAATAAGCCAGTATCAAAGAGATGTTATTACTGCTTCACTTCGGAAGTCAGCAGGAGATTGAGGTCAGATAACATCGTTTTGAACTTTATATCCCACCGGCCTGTCAAAATTCGCGAAAACCGGCAACTTACTCTTTCATTTGGACTCCTAACAGCTTGATTAAAGGTCACGCAGAAGCCAATTCCTGTTGTGACACAGTATTATATCGGCTTTGCAAAATATATTGTTCTAATAAAATAGAATTTTCTGATATTTATTGGTGTTTGAGGGGCGGCTTTAATATCTTTTCCAGGAAGAACTTATGGCTATGGGCATTTTGTTCTTTCTCTCCCATCATCGTTTGTCATCTGCTCTTTTATCTGGTTGAGCAGGTTTATCGCTTCAATGGGGGTGAGGTTATTGACGTCGGTAGAGGCGAGGTTGTCGAGGATTGATTTGTGTTTCTGGACGAAGAGTGTGTCGGGACTGGGTTCTTTGGTTTTGTGCTTGGCTAAATGTGAGCCGGCAGCTTCTTTCTGGAAGGTGGTTTCAAGCTCTTCGAGAATTTCTTTGCTGCGTTGTAGAATCGGTTTTGGTATTCCGGCTAATTTGGCGACGTGGATTCCGTATGATTTGTCGGTGCCGCCGGGGAGAATTTTGTGCAAAAAGACGACCTCGTCCATCCATTCCCGCACGGCGACGTTGCAGTTTTTGACGTTTTCGAAAAGCTCGGCCAGCTCGGTAAGCTCGTGGTAGTGGGTGGCGAAGAGCGTTCGGCACTTGATTTTGTTTGCGATGTGTTCAGTGATTGCCCAGGCCAGCGCCAGGCCATCGTAAGTGCTTGTTCCCCGGCCTACTTCGTCGAGGATGACGAGGGACTTTGCGGTGGCGTTGTTGATGATGTTGGCGGTCTCGGTCATTTCTATCATAAAGGTCGATTGGCCCCTGACCAATTCATCGGAAGCGCCGACGCGGGTGAAGATGCGGTCGGTCAGGCCGATAGTGGCCTCTTTTGCGGGGATGAATGAGCCGGCCTGTGCCATTAATACGAGCAGGGCGGTTTGGCGGATGTATGTGCTCTTGCCGCTCATATTCGGGCCCGTGATTACAACTACGTCCCCGGCGTTGTTTCCAAGTTCCACGTCATTGGGGACGAAGTCGTGGCCGAGAGTTTCTGCGAGGACCGGATGCTTGCCGTCCCTGATTACGAGCTGGCCATCGGTTGAAAGTATAGGCCGGACATAGCCGCGTCGGCCGGCGATATGTGCTAGGCCCGCTATGCAGTCGCACTGTGCGATTGTCTCGGCCAGCGCCTGCAATCGGCGTATATATTGTGCCGCCTGGCAGCGCACGTCCTCGAATAGTTTTTGCTCCAGCGTTAGGGCCTTTTCTTCGGCACCGAGGGCACGCGTCTCATACTGTTTCAATTCGTCGGTTATGTATCTTTCCGCATTTTTGATAGTCTGCTTGCGGACGTAATCGGCGGGGACTTTTTCGGCGTTTGCCCGGCTGACTTCGATATAGTAGCCGAATACCTGGTTAAAGCCGATTTTGAGTTTGTCTATGCCGGTTCGTTCGATTTGCTGTTTCTGATATGCTGCAAGCCAGCTTCGGCCATCGCGTGATACCGAGCGCAGCTCGTCGAGTGCCTTGTCGAAACCCGTGCGGATAACGCCGCCATCGCTTAATCGCAACGGGCAATCCGGCTCTATTGCAGATTCGAGAAGCTCGGC
>Ga0315548_1000358_pt1 | contig 42501 bp, 44 predicted proteins | sample SalMarSW160110MG_2_FD_202540 | JGI IMG/M metagenome (GOLD analysis project Ga0315548, IMG submission 202540) | Salt marsh sediment microbial communities from the Plum Island Ecosystem LTER, Massachusetts, United States - Salt Marsh Sediment SW1601-110 ... | reverse complement strand
GGAAATTTGTATTTTATTTATATTGTTATTCAAGGTTTTCCTCCTTTTGGTTCTATTATACCAAAAGGAGGTTTTTTTTCAATGCCTTTTCCTCGAAAAAATGCAATCTGAACCCTTACAAATACTCAATTATTGACTTTTGACACAGAAATTTTGGGGGGTAGGCAGTGATAGTTATAGATATCTTATATTAACAGTGTCAGGTATTGAAATGTCAAAAGATTATTTAGATTAGGGTGTTAGAGTGAGTGAATTATAGTTTCGGGTTTAAGGTTTCGTGTTTCGAGAAAAAAATAAACAAAAATAGAGGGTTGTGTGTGGGGCTTTGTGTTCTTTGTGTCTTTGTGTGAGATAAATTTGGGTTAGGGGGTGGGTTTTAAACAACAAAAAAGATCTTGAGTTAATCTTGTGTTTAACAGCCTGTGGTGTATATGGTAATGAGGTAATATTTTGTGCTATTGTTTTTTAGCGAGTGCTGATAAAACTTTTTCCTTGACACCAAGAAGTGTTAAGCCGACGATTTCCCCTGATTTCTCGGAGTATCTAACTATATTCCCATCTCCAATATCTACTCCGAGGGCTTCCTTTGGTTTTCCGATACTTATATAAAGAACATCAGCTTCTTCGTCGTAATCCCAATTGAGATTTTCCTGTTTTTCTAAAATCTTTAACGTTTCCATATTGTTTTTCTCCCTTTTGATGGTTGGTTCGTGAAATAGGCGGTTATTATGAAACCATCTTCTTTACTTACTTCTTTATAAATTACAACTAAGTATTTAGAAGTCAAGGGGGTACTTCTAAAGAATTTCATGGCTATTACCCCACCAAAATCGCCTTCTTGAATTAGATCTGGTTTTTCTAGCGTTTCTAAGACTTTCCCTTTTTGTTTTTTCATCTCCGGATGTCTTTCTGTAATATGATTCCAACGCTCTTTTGATAACCGTATAGGAACATTGTTAACAGATTTTATTATCAGCATTTCTTTCTCATTTTAATTCGAATATATGAAGAATGTTAGATATTGTCAATATTTATATGCCAGATACCAATCCTCATGTATGGGTTAAATCAAAAAATAGTTAGATAATAAACGGAAAAACTACAATTACTACACGTTAAAAAAGCTTTCGGTTTATTGATTAGGCGGATGGCAAGATAATTTAAAAATAATTAATGCTATTTTTGTGAATCACAGTTTCGGGTTTTGAGTTTAAAGTTACGAGTAAAAAAAATTTTTTTAAATCTGCGTTCATCTGCGTTCTCATTCTGTTTCTAAATTTTCAATTTACAATTTCCAACTTGCAATTTACAATTAGACATTGAAAAGTGTTGTGCTTCTCTGCGGTCTCTGCGTCTCTGCGGTGATACTTTAAGGAAGGGTTGACATATCTCCTTTTATTTTTATATTTTCCGCTGTATGAAAAATCTTTGGGTTGTTTATAGTTCGAGAAAAGGCGGACACAAGTATCCCACTCAGAGTATCGTAAATTACCTTAAAAAATATCATAAAGACAAGTTTGATACTGTGGGTATAAATTTTCTGGATTATTCTCTGCTTGCTTCCTTTTTTGACAGTATCGGAAGATTTTCGGACTTGAAATTTAAAAGAATGATGAAAATTGGCTACAGTAATTTAAGAGCCAACAGGAAAAGGATGCTTTCTCCTTATGGGGGAGCGATAAGATTAATATTCAAATTGGGTGGTTTAAGGCGGAATCTCTTGAAGAGTTTCGGTAAGCCCGATATAATTCTATCCATTCAGCCGGAAGTAAATACAATGGCGGGTACATTGAAGTCGTGGTTCGATGTGCCGATATACAGCGCTATAATCGACCTGGTCGCGCATGGATTGTGGGTGAATAAGAATGTTGACTTCTATTTTATTCCAAACGCGGATATGAAAGAAGAGTTGATGAATTATGGGGTGGGGGAGAAAAATATAATAACTACGGGTTTACCAATTAGAGAAGGTTTCAGGAACGCGGTAAAAAAAGATAAGGCTGCCCTGCGAAAGGAACTGGGTATAGATCCAGATTTGCCTACCATTTTGATGCTGGGAGGTCTTCTCGGTAAAATGGTCGATTTTATAAAAGTAATTGAATCTCTAAGCAAGGTAAAGGTGCCTCATCAGTTAATCGGTATCTTTGGGAAAAACGATATTGACAGAGAAAAAGCCGAGAAGATGGACTATCCGTATAAATTGTATCCCAAAGGACAGATCGAGAATGTTTACGATTGGATGTGGGCTTCGGATATTGTTATAACCAAGCCGGGTTCGGTTACTATAGCCGAGATAACGTCTTTAGGAAAGCCGATAATTGTGATAACTCCATTGGCTGGTTCGTTGCAGGAGACGAAATTCGCAGAACTGCTTCAGAGAAAAGGTATAGGAAAGTGGGTACAGAAAGCCGATGAGGTTGGTGGATGTGCTGAAGATTTATTGTCGAATCCCAAATTAATGGAAGAAATTTCGAGGAACGCTAAAGATTTTGGGGGAGTGAGTCTTTATTCTATCGATAATATAACAAAATTTTTAATAGGAGAGGAAACATAATGGGAAAAGAAACGATACTTGTTACCGGTTCAGGAGGATTAATCGGTTCCGAATCCGTAACTTTTTTTATTGAAAAAGGTTTCGATGTCGTTGGTATAGACAATGATATGAGGAAATATTTTTTCGGAGACGAAGGTTCTACCGCGTGGAATGTGGAAAGGTTAAAAAAACTTCATGGGGAAAAGTATATACATTTTAATGCCGATATAAGGGATTTTGAAAGTATAAAGAAAATTTTTTCCGAATATAAACCAACTTGTGTGATTCACACGGCGGCGCAGCCGTCGCATGACTGGGCGGCAAAAGAACCTTTTACCGATTTCTCGGTCAATGCCAACGGTACTCTTAATTTGCTCGAGGCGACAAGACAGTTTGTACCTGAATCGGTGTTTATCTTTACGTCTACGAATAAGGTTTACGGTGATAGGCCGAATAGTCTTCCTTTGATCGAATTGGAGAAAAGATATGAATTGCCCGAGGATCATCCTTATTATAATGGGATAGATGAATCTATGAGTATAGATGATTGTCTTCATTCTCTATTCGGAGCTTCAAAAGTGGCGGCTGATGTTCTCGTTCAGGAGTACGGCAGGTATTTCGGAATGAAAACTGTTTCCTTTAGAGGTGGGTGTCTGACCGGGCCTTCTCATTCGGGGGCGATGCTGCATGGATTTTTATCTTATCTTGTCAGATGCGCGATTACCGGTAAAAAGTATTACATTTACGGGTATAAGGGAAAACAGGTCAGAGACAACATTCACTCTTATGATCTCGTTAATGCTTTTCATCACTTTTTAAAGAAGCCGAGGATTGCGGAAGTTTATAATATGGGGGGAAGCAGATTTTCGCAGTGTTCGATGCTCGAAGCTATCGATATGGTAGAGAAAATTTCGGGTAAAAAAATGAACTACGAATATAAAGAGCAAAATAGAATAGGAGACCACATCTGGTATATCAGTTCTGTGGCTAAATTCAAATCTCATTTTCCAGAGTGGGAGTGTGAAAAAGATCTGGATACTATCTTTCGGGAAACATACGAATTTCAAATGGGTCTTTATAATAAAGGCGAGTTTTGAATAAAATAAGGGTAAAGTGAGTACCATGTTCAACAAAGCGCATCTTTTCAAAGGTTTAAGGATTTTTCTTTTTATAACTTTTCTTGCGGTAACCTTGATTCTTGTCTTTACGGTCAGCAAAGAAACGAAGGAAGAACTGCGACTGGTCTCTCCTTTGTTTATTGTTTTTACGGTTTTCTCGACGTTTCTTAGTTACTTTTTTAATATATGGAGGCTTCGTTATATTATAAAAGCTTTAGGTAAAGAAATCAGCTGGAGTGGAGCTTTCTATTATACCGTAGGAGGTATGTTTTTGGGGGGTGTAACGCCTCTGCAGGTTGGTGGTGTGCCGCTTCAGTTATATATCTGCAGGAGGGAAAATATAACTATACCGGAAGCAAGTGCCGCGATATTTACAAGGGGGTTGTTGTCTGTTTTTGTCCTTCCTCTCCTGACGCCTCTTGTTTATTATTACCGGGTCTATTTTACAGCGGGAATGATGCAGGGGATAGTAAAGTATCTCTCTATCTTTTACGGTGTGGCGATTTTATTATTTATATTTGTTATAGCGAGAACCGACTGGCTTACTAAAAAGTTTAAAGGCAAATTTTTTCATGGGGTTATCGAATTTAAGCAGGTATTCAGAAAAGAGTTTGTTAAGAGAAAAGGCGCGTTTTTCATGGCGTATGTTTTGACGGCGGCTTCTCTTGTTTTTCATTTTCTTATCGCGTTCCTTCTTTTGCGCGGTCTGGGAGTACACGCTGATTTCTTTAAAGCCACTGTTTTACAGATTATACTTACTTATGGTCTGGCTTTTATGCCTACTCCCGGGGCATCGGGTCTTGCGGAAGGGAGCGCTTACGGATTATTCAGAGATCTTGTTCCCCGCTCGATTCTCGGGGTATATGTGGTATTATGGAGGTTTTTCACCAGTTATCTCGGTATGATAATCGGAGGTATGGCTTTATCACGCTTTTTGGTGGAAATTGAAACAGCCGCGGAGAAAGAAGCAGAAAAATAATTTGTGCAGTTGAATTGTTGAATAGGAAAACAGTTGAATTGTTTCCCATTTCCCAATTTTCCCATTTTTCTAATTTGTTCTTTGGGATGGTAATGGACTTCTGGATTCTGACTACTGTAAATTATGAGTTCTCATCAGAATTTTCATCAGAGTGTTCATCAGAGTTATCAGAGTTTTCGTCAGAGTGCTGTTTATCAGGGTTCTCAGTAGAGTTTTCCTCAGAGCGTCTATCGGATGCTACTGCTGTCAATATAGCGGCAGGGTCGAAATCTACCTCGTTCGGAGATAAAGCTTTTAGAATAGTTGTTTCCTTAGGTACGCTTTTTGAAATCTTACCTTTTTCTACTACCGCGACTTCGTTTTCGGAAATCATGACCCCTTTTATACCTCCTTTTAGCTGGACTATTGTTCCGGGAGGATATATTCCCATTATGTCGAGAAATACTTTGACCAGGGAAGGGTCATAGATATCTTTACTTTTTATTATGTATTTAAGCGCTTCGAAAGGACTTTTTACGTTTTGGTAAATTCTGGGTGTTGTCATCGCGTCGTAAGAATCGACTATTCGAATGATACGAGCAAAAAGAGTCGGCTTTCTTGTACTGATCTGGGGATATCCGGCACCGGAGTAGTCTATATGGTGTTCCAGGATACCGCGAAGAGCGAAGACGGGTACTTCTTCTATTCCTTTCAGGAAAATTATTCTCTCGGCGGAAAGATAAGGATGCTGTTTAATTTTTTCGTATTCGATGTTCGTGAGTGTATCCGGCTTATTTAAAATATCTCCGGGAATATCTATTTTTCCTAAATCGTGGAATAGCGCAGCTATTCCGAGTTCGAGTAAGTCTTTTCTGGAGAGCCCAAGCTCGATACCCATAGCGATAGAGAGTATGCAAACGTTAGCTGAATGATTGAAAGTATAGGAACCGATATCCTTGATTATGGTTAAAGCGATTAGATAACTTCTTTCTTTGAATAGAAGTTCGGTAAATCTCCTTACCACTTGCCGGGCTTCAAAAATATTTGCTTCTTCTTCGATGGTTACTTTGCTTAAATAGCCTATCGAGTCAAGAAGACTTGAAAGAGCTTCTTTTCTTATTGAACGCAAGATCCCGTCTCTCTGATTTGAATCTTCTATCGGAGATATTTTTATTGATTTTACTCCATCTCTTTTTAAGTTTTTTGAAATTTCATCGAAAGAATGTTTTGTTGAGGCAAGACTCGTACCCAGGGAGCATAAGAATGAAACAATCTCCTCGAGATCAGGTAACTTGGTGAATAATATCGATCCGATAGTTAGAGTTTTTAAATCGTGAATTAATGATCTGTATCTGCCCATTATTCCCATTTCTACACTTGCTCTTTCATCATTAAAGAATAAGTGATTGTCGGAGATCGATAGTTCTATTTCTTTTAATTCTTTAAAAATATCTGATAAAAATTGATGCATTTTTTTTGCGTGTTGATAGAGAGTTTGGCTTTTGGTTTGAAAAACCCTTGCTATATGGATAGAAGAGGAAAAATAAAGTATAAGATTCCTTATATCAGTTTGTTTCATATTTCTTTAAAATCTCCGCCACTGTTTCTTTTAAAACCCTTGAGTTTTTGTACCGGGATATAAGTTCAGATGCTTTTTCGTCTTTAATATTAGATAGAGCTTCGAGAGCCATTTTTTTTATATCGTATACTTTCTCTCTGAAAAGGTGTCTTTTACGGAGTATTGTACTGAAAATTTTTATTGTATCTTCGGTTTTGAGTGTGGAAAGCAATTGAAATAGTGATTTTATTTCCTCTTTGCTAAGCCCCCAGAAACTTTTAGACATTATCCTGTTTCGGACAATTTCGAATTCTTCCGGAGTCCATATTGCTTTTAATTTTTCAAGGACAACAATTCTAACCGAAGAATCAGGGTGCTCCAGGTATTTCATTACCTCTTTTCTTGATAATAGAGAAAATAGGGATTCTTTTATTTGGGGCAAGTTCTTTTTCTCGAATAATTCCTGTAAACAGGGTATAAAATATGGGTCTTTTAGTTTTTTTATAATTAACAGTAGTGTCGAAAAGGTCTTTCCGGTAGAATTAACAAGGCGAATTTCGAGCTCCTCCTTGTGTTCGGAGAAAATATTTTTCAATAAAGATATTAATAAGTCTTTTACAATAAAATCACTGGTGATTTCTAATTCGTTTATCAATTCGTCTGCACCTGCTATCCCAATGTGTTCAAGTAGCTCCACTGCTTCTCTTTTTATCTTAGTTGAATTGGAAGAGGTTAATGCGTGAATGTATAATTGTAGAGCCGTTTTTGAGGTTATAATTTCATTCATTTCATTTAAAATTCCGGTAAATTCTTCTTTGGTTTCTTCTTGATTTTCAACGAGCTTTTTTGTCTGGTATAAAGCGGAAAGATTACCGCTTTGAAGAAATTTGGGAATAGAATCTTTAAGAATCGAGTATATGCTTTTTCTTTTTTCGTGATTTATTTCGTAGGAAAGAAGATCTTTTATGCTTTCAATTAGAAGAAAAGAGGAGCTTTCTCTGTCAATCGAGATTTTTTGTTCATATTTGAGACCTGCTCCCGGTTTGTTTTTTGAGGAAGGATTTTTTTTCTTTAATGTTACCGGAAGAATGGTGACATCCTCGCTATTTATTCCCGAAGGGATCTCCATATCTTTATATTCGTTGAACTTTTTTGTTTTTTCTACGGCGTGGTAAATTATGTGAGGAAATTTTGATGCCCATAAATCCTCTAATAAACCTACTTGAGATGAGTATTCCCTGCTGGCAATTATTGTTATCAGGGATTCAAGTTCTTCATTGCTTATTCCTTCGAGAAATGTCAGAGATCTTAATCCGTTACGGTACAAAAATAGAGGAATCGAAGTAAGACTCTTAGGATCGGAATGTAACACTTTTGAATCGCTCATAATTTTATCTTCATTGATAGATAAAACTACCGGACCTAATTCTTCCTGAGCCTTTTTTAAATTAAGGTAACATTTTTCTATAAATTCTTTTGTTGTTTCAGATACCTTTTCGTATAATTTATGGTTCTTTATGGCTTTAATGAAATTCGTTACGAAAAAGCTCAAATCTTTCATGAACTTAATTTTACTCTAACTTAGGAAATTTTCAACCCCTTTTTTGATATTTTTAATCATTCAAAGTCTATATTCAATTATTCTGAAATACTGATTGCTTCAGGATCGGAAGTGGTAATTTCAAGTCCGTATTTTTTGTGGTCGATGAGTTTGCCTTTAAGTTCGATATCGACATTGTTTAGTCTTTCGAAGTCAAAACCTTCTTCTTTTAATTTTTCTACGCCTTCCTTCCAGAGTACAAAGGTAAGTTGGTCTTTTCCTCTGCCAAAATCGATAAAAAGGTGTCCGGATCTGGAAAGGTTCCAATTGGTAGGTTTTCCGGAAATGACGACCCATTTTCCTACGTTGTTTTTAAGCTTTTTTAAATCGTATGGATCGGTTTTTAGAGGTTTTGCTACTATTTCACTTCTATTCCACAGTTTTATAAATTCTTGCCTAAACTCACGTATCAGGTTTGAGTCTTCTTTTATTATCAGAAGATTTTCGTTGTTTAGTTCCTCTGCAGAATGAGTCCAGTTGTAAGAACCGGTTATCAGAACTTTGTTGTCTATTATTGCGAATTTATTATGCATTATGCCTTCATACTTATCTCCGTATGTTTTGTGGGTGTCGTCCAGCTTAACAACTACTTTTTTTGAGCTTAAGAAATGATGTTTCGAATAACCTATTTCTTCGGCACTTTTACCGTCTAAAAGAATCCTTACATTTACGCCCCTTTCTTCTGCCGTTATAAGAGCTTTTGATAATTCCCTGTCTGTAAGAATGTACATGGCAACATCTATTGTACTTTGTGCTTCCGTTATTTCTTTTAAGATGGCGTCGCGTGCTCCGCCATTCGGACTGAAAAAGACCTCGATAGATAAAAATATTATTAGTAATAGCATTTTTTTTAACATCCCCCTCTGTCTATCTTGAGGGGGATGTTTTTAATCGATTTGATCAACCCTTTTTTATTTGTAGAAAAGCCCGATTGTTCCTACAATTATCGCAGCTATTCCAACGGGTACGGTTATTATTGTCATAAGATTGTCTATTTGCTTTTCTGTTTCTTTCTTTGTAGGGATGAGTTTGATTAAATCGAGTGTTAAGACCGCGCCTGCAATAATACCTACTATTGCCTGAAGAGTTCCGGCAGAGCCGTATTTCAAGAAACTAAAACCTACAAGTATTACAACGATGCCGATTGGTATCTTGAGTCCGGAGAGAGCTTTGACCGAGTCTTTTAGTTGCTTGTTGACCTTCTTTATGAGGTCCATTGTTAATATTAATCCGCCTAAAATTAAAAATTCCATACAATACCTCCTTTACTTTTTCCTAAGTTTATGATTGTTTTTACCATCTAACATTCAATTCTCTGTTTGCTTTTACTTCGTCGAGTCTCCCCACGGGTGTTGTACTGGGGCTGTTCTTCAATAAGTTCGGATTTTCTTCTGCTTGTTTTGCGACTTGGCGCATTGCTTTTATGAAGCCATCTAAGGATTCCTTGGATTCTGTTTCCGTTGGCTCTATCATCATAGCTTCCGCTACAATGAGAGGAAAATAAACTGTCGGAGCATGGTATCCCATATCTAAAAGAGTTTTTGCTATGTCGAGCGCTCTTACACCGTTTTTTTTGAATTTAGAAGCGGAGAGCACAAATTCATGCATGCAATTTTTTTTATAAGGAATATCATATTTATCTTCAAGATTGGAAAGCAAATAGTTTGAGTTTATTATCGCCTGTTCGGAGGTCAAGCGGAGACCTTCCGCACCTAACAATTTTATATATACATAAGCCTTTATTATTACCGAAAAAGCTCCGTAAAATGTGGAGACTTTTCCGATTGAGTTTTTACCTCTCCAGTTAAATTTGTACTTTTTACCGTCGAACTCGATTGTTGGGACGGGCAAAAATTTCGAGAGATGGTTTTTTACTGCCACGGGTCCGCTGCCCGGACCTCCTCCGCCATGAGGAGTCGCGAAAGTTTTATGTAAATTGAAATGAATTATGTCTACACCTATATCTCCTGGTCTGGATATGCCCATCAGTGCGTTTAGATTCGCCCCGTCCATATAAAGAAGAGCTCCATTTTTGTGGAGTATCCTTGAAAGTTCTTTTATGTTGGACTCGAAAACTCCCAGGGTGTTTGGGTTGGTAATCATAAGGGCTGCCACATCCTCGTTCATTGATTTCTCTAAGTCTTTTGGGTCCAGAATTCCGTTTTTGTTGGATTTTATTTCTTTAATTTTGAAACCTGCTCTACTCGAAGATGCGGGATTTGTACCATGCGCTGTATCCGGAATCAACACTGTATTCCTGTTTTCTTTTTTTGAATGAAAGTAAGCTCGTGTGATTAAAAGCCCGGTCAATTCTCCGTGAGAACCGGCCAGGGGTTGAAGAGTTATAGCGTCCATTCCGGAAATTTCTTTTAAAGATTCCCCAAGGCAGAACATTATTTTAAGAGCGCTCTGTATTTCACTTTCCGGTGTTTCGGGATGTAAATTTAAAAGATTGTTTAGATTCGCTATATCTTCCGCTACTTTTGGGTTATATTTCATTGTACAGGAACCCAGAGGATACATCCCTTTGTCTACGTGATAGTTCATTTCGGATAACTTTGTGAAGTGTTTTACAACTTCTCTTTCGGGCAAGTGAGAAAATTTCATCGGTGTTTTTCTTATTTCGGAATTTTCGAATAATTTAAGTAATGGTTTTTCTTTGACATCAAGAGCCGGAGTGTAATTATTTTCACTAGAACTTTTATAGTTACAAAGTAATTTCATGGTAATATATTATTAAAACAATTGGTTTTTGTCAACTATGAAAATTAAACTGAAGTTTCACAATTTTTTTCGGTCGTGATACCTTTAAATAGTTTAATATTAATAGTTTTCTTAGTTTTACAAACAGATAGTATTAGAACCAGGTTAAGTCTAAAGCGAGGTCTAACCTTTCGTTAGGAACGCGGGCGATTTCCCCTCCGAGGAAATCGCCGCTCGGCTCTCAGCTTCGTTCCTATTGAAACCTTTGGTTTCAATAGACCATGACCGCTCAGCTTCCGAGACGTCCTTCTGAAAGATTAGCCCCGCTTTTAATTCACGATAAATTTTATATTTATAGCGTTTAAAAAAACAAGAAAAATTTGGGTCGTGTGGTGAGTGGTTTTTAAACAATTCGTGCTATTTGTGAGATTTGTTGTTTCTATTTTTGGGAGGGATTGAGGGGTTAAGCTAAAAATATAAATTTTGTTGTTTCTTTGTGTTCTTTGTGTCTTTGTGTGGCAATAATTTTGGGGGAGGGGGGTGGTGGCTTGACTTTGACATAAAGGGGATTAATATAATTCAATGATGAGTTTAAACGAAATTATGTCTAGAGATGAAGGATATCCTTTGAGAAAAAAGCGTTTTATGTTTTTTAGAAATTTTTGGGGGAAGATTCGTTCTTTGAAGAAGTATCTTCCTTTGAGGAAACGAAGATTTGTTATATTAAATATAGGTTTTTTTGTAGTGGGTGCGGTAGTTGGTATGAATTTTGCAATATTAAGCGGTTTGCCCGACGTCGATTCTTTGGCAAATTATGAACCGAAGCTCTCTACAGGTATTTACGATATAAATGATAAACTTATTTTGGAGGTATTCGAGCATAGAAGAATACAAATAGTTCTTGATTCTATTCCGGAGTATATACCGGCTGCTGTTGTTTCTCTTGAAGACAAAAGATTTTATGAACATTTTGGTATCGATTTAAAGAGACTGACAAAAGTTGTATGGTTAAATTTTGTGAGAAAAATAACCAGAAGAAGATGGGGCGCAGGTGCCAGTACAATTACTCAGCAGCTTTCCAGAAACATTTTTCTTACTTTGAAAAAAACTCTCCTGCGGAAAGCGGAAGAAATATACCTTGCCCTTTTGATCGAAAGAAGGTATACAAAGAAAGAAATACTTGAAATGTATTTAAATGAGATTTACTGGGGGTATGGTAATCATGGGGTTGGTGCCGCTTCTCGATATTATTTTGATAAAGTCCCGGATAGTTTATCTGTTTCTGAAGCCGCTGCTCTTGTAGGTTTAATTCGTTCTCCGGGCTATTATTCTCCTTATAACAGTTATGAGAGGTTTATCCGTAGGCGTAATGTCGCTTTAAATGAAATGTTTAAAGAGGGCCAAATTTCGAAAGCCGAGCTTGATTCGGCTGTCGCGGAATCTCTTTATGTCGTCGATCACTCAAAGAAAGAAATTATAGGACCTTATTTCATAAGTGAAGTTAAAAGAGAGATGGAAGAACTTTTTGGTAGGGCTTATATAACCTGGGGCGGATATAAGGTTTACACGACTATGGATCAGGATATGCAGATGCTTGCTGACAGTATTTTGGAGTGGGGACTCAAAAGAGTTGAATTGTACTGGCATCTGAAAAAGAAAGAGGAAATTCCGGATTCACTTATTCATTACGAGAATATTCCATACATTCAGGGATCGATGGTTGTTATGGATCCGCGAACGGGTTATGTGCTTTCCCTTATCGGAGGTAGAGATTACAAACATAGTTTGTATAATAGAGCTATACAGGCAAAGAGACAAGCCGGTTCAGCTTTCAAACCTTTTCTTTATACCGCAGCTATCGATAATGGTTTTTTACCTTCGGATTTCGTCTTTGATCTTCCAATGATTAAAGAATTAGGAGGAGAAGTCTATGCTCCTAAGAATTATGACGAAACTTTTATGGGCAAAATATCCTTGAGGCAAGCTTTGAAGATGTCAAGAAATGTTGCCTCACTGAATCTCTGTGAGGAAGTAGGGCCATTTTCAGTTGTCGAATATGCTTATCAGATGGGAATAAGTAGTGAACTTCAGCCGGTTCTTTCCGTAGCTCTTGGTTCATCGGAAGTGTCTCTATTGGAGATGGTTAGAGCCTATTCCACTATTGCTAACCTGGGAGAGAAAGTTACACCTATATTTATACGTAAAGTTGTTGATAGATATGGTAACGTGGTTTATGAAAATAGAATTGTTAAACAGAGAGTCTTATCGGAAGCTACTGCATATATAGTATTAGATATGTTGAAGAGTGTTTTTGAGCCTGGTGGGACCGCTTCTTACGCAAGAAAGAGTGGATTTGAAAAGATTGCGGCAGGGAAAACAGGCACTACCGATGATTTTAAAAGTGCCTGGTTTACAGGATTTGTTAGAGAATTGAATGTGGGAGTCTGGGTAGGATATGATTATCCCAGGACCATAGGAAAAAATGCTAGTGGGGGAGCATTGGCTCTTCCGGTATGGACTGAATTTATGAAGGCGGTTTGCGATTCTACTATGAATTATGAATTTCCTGTGCCGGAAGGTATAGAATTCAGGTATATTTGTCCTGAAAGTGGAGATCTGGCAACTTCAAGGTGTCCGAATGTTGTTAAGGAGATATTCAGAGAGGAAAACGTTCCGAAAAAGCAGTGTGGGCTTCATAATAAGGAAGTAAGAGGTGTGGAGAAACCGATTGAAACACTCGACGATTTTGATTTTTAGGAGGGTTTAATGAAAAGAGATATTTTTTACTTTTCTTTTATTTTATTTTTATTGTTGTCTTTTGGGCTTTTTTATGTGCGAAAGTACACTCCGCTGTACGATTCGCTTGTTGAATATAAGGAAGAAAATAAGACACTGATTTCTATAGTAAATGATTTGAAAGGGAGCATGGAAAGTGTCGACACGCTTAAGGAAGAAGACAAAGTAAGTTATTTGGTTCAAGATATTAAGGATATGGTTGAGGGTATCGAAGTGGAACTTGAAAGGGAAGAAATCTCTATTACTTTGCCCTGCAAAAAAATGTTTCCGCCCGGGTCGGTGGAATTGAGTGGGGAGGGTCAGGAGACTTTGCTACGGATTGCCAATATATTGAAGGAAATGCCTGGAAGAAATATCCAAATTGAAGGGCATACCGATAATATGGCGATAGCAGGAAGTTTAAAGAAAGAATATCCGACGAATTGGGATCTGTCTGCTAAAAGAGCCGTTAATGTCGTTAAGTTTTTAATCGCTAAGATGGATATTGAACCTTCACGTTTGACTGCCGTGGCTTTTGGAGAATATAGACCAATTGCGGATAATAATACTGAGGAAGGAAGAAATAAGAATCGTAGAATTGTTATTGATGTTTTACCGGAATAAATTGAGGTAAAAAATAAACACAGAGGACACAGAGAAAAACAAAAAGCTCTGTCCGATCTTGTGTTTGAATTTAAAAGGAAGGAGGAATTTAGATGAAAGTTTTGATTTGTGATGCGATATCCAAGGATGCCGTTCTGGGTTTGAAAGGACTTGGAGTTGAAGTTGTCGAGAATACTTCAATTGAAAAAGAGGAGCTTGCTGGTATTATAGCTGACTATGATGGAGTTATAATAAGAAGCCGTACAAAAATAAGAAAAGATCTAATAGATGCAGCGGCAGGTAAATTAAGTTTCATCGTGAGAGCGGGGGTGGGACTCGACAATATCGATGCGGAATATGCAAGGGAAAAAGGGATCGAGGTTCTTAACACTCCTGAAGCTTCAACGAATGGTGTCGCTGAACTGGCTGTGGCACACATGCTTGCGCTTTTAAGGCATATACCTCAGGCAACCGCCAGCATGAAGAATGGTAACTGGCCTAAGAAGGAATTTAAAGGAAATGAGCTTGGTTCCTGTACGGTTGGTATTGTAGGTTTGGGAAGGATAGGCAGGAGAACAGCCGAACTGGTGCAGGGTTTTGGCTCTCGGGTTATTGGGTATGATCCTTATGTAAAAGAAGTTCAGGGCATTAATATTAAAATGGTCGAGACCGAAGAATTACTTAGTTCTTCGGATATTGTTTCGCTTCATTTGCCTCATACAGATGAAACTCATTATTTAATTGATGAAGAGGCACTTGGAAAGATGAAAGAAAGTGCTTATCTTGTTAATTGTGCAAGAGGAGGGGTAATTGACGAAGATGCGCTTTATAATGCGCTTAAAAATGGAAGTATAAGGGGTGCGGCACTGGACGTTTTTGAGGTAGAACCTCCGACAGACTTGAAATTAATGAAGTTGGATAATTTTATATGTACTCCCCATTTGGGTGCCCAAGCTGTTGAATCTACAAGCAGAGTAGGTGAAGAAGTTGTTAAGAAAGTAGCTGCCAAACTATAAGGTATAATATGATATCTTCTGTATTTATTAATGGTAACAGAATTCCTTTGAAAAATGATATTTTTTAATTTGTTTAAACTTTAATAGAGGAGGAGAGATTTTGAAAGGTAAAAATAATAATAAAGAGGAGTCTATAAAAAGGATGAAAAAGATTAAAGAGAAAGAAGCAATAAAATTCGGAGAAAAGTTAGTTCCTAAGAGTCGCTTTTTTGAAGTCCTTCTTGAAAATATACCTGATCTTATCTACTTTAAGGATAAGGAATCTCGTTTTGTTGAAATAAGCAGATCAAAAGCCGATCAAGTGGGGCTTCCTAAAGAGAAACTAATCGGCAAGAGTGATTTTGACTTTTATGAGTCGGACGAGGCAAAGATACGCTTTGAAGAAGAGGAAAAAATTATGGAAACAGGTACCCCAGTCGTTAATAAAGAAGAAAAACATACGACTCCTGACGGGAAAGAGGGCTGGACTTCGACGACGAAGCTTCCTTTTTATGATGAAAGAGGGGAAATAATAGGAACCTTTGGTATTTCGAGTGATATCACAAAGAGGAAAATTCTCGAACTGGAAAAAGAAAAAAAGATAGAGGCGCAGAGGGAAGAACTAATAGAGCTTTCAACGCCTGTAATCGATGTTTGGGAGGGTGTTCTTACTGTTCCTATATTGGGATCTCTGGATAGTGAGAGAGCGTCAAGGATTTCAGAAGCTTTGTTAACTCAGGTAGTGGAGAAAAGAGCGACTTCAGCTATTATAGATATCTCGGGTATATCTGCTGTGGATAGTGCTGTTGCCGATCGATTGATTCGTACAGCGAAAGCGGTGAAATTGGTGGGCGCAGAAGCTATACTAACTGGAGTTGGAGTAGAGATAGCCCAGACAATTGCCGATCTGGGAATTGATATGGCAGGTCTTAAGACGATGTCTACCCTGAAGGACGGTTTGAAATATGTTATTGGTCGAAGGAAAAAGATTTCGTAATGTCCACAATGATTTCTCGAACCCTTTATGTGATAGACTTTAATTATAAAGTGGATAACGGTTCCTTGCATTTCGCAAAAATTTTTTCCTATAAGGTTTTGATTGACAATGTCTTAGGCTTTGAAATATTTTTTGCGTTTTATTCCAATGGATTTTTGAGGATTTAGCGGAACGTTTAGTATGGTAGTTATGTACTATATTATAAGATTTATAGTTTTGGGAGGCTTTAGGTTATAAAGGATGTATGTATACAAAAAATACCTTGACAAAATTTTTTTTTCTCTTAAATTTCTTTTATGATAAGGTTTTTAGAGATTTATGAATAACTATTTTACACATAAGCCTAAATAAGATAGTTAGAGGGAAGAAGTTTGTTATTTGTTAAAGGAGGGTAGCAATGAGCGAAGGTGGGAAGAAGAAAAAGAATCTTGAAGAAGAACTCAAAGAATGCCGCAAGGAACTTGAAGAAATCCGTGAAAAAGTAAATCTGTTTGACGCTCTTTTGGAACACGTTCCGGAGCAAATTTATTTTAAGGATAATGAAAGTCGTTTTATAATGGCGAGCAAATCGGTTGTCAAGCAGTTTGGAGTTAAAGATATAAGTGATCTAATCGGGAAAACGGATTTCGATTATTTTACCGAAGAACACGCGAGACTGGCTTTTGAAGATGAGCAGAAAATAATAAAAACCGGAAAACCCATTCTGAGTAAGGTTGAGAAAGAAACTCATCCCGACGGGAGAGTGACATGGGTTTCAACAACAAAAATCCCCAGGTATGATGAGAAGGGAGAAAGAGCCGGTATTTTGGGTATTTCGAGAGATATTACCGCAAGAAAAGAATTGGAAGAAAAACTTGAGATGAAACTTGAAAAACTGGGTAAAGAAGTTCTGCTTAAAAGTAACTTGCTTAACGCTCTTTTAGAACTTGTTCCGGATAGAATTTATTTTAAGGACAGGGAAAGCCGTTTTTTGGAAGTTAGCAAATCGAAAGTGGAAGGAACAGGATTGTCCAGAGAAGAATTTAAAGGTAAGACAGATTTCGACTTTTTCCCCGAAGAGGAAGCAAAAGAGATGCGTGAAGACGAGGAAAGAATAATGAAGACCGGAGAATCTGTCGTTGATAAGATCCACAAAATTGAATTGTCTGATGGAAAAGAAAGGTGGCTTTCCGCAACTAAAATTCCTTTTTATGACGACAAAGGAAGCATTATAGGTACATTTGGAATCTCAAGGGATATTACCGGGCTGAAAACTCGCGAATTGGAAAAAGAGGAACAAATAAAGGCGCAGAGGGAGGAGCTTGTAGTACTCTCGACCCCGGTAATTGATGTATGGGAAGGAGTTCTTACTGTTCCTGTATTGGGTGTTCTGGATAGCGAGAGAGCATCGAGACTTTCGGAGGCTTTGTTAATACAGATAGTGGAAAAGAGAGCAACTGCGGCTATTATCGACATTTCGGGTATAAGCGCGGTAGATAGTTCGGTTGCGGATCTGTTGATTCGTACGGCTAAGGCGGTAAAATTGGTAGGGGCGGAGGCTGTACTGACCGGAGTGGGCATAGAAATAGCCCAGACAATTGCCGATCTCGGAATCGATATGGAAGGCCTTAAGACTGTGTCTACGTTGAGAGATGGTTTAAGGTATGTTATTGCAAAGAGAAAGAAAACAAAGGAAATTTAGTCAGGTAAGTAGATTATTTAAATGATATCATTTTATTTAATAACTGAGAGGTAATATTTTGGCGAAAAAGAATGATAAAAAAGAAATAGAAAAGTTGCGCAGGGAGAATATTGAGTATAAGAATTTGATTGAGGAGATGAGTGAAGGTTTTGCTTTTCTGGAGGGGGATTTAACATTTTCATTCTCAAACCCAGCTTGTGACGGTATTTTTGGAGTACCTGAAGGTAAATTGATGGGGAGAAAATTACAGGATTTTTTAACTACTGAATATTTTAAAGAGATAAAGAAAAACATTATAACAAAAAAGAAGAAAAAAAAGAGTGTATTCGAGATAGAAGTAAATGCGGAAGACGGAGAAAGACGTTATTTGTTGACAAGGTCGAATCCGCATTTCGACGAGAAGGAGAAATTTGTTGGTTCATTTGTTTTTTTCTATAATATAACTAAAAGAATAAAATTAGAAGAAGAGCTTCTTTTCGAAAGAGGTCTGTTGAATTCATTACTTAATACAATACCAGATCATATTTATTTTAAGGATGAAAAAAGTCGTTTTATAAAAGTGAGTAAATCGCTAGCCGAATGGTTTAATGTTGACAGTGTCGATGGTTTAATGGGTAAAACAGATTTTGATTTTTTTACCGAGGAACACGCAAGACCCGCTTACGAGGATGAACAGGAGATAATGAAAACCGGGAACCCGATAGAAGGAAAGGTCGAAAAGGAGACCCATCCCGATGGTAGAATAACCTGGGTTTCAACAACTAAAATTCCCAGGTATGATAAAAAAGGAAATATAATTGGTATTTTAGGTGTTTCCAGAGATGTAACGGAAAAGAAACTATGGGAGGAGGAGAGAGAGGAAAAATTGGAGGCGCAGCGAGAAGAACTCATGGAACTCTCAACTCCGGTAATCGATGTGTGGGAAGGAGTTCTTACTGTTCCCATATTGGGGTCTCTGGATAGTGAAAGGGCGTCGAGGGTTTCCGAGGCTTTGTTAACCCAGATAGTAGAAAAGAGAGCTGGTGTAGCTATTATAGACATTTCGGGTATAAGTGCGGTAGATAGTGCGGTTGCGGATCGATTTATTCGTACGGCTAAGGCGGTGAGATTAGTGGGTTCGGAAGCTATACTGACCGGAGTGGGTGTGGAGATAGCCCAGACGATCGCGGATCTTGGAATTGATATGGGAGGTCTAAAGACTATGTCTACCCTGAAAGATGGCTTAAGATACGTTATTTCACAAAAAAAGGACAAAGAGGAGAAAAGAGGAGAGAAGGAATAAAATGGCAAGACTAACACGTATGCATTTAGGAGATATTCTTGTTGTTCCTATCCAAGAGGAACTTCATGATACTGCTGCTGAAGAAGCAGGAGAAAAAATAATCAGAGAGGCAAATAATTCTAATATAAAGGGAGTAGCTATAGATATTTCTGCTCTTGATATAGTAGACAGTTTTCTTGGAAGATTACTGCAGAAAATTGCCTGGGGTCTTAGAGCTATGGGCAAAGAAGTTATACTTGTCGGGATTCAACCGGAAGTTGCAGTTGCTCTCGTCGAGCTTGGTTTGTATCTCGAGGATATAAATACAGCGTTTGAACTTGACTCTGCTCTGGAAAAATTAAGAGAAATGATAGAAAAAGGATCTGAATGAAAGAAGAAATTTTACGCATTCCGATAAATAAAGAGATAGATGTCTTAATTGCCAGGCGTGAAATAAAGAGTGAAGCGGAGAGAATAGGTTTCAGGTGGATAGATCAAACGAGAATTGCAACAGCTGTTTCAGAACTTACAAGAAATATAATAAAGCATGCTTATAGAGGAGAGGTAATAGTGAACAGGGATGAAGACGGGATAGAAATTATATGTGAGGATGAAGGACCCGGGATTCCGGATGTCGAGCAGGCTATGGAAAAAGGATATAGTACTACGAATTCGCTTGGCATCGGACTTATTGGAGCCAAACATCTTATGGATGATTTTAAAATTGAAAGTAATGATAAGGGAACAAAAATAACTACTTACAAGAAGTTGAAATGAATATTAAGAAAATATTTCCTTCAATAGAGTTTACTGTTAGTTCTGACGAAGATATTTATAGGGTTCGTTCCGAGATGACCAAATTCGCCGGGCAAATTAGTTTGGGAAGCAAGGAATTAGAAGAACTAAGAATTGTAATAACTGAAATTTCGAAAAATATAATAAAGCATAGTTCTTCAGGCAAGTTAAGTATTACTTTTGAAGAAGAGGAAGGAAGAGAAGGAGAAGCAGCAGAAAAAGGTGTGTATATTGTAGCGGAAAACCCGACCGATAGTCAGCATACGCCTGAAATCTTTGATGATGGGTACAGTACTGCCAATACCCTTGGGATAGGTCTGGGCGCTGTTAAAAGATTGCTGACAAATGTTCATGTTAAAGTGGAAGATGGGAAATTTATTTTAACCGGTAGAAAAATATTTTCCAAGAAGAAGGATAGTGTAATACAGACCAGTGTGTTTAGTCGTCCTAAACCGGGTTTTAAAAGTAACGGAGATGCCTATTTTATAAAAAGGTATGAAGATTCTGCTATAGTTGCGGTTGTGGATGGTATTGGGCACGGAGATAAAGCCAGTGAAGCGAGTAAAATGGCTTTAAAGGTTATCGAAGATAAATATAGAGATGATCTCGACCAAATAGTTCTTACAATGCATAGAAAATTACATGGAAGTAGAGGTTGTGTTGTAGGAATTGTTCGTATGAATAAAGAGGGTAAAATAGAATATATTGGGGTTGGTAATATACGAGCTCAGATTTATACGACGGAGATGTATAAGCGTTTGGTCTCTTTTGACGGTTTATTGGGCAGTAATGTTAGAACTCTCAGGACCGACCGCCTTACTCTTAGTACGCCTTGTTTGATAGTTTTGCATTCTGATGGTGTTGCTTCTTTTAATTTTGATGATAAAAGGATTGTATATAGACCTGTCATGGAAATAGCAAAAGAAGCTTTTGAAAAAAATAAAAAGAGCTCGGATGATGCTACACTTTTAATTGCACGTATTCCGTAGGAAGCAGAAGTGAATGATGATTAATATAAGCCAGAAAGGTTGCAAATAACAAGAGAAAATAAATTATGAAATTGGAGAAAAACATTGTTAAATAATAAGACTTTTTACTTTTTATACCGATATTAGGAGGTTTAAAATGGCTAAGAAAAGAACAAGTAAAGAGGCACTTGAAAAAAAATTGGCTTCACTAGAAAAAGAGAATAAGGGATTAAAATTAGACAAAAATTTGCTGAATTCTCTTTTAAAGCATATCCCTGAGAACATTTATTTTAAAGATAGAGAAAGCAGATTTGTAAGAATAAGCCATGCTTTTGCCAAATACATGGGGGTTAAAGACCCTGACGAAATAATTGGGAAGACCGATTTCGACCTTTTTGGTGAGGAACATGCCAGGCCAGCTTTTGAAGATGAACAAAAGATTATGAAGACTGGAGAACCCATCCAGATAGAGGAAAAAGAAGTTTATCCTGATGGGAGCGAGAAATGGGTGGAAACCACTAAGGTTCCCAGATACAGCGAAAAAGGTGAAATTGTGGGTACTTTTGGAATTTCCAGAGATATAACAGAAAAGAAACTCTGGGAGATGGAAAGAGAGAAAAAAATAGCGGCGCAGCGAGAAGAACTCATAGAGCTTTCAACCCCGGTAATCGATGTGTGGGAAGGAGTTCTTACTGTTCCCATATTGGGGTCTCTGGATAGTGAAAGAGCATCGAGGGTTTCCGAGGCTTTGTTAACCCAGATAGTAGAAAAGAGAGCTGGTGTAGCTATTATAGACATTTCGGGTATAAGTGCGGTAGATAGTGCGGTTGCCGATCGATTGATTCGTACTGCTAAGGCGGTAAAATTAGTGGGGGCAGAGGCTATACTGACCGGAGTGGGTGTGGAGATAGCCCAGACAATTGCGGATCTCGGAATCGATATGGAAGGCTTAAGGACTATGTCTACCCTGAAAGACGGATTGAGATACGTTATTTCACGAAAAAATAAAAAAGATATGTGAGTATGAGAGGTTATCTTTCGGATATAAAGACAGATTTTTATTTTTCAACTCAATGTCTGATAAATTCCGGTTTTGGGGAGGAACTTTATGCGACGTTTCCTTAGTAAATATTTAATATCAAACAGAGGCAATAAATTCACAGAGGCAATTAATTCAAAAAAAACGTTTATATCTTTAAGAGTTTAACAGGGAGGTGGGTAAATGCAAGAAAAAGACAAGCACGATGAAAGGGATATTATGATAATGAATGTTCTTCTTATTGAGGATGCAGCATTTGCGGTTACTTTTATTAGAGAAACTCTTGCTTATTGTGAGGAAGCCGAATTAGTTAAGGCTACTAAGTTTGCGTTAACTAACGTGGAAACTCTGGCAGAGGCACTTAAATGCCTTTCTGAGCATGAATTTGATCTCATATTACTTGATCTTAATTTGCCGGATAGCAAGGAATTGGATACTTTGGATACTGTACGAGAAAACGCTCATAGTATTCCTATTGTAGTAATAACCGCTTTAAGCGATGAGGGTTTGGCTCTCGAAGCAATGAGGAGAGGCGCGGAGGGTTTTCTTGTTAAGGGTCAAATGGGTGTAAATGCCCTTTTGCAGGCTATATTTTTTGCAGTTGAGCGGCATCGTATTTTAATGAGGTTGGAAGATAAAGTCCGGGAACTTGAAAGGAGTAAGGCGAGATTTCAAAATATTATAGAAAAAATCGCATATGCTATTATAGTGGTAGGTAGAGATGGAATCGTGCAGTTTGCTAATGATTCCTCGCAAGATTTTCTGGGAGCTTCTCCAGAAGACCTCATAGGAGAAAATTTTGAGTTTCCTCTGGAAGTCGGTAAAATGAAAGAAGTAGAGGTAAAGGGTAAAAAGGGTTCAAGAAGAACGGTGGAGATGAGAGTTATCGAAACCGAATGGGAAGGGGATGGGGCGTATCTCGTAGTAATGCGTGATCTTACAAGATGATAAAGAGTGAAAATTTACCCGTGAAGAGTTTCGGTAATTATGGAACAGAAAAAATTTTCTGATTTGTCCATTCATATTTCAGAAGGATGTCTTATCGTCCCTATTCAGGGAGAAATCGATGATGAAAGAATGGATTTAATACAAAAACAAATATTAGAAGGTGTCGAAAATAAGGAAGTGAAGGGGGTAGTAATAGATGTCTCAGGAGTTAGAATCATTGAGCCTTATCATGCCCAGATTATTGATAATACCGCGAAAATGATTTATTTATTGGGAGCCAGGACCGTGCTTACCGGAATAAGACCCGGAGTTGCTATTTCTCTTACTGATTCAAATTTCGATTTTAAAGAAATATACGGAACTGCGGGAACTTTTGAAGAAGGAGTTAGAAAACTTCAGCCTTTAATTAAAGTAGAGGAAGAATTAAAAGAGTTTGGAGAAGAGTTTGAAGATGAAGTTGATGATAAGGAAGAATTTATCGACGAAGAAGAGTTTATCGAAGAAGAAGAAATTAAGGTAGACGAAGATGAAGATTTGGTTGTTAAAGATGAGGTTTTTGTCGATGATGAAGGGGAAGAAGAGGTTGCCGGCTAATGGTTCGACTCGGTAAAGTTTCTTTAAAGGATAGAAATTACCTCGTTGAGAAAAGAAACAAAGTACTGGATTTGGCAGGAGATCTCGGGTTTGGTGAGGTAACTGCTACAAGATTAACTACTGCTGCTTCTGAAGTTATACGTCAGTTAGCCGGGGGAGGAGAGGAATGTGGTGTGGAGTTTTTTATAGATGAGAGAAAAGAAAGATTTGGTTTGTTAATTCGTTTTGTTTCCGGTGATGATATTTCCGAAAATTCTCAAATTTTAGATGAGATATTTGACGAGGTCAATTATTCTAAGGGGAATAATGGTTTGAACTCTCTGGAAGCTTTTAAATTTATTACGGATTACAATTTTAAACTCACCGAGGATTTCGTTAATTGTGAAAAAGAAAAGATAACAAGACTTACGCGAGATGAACTTTATGAAGAACTTGAAAAGTCGAATGAACAACTTCAAGGAGAGATCGAAGCTCACGAAAAAACTGAAGAGGAATTAAAAAAAGCAACAATCGAAGCAGAAAAAGCAAATGAGGCTAAAAGCCAATTTTTGGCTTCTATGAGTCATGAAATACGAACTCCTATGAACGCTATTATCGGTATGGCGGAGCTTCTTTACGATACGTCTCTTTCGAGAGAACAAAAAGGATTTGTGGAAACATTAGAGAAGGCTGGAGATACTTTACTTTCTTTGATAAATGATATATTGGATCTTTCGAAAATAGAAGCTGGTGATGTAGAACTTGAGAAAATCAATTTTGATCTCGGAGAATTAATCGAGACAACCTGCGATGTTATGTCCGTTCGAGCTCGTAAGAGGAGTATAGAATTTCTAAGTAGGATTGAGACTAATGTTCCGATAAATTTAATCGGTGACCCCTCGAGGCTCAGGCAGGTAATAGTTAATCTTATCGGGAATGCGGTAAAGTTTACGGAGGGAGGAGAAGTTGTTCTCAATGTAGCTCTTTTGAAAGCAAGTGACCCCAATTATGTCGAGTTGGGTAGTGATAAAAGCGCATGGTTGCTTTTTTCCGTAAAGGATACGGGTATAGGAATATCGAGGGATAAGCAGGATAAAGTATTTGAAAGCTTTAAACAGGCTGATTCTTCGACTACAAGGAAATATGGGGGAACGGGTTTAGGTTTGAGTATTTGTAAGAAAATTGTAAATTTGATGGGTGGTAAAATCTGGGTCGAAAGTGAACTTGGAAAGGGTAGTAAATTCTGCTTTACCGTTGTTTTTGATCTCCAGAAAAAAGTAGAAACTTTTGTTAAAGCCGGAGAAGTAGATATCAAGGGTATATCGACTTTAATCGTGGACGATAATTCGACCAATAGATTGATTCTAAGAGAGATGTTATCGTTGTGGGATGCGAAAATAACAGAGGCAGTGGGTGGTAAGGAAGCAATTTCCATAATTGAATCGAGATATTCAGAAAATAAACCGTTCGATTTGGTTCTTCTCGACTGCCGTATGCCGGAAATTGATGGGATGGGTGTGGCGAAGTTCCTGAGAGAGCAAAAAAATTCTGATAAGACTACAGTAATGATGTTATCTTCGGATTATAAGCCAAACGACTTCAAACAGATAGATAAATATGGTATCGGTGCATATCTTGTAAAGCCTATAAAAAGAAAACAATTAAAAAATGCGATACTGACTACCCTAGGTTTATGGAAAGCTCAAATTCGAAAAGAAAAGTTAGAGGAGAAGAGTAAACCCAAAGTTATTCTACCTAATCTTAAAATATTGCTTGTTGAGGATAATTCTGACAACCGTTTACTTATCAAGGCGTTTTTGAAGAAGTCTCCGATCGAAATAGACGAAGCAGAAGACGGCCAGGTGGCAGTTGATAAGTTTAAGAGTAATAAATACGATATTGTTTTAATGGATATGCAGATGCCGGTAATGGATGGTTTTACTGCTACAAAGATTATCAGGGATTGGGAAAGGAAAAACAATAGGAGTGAGACGCCCATCTTGGCTTTGACTGCTTATGCTATGAAAGAAGATAGGGATAAAACGATAGGAGTCGGGTGTAGTGATTATCTAACCAAGCCCGTGAGGAGAGAGAAGCTTTTGGATGCGCTACGGAGGTTGTCGGTAAAGTAATGTTTTTGAAAAGGAAAGAGTGTGAAAGAAAAGAAAGATAATAAAAAATCAAATCATGCGGAGAATAATAAAGAAAAGAATAAAAAAATCCTTTTAGTCGAAGATGACGATAAGTTTGCAAGAGTTCTTTCAAAACAATTAGAAAGAAACAATTATGAAGTAACTCATTATAGTAAACTTTCTGATTCTTTAGAAGCTTTAATAGAGAGTGAATTCGATTTAGTGTTGTTGGATCTTGGTTTATCCGATAGTTCCGGACTTAAAACTTACGATAAAATTTCTAAAGTTAAATCCGATATTCCCGTCGTGGTACTTACCGGACTTGACGATGAGGGAATTGCCATTAGTGCTGTTAAAAAGGGAGCTCAGGATTATCTTGTCAAAGGTGAGGTAGATAATAGAACTCTTCTTCGTTCCCTGGAATACGCGATAGAAAGAAGCAAGTTATTATTCAGATTGAAAAAATTGCAGGAACTTGTTTTGCAATCTGAGCGAATTAAGGTTCTCGTTGAAACTGCAGGTGCTGCTGCACACGAAATAAATCAACCTTTAACTTCCATTTTTGGTATGGTGGAGCTTTTGAAAAAAGATTTACCCGGGGATTCCCCGGTTCATAAAAAAGCAGATTTTATTTTCCAGGCAGCTTCTAGGATAAGAGATATTATAAAGAAAATGGGAAGTATCAAACAGTATACAACCAAGCCTTATTCGAAAGGCATAGATATCGTGGATTTCAACGAAGCAGCAGAAGAATAAATTCTTCGCTGACCGCATACCGCTTACGGCTGAGGCTGTGCCAAAACCCCCCTTTTCGCAAGTTGCAGAAAACTAAGTTCCTGTTTTTCAAAGGCTTATTTTTTAGAAATCCGTTAAATTTGGACTTTTGGCACAGCCTCGGCGGAGAGCGGAATGTCCTTGACTTTTTTCTTATGTGTTTTATTTTGACAATATGAATAAAATTTCCCTTGCTATTTTGTGGTTCTTTGTATTTATAAGAGCTATCATTTTCTTTGGAATTGTCTATTTTATTGTGGTTGAATATAGAAAATATAAAAGGAAACGAGAGGAAGATGAAAAACGGAATTGAAGAAATTCTTGATATTGAAAAGGAAGCAAGGAAGATAATCGACGAGGCGCAAGCGAAATCAGATGACATAAGAAGAGAAGCTGAGAAGGAAGCGAAAAAAATTGTAGCGAATGCAAACAAGGAAGCCAGATCAATAATTGAAGGATATAAGTTACGACTTTCTAAGACTCAGAAAAAGGAACAAAAGGAAGTTGAAAAAACAGGAATGGATCTGGAGAACGACTGGATAAAGAATTATAAAGAAAAAAAAGAAGAGCTATTATCGAAATTAATAGCCTCCTCTATGAAAATAAAATAATGTATTATTCTATTTATTCTAAATTAAGAGCAATATATTCTTTTCTTCCGGATCAAGAAGATATCGAAAATCTTCTCAATGTGCGGAGTACTTCGGGTCTTGTAAATAGTCTTACTAAAACGAATTTCTTGCAGAGATTCCCTGTTATGAGTAAAGATTTGGAGTCGCATTTGAAGATGATTCCTTTTTCTCTTGCAAAATTAGTGAGAAATCAGATACCGGGTACCTCGGCTCTTTTCTTTGATGCCTATCTTAGAAGTTATGAGTTACGAGATATTAAAAATATAATTAATGGTGGGCAGGGTTTTTTTGTTGATGAATTACGGGACAAAAAATTGGGCATTCAAGAATTGAACGATTATATGCAGAAGAGATTTTGGGAAGACTGTTGGAATATAGCATACTCGAAGTATAAAGACAATCGGAGAAAAGTTGAAATTGAAGTTTCTTTAGATCATTGTTATTATTCTTCTCTTCTCAAAGATACAGATTATCTACCTCCCGAAGAGAAATATCAGACAATGGAGTTTATTCTTATTCTTATTAATTTTAAAAATAGGCTTAGCTTACATCGTCTTAAAAATATTTATAATTTGGAAGGTTTCGAGGCAAAAAAATTTCTTATTCCTGAAGGTAAAATTTTCGATAATTACGAAGAACAGAAAGGGTTACTTGAAAATACTTTCATAAAAGAATTTACACATATTTGCTATCAGGATTTCAAATTCAGGATGTATTCGATGAGAGCAATTCTTGCTTTTTTCTTTCTCCTGACAATCAGAATAAATGAAATTCTCTCTATTTATAGAGCTAAGCTATTAGGCTTTGATAGAGAAGGGCTTAAGGAAATCTGGAGTGGGGTTTATGTGGGTTCCTGAGGAGATGACGCATTTTTTATTCGCAGCAGATGAGCGGGATTTACCCGGGATTCTTGAATTTATTGGTAAAGAGGGAAAATTCCATATTGCGGAATTCTCGCATCGCGGTCTGCGAGAGACTGAATATAAAGAAATTTATTTAAAGTTAGAAGATTACGAAAAAAGAATAGAGGAGATAATTGAATATTTTGATATTAAAGGTGAGAGACAAATTTCTTTAGGAGCTGTGGATGTAGATATGATTATAGGTGATGTTGGCAATTTCTTAAATGAATTTCAGCAAGAACTTGGAGACAAACAAAATAGGCTTGAAGAGTTAAAACATGAAGAGAGTCAGTTGAATCTCGCTTCAGAACTTTTAAGTTTGCTTCCCGAATCGGATACTCCTATAGAAAAACTCCGTAACAGCAGATTTCTTAAGATGTTAGGTGGAACAGTGCCTTCTTCTGAAGAAAAAAATATTTTAGAGGTTGTTAAAGACAGGGATATTCTTGTTTTTAGAAGAGCCGCCCAGGATAATCTCGTGCCGCTTATAATATTTTGTTCTTCTTTTGAAATGGATTCATTGGATAAGGTTTTAGAGAGTGTCCATTTCAGCGGGCTTGAATTTTTTAATCGTCTTGAAGGTCCTATTGTGAGTTTGAAAGATAAAATTGAGACTAAATTTTGGAAAATAAAGGAAGAGAGAACAGAGCTTCAATCTTCTATAAAGAAGACGGGTCGTAATATAGAAGAAGAGATTTTAAAATTAAAGGATGATATTCGTATTTCAAAACTGGAGTTAAGATGGATGAGTAAGATGGCAAGATCGGAAAAGATTTTTTTTATAAGTACTTATTTGCCAAGTAGAGTGGTCCCGGAGATTAAGAAAAAAGGAGAGGAATTGAATCTTTACGTTTTGAGCGAAGAGAACGTGAAGCGAAAAAGCAAAGAGGCGAATGAAGCGCCTACCAAACTTAATAATCCTTATGTTTTTCGTCCTTTTGAATTACTTGTTAGTTCTTATGGTGTGCCGTCATACAAAGGAATAGATCCGACCGTTTTTACAACTTTGTCGTTTCTGTTTTTTTTCGGGATTATGTTTGCGGATTTGGGGCACGGAATTCTCTTGATCTTAGCTGGTATTTCTTTGTACTGTATACGCTTATTAAGAAGGTTCGCTATTTTTCCTTTAGTTTTAGGAATATCTTCGTCTATTTTTGGAACAATTTTCGGAGAGTTTTTCGGAACACATCCTTTTGCCCCGATATGGTTTTCTCCTTTTAAAGAACCCGAAAAAGCTATGCTTCTAGCGGTTTATCTTGGAATCTTTATGGTGTCTTTTAGTTTTATTCTCCGGTTGATAGAATTTATCATGGAGAATAATAGAGAAGACTTGTTTCTTTCTGGTCACGGTTTACCCGGTTTTATTTTCTATCTTTCTTCGCTTTCGCTTGCCTTTTCTGTAATTAATGGACATTCTGGTAAGATAATTCTGACGGAAGGTCTTATTATAGGTGCCAGCACCTTATTGGTTGTTGTGGGTATTCCTTTCAAAGATGCAGTAAAGGAGGGTCTAAATTCCAATAAGTTATTAGTATCTCTGGGAGAAATGGTTCATCTTTCTCTTTCTATGATTTCCAATACTCTTTCTTTTATACGAGTAGCGGCTTTTAACATAGGACATGTAATTCTGACGATGTCGCTGATTGAGATTGCAAATTTAATTGGAAATATGATTGGGACCGGAGGGTCTGCAACATTGATTTTTGGAAATATTGCCATTGTTGGTCTTGAAGCAATGATAGTTTTTATTCAGGGACTTCGACTTGAATACTATGAATTTTATTCTCGTTTCTTTGAAAAGGGAAAAGTAATTTACGAACCTGTAAAATTAAGTTAGGAGGTAATTATGGAAAGATTTAGTGGTGTTATGCAAGGACTGAAAAAAATCAATGTCTGTTTTTTAGTTATTGCCGTGTTTTTTGGTATAATAGGTGCATTTACGATTTTAACACCTGTTGCTCTTTTCGGACAGGGGAGTGCGGTTTCAGGCTCGTCTGGTAGTTACGCAGGATTTGCTTTTCTTGCAGCAGGTTTATCCATTTCGGTTTCCGTGCTGGGAGCCGGAATAGCTCTTTCCAAGATAGGCTCAGCTGCTGTAGCTGCTATTGCGGAAAAGCCTGAAATTATGGGAGCTGCAATAGTCTTTGCTGGACTTGCCGAAGGTCTTTCTATCTGGGGGCTTATTGTTGCCGTACTTATACTTGTAAAAGTATGAAGATAAAAGTTATAGGAGATGAATTTACCTGTCTTGGTTTTGCGCTTTCCGGGGTTTCTACTACGGTTGTTGAGGGCGAAGATTCGGTGTCACGAGAATTCGAGAAAGCTCTTAGCGATAATGACGTAGGAATTATTCTTGTGACTGAAAACGAAGCTGATCTAATAAGGGATAAAATCAATAAGCAGAAGACCGAGGGTGAACTGCCGCTTGTTGTGGAAATACCTTCCAGGAGTGGCTGGAAAGAAAGAGGTAAGGCGCTTGAATTAATCAAAAGAGTTTTATCTATTAGTGTATGAAGAAAGATATAAAGGAACTGAAAGAAAAAGTAATAAGTAATGCCGAAAAGGAGGCGGATGATCTTCTTTCCAGGGCCAAGAAAGTTGAAAAACGCATACTAATTCAGGCAAGAGAGGAAGAGAGAAAGATAAAAGAAGAGGCGGAAAAGAAAGGTAAATCCTTATTTGAGAAGGAAAAGATAAGGATAAATTCTAAGAAAAAAAATGATGAGAAAAAAGAATTTTTTTCGTTAAGGAATAAACTTTTTGAATTGTTGCATAAGGACCTGGAAGAAATGCTTGTTTTAATGCTTAAAACCGGTAAGCTAAACGATTGGGTAAAGTCATGCTGTGAGGAGATAATCAAGGAAGAAAAAGAAGTAACTTTAATTGCAAGAAAAGAAGACCTCGGAGATTTAAAGAAAATCTGTAGCGGGCTGAATGGCTTAAATTTTACCGGTGAACCTGTAAATAGAGGTTTTTTAATAAGAAGTAAGGAGAACGAATACGATTTTCGTTTTTCCCTGCTTTCTTCGAAAATATTGAAACAAAATATAAAAATGGTTGCCGATGAATTGGGGGTTAAAAGTGGGTGAGGCTGTAGTTAAAAGAATTGAAGGACCTATAATTATATCCAAGAATACCCGGGATATTGAAATGAATGAGGAAGTTCGTATCGGGGATGAGAATCTGGTAGGAGAGGTAATAAGAATTAATGGTGAAGAATCGATGATACAGGTTTATGAAGATACGACCGGACTCGAGCCCGGAATTAAAATATTTGGCACCGGAAAACCTTTGTCGGTTGAATTGGGTCCCGGAATAATATCTAATACCTTTGACGGAATACAGCGTCCCCTTGCTATAATAAGAGAGAAACAGGGTATTTTCATAAAAAGAGGTGCAATAGTGCCTGCACTTCTGCGGGATAAAAAATGGAAGGTTGATATAAAAGTGAATAAAGGAGATGAAGTCTTTCCTAATTCTATAATAGGAGAAGTGGAAGAGACTTCTCTCGTTAAACATAGAATTTTAATTCCTCCCGGGATTGCCGGGAAGGTTGTCGAAGTGGAAAAGAGTTCCGATTATAGGATTACGGATACCATTTGTTTGGTTGAAAGAGCAGACGGGAAAAGAGAAGAAATAAAATTATTTCATTCATGGCCGGTGAGAAAAAAGAGGCCTTTTTTGGAAAGAATTCCACCGGAGGAGATAATGTTTACCGGGCAGAGGGTTATAGACTCGGTTTTTCCTATTGCAAAGGGAGGAGTTGCGGCAATTCCGGGTGGGTTTGGTACGGGTAAAACAGTAACTCAGCATTCTCTCGCCAAATGGTCTGATGTAGATATAATTATATACATTGGTTGTGGTGAAAGAGGTAATGAAATGGCGCAGGTATTGGAAGAATTTCCCGCACTCAAAGATCCCAGATCCGGTAAGTCTCTTATGGAACGAACCATCCTTATTGCCAATACTTCCAATATGCCGGTTACTGCCAGAGAGTCCAGTATATATACAGGTATAACTATGGCTGAATATTTTCGTGATATGGGATACGATGTTGCTCTCTTTGCCGATTCTACTTCACGCTGGGCTGAAGCCCTGCGAGAAATATCCGGTAGAATGGAGCAGATGCCTGCAGAAAAAGGTTTCCCGGCTTATTTATCTTCCAGACTTGCCGAGTTTTATGAGAGGGGAGGTAGAGTTAAAGTTGCAGAAGATAGAATAGGCTCTGTCAGTATAGTAGGAGCGGTCTCGCCGCCGGGTGGTGATTTTTCCGAGCCGGTTACAAGTCATACGAAACGTTTTATTAGTACATTCTGGGTTTTAGATAGGGACCTTGCATATTCAAGACATTATCCGGCTATATCATGGACGGAATCATATTCAGGCTATTTAGATAGAGTCAGTAGCTGGTGGGAAAGCAAAGGTTTGTCTAATAAAGAATTACGTGATAAATTGATGGCTGTTCTCCTTCTGGATTCGCATTTAAGAGAAATTGTGCAATTAGTGGGAGAAGGAGCTCTTCCGGAAAGAGAGCGGCTTACTTTGAGGAAAGCCGAACTTATCAAGGAAAGTTTCTTGCAGCAAAGTTCTCTTTCTGCTATTGATGGTTATTGTGGTCCTGAGAAACAATATAGAATGCTCAAAACCATTTTTGATTTCGGGGATGGAGCGGAAGATCTTCTGAAGATAGGTGTTCCTTTGTTTAAGATAGAGGAGTTACCGGTTTTTTCTGAGATTAAAAGAATGAAAGAAGAAATAGGAAATGATGACCTGCATAAGTTTGATGAGTTGGTGTCGAGAATAGAAGAAAATTTTTCTGATCTAAGGAAAGAATATGGATAAATTGTATGAAAAAAGATATATAGGTGCAAATGTAATAAGCGGTCCGCTTCTCATAATTGAGGGTGTTAAGGGTGTCGGGTTCGGAGAGATGGTTGAAATAGAGCAGGATGGTGTAAAAAGGGTGGGTAGAGTTATTGAGGTTGACGAAGATCGAGCCGTAGCGCAGATTTTTTCCGGTACCAGCGGTATAAACAGAGAGAAAGTAAGGACCAGATTCGTAGGTTCTCCGATTACTATTTCTGTATCGGAAGAGATGCTTGGAAGAACTTTTGATGGTCTTGGAAGGCCCCTGGACGGAGGTGGCGAGGTTTTAGGTGAAGAAGAAAGAGACGTTAATGGTTTTCCTCTGAACCCCGATGCACGGGAATATCCAAGGGATAATATTATAACCGGTATATCTGCGATAGATGCTCTTACAACTCTGATTAGGGGACAGAAATTGCCGATATTTTCCGGCTCAGGCTTACCGCATAATGAAATAGCGGCTCAGATTGTAAATCAAGCGAGAATCTCTACAAAAGAAGAATTCGTTGTTGTTTTTGCTGCTATGGGAATAAAAGCTGATGAGGCAGAATTTTTTCAGAGGAAATTTGAGGAAGGAGGAGAGTTGGGACGTTTGATAACTTTTCTCAATTTTGCTGATAGCCCTTCGGTAGAGAGACTGATCACGCCCCGTTGTGCTCTTAGCGTAGCTGAGTTTTTCGCTTTTGAGAAGGATAAACATGTTCTGGTAATACTAACCGATATTACGAATTATTGTGAAGCTTTAAGGGAAGTATCTTCGGTTAGGGGAGAAGTTCCCTCGCGAAAGGGTTATCCTGGGTACCTTTACAGTGATCTTGCTTCGCTGTATGAGAGAACGGGCAGGATAAAAGGGAGAAAAGGTTCCATTACGCAAATACCTATACTTACTATGCCTAATGATGATATAACGCACCCTGTTCCCGATCTTACCGGTTACATAACAGAAGGGCAGATTGTCCTTTCAAGAGAAATGCATCAAAGGGGTATTTATCCTCCTTTCGATACGCTTTCCTCTCTTTCACGTTTAATGAAGGATGGTATTGGTGAAGGTAAGACCAGAAAAGACCATCCAAACCTTTACGGACAGTTGTATGCCTCTTATTCAAGGGTTCAAAAAGTTCGTTCTCTGGCTTCAATAATCGGAGAAGAGGAGTTATCTGAAGTGGATAGAAGTTATCTTAATTTTGGAGAAAAATTCGAGAAGTCTTTTTTGCAGCAAGACTCTAAAGAATCGTACACTATCGAAGAAACTCTAAACAGAGGTTGGGAGTTGCTTCGTACGCTTCCTCGAAATGAGTTGACGAGAGTAAAAGAAGTTGAAATAAATGAATTTTTGGGAGGTTAAATGCCTGTAGCTCCGACGCAGAGTAATTTGTTGAAACTTAAAAGGAAGTTGAAAATTGCGGAAGAGGGATATAGTCTTCTTGATGAGAAGAGAGAAGTAATGATAATGGAATTGATGAGAAACATACGTGGTTTTAAAGAAATGGAAGAGGAAGTTACTAAAGAATTAAAAGAGGCTTATGATTCGCTTCTTAAAGCCTGGGTTTATACAGGTAAGAAAAAAATAGAGAATTCTATCGGAGACGAAGAAAAAGTTAATGTTGAAGTTCGTTTCAGGTCGGTTATGGGAATTCCTGTGCCGGAGCTTCTTCTGGATGTTCCCTCGAAAAAGGTTCAAACGAGTCTCGACTCGACTGATGAGTATTTTGATGAGGCTTTTATTAGATTTAGAGAAGTGATTGAAATTATTGCCAGATGGGCTGCAAAAGAGATACTTATATGGAGACTTGGATCGGAGATAAGTAAAACCCAGAAGAGGGTAAATGCCTTAGAGAAGATTTTTATACCACAGTATAAAGAAGATATCAATATAATAGAAGATAGTCTTGAGGAGGAAGAGAGGGAAGAATTTTTTAGAATGAAAAGGTTGAAAAGGGGAGAAAGATAATTATTATGGAAAAAATTCTTTTATATATAATTTCAGGAGAGACAAGAGCTTCCTGGGATAGAGCTGTAGAAATTAGTAAAGGGCTTTCAGCTACTCTGTATGCTTTGTTCATTGTAGATAAGGATCTGGTTAAGACTGTAGCAAATATGAGAGGGTTGAATGAAATCGATACTGCAATACAGATAGAAGAAGAGGGTTGGAAATATCTTTATTATCTTGAAGATAAGGCAGTTAATGAGGGTGTTAAGACGGCTCTTTTTGTTGAGGAAGGTGACTCTATTGATATTCTTAGAAGATTCGTAAAAGAAAGAAATATTGAGCTGCTTATTGTCGGGCATCGCAGCGGACAGGGTGTCGAAGGAAGGAAGGTAGAAAGAATGATTCAACAGATGATTGAATATGTCCAATGTCCGATTCTTATAGAAAAAGAGGGAGGAAAAAGATGATTGAGGAATTTCTCGATGAAGATTTGATAATTGTTGTGGATAAGATTGAAGACAAGTTCGCTATGATTGAAAAAATGATAGATCAGGCTCTTCGAAAAGGAATAATAATGACCAGGGAACCTATTTTACATAAGATTAGAGAAAGAGAGGAATTGGAAAGTACAGGAGTGGTTGAAGGAATAGCCATACCGCACGCGAGAACCGAGGCAGTCAAGGACCTTTTAATGGTTATAGGAGTTGTTAAAGAAGGTCTGGATTTTAATTCTCTTGACGGGAAACCGGTTAATATTGTTTTCCTGATTGTGGCGCCTGAGGAAGCCAAGAGTAAATATATACAGGTTCTTGCACGAATATCGAGGATATGCAGACAGGAAGATTTCAGGAAGACTTTGCTGGATGCCACTTCACCTTCCGAAGTGATTTCGATTTTGGGAAAATTTGATACTTGAGAGAAATTCTTAGATGAAGTATTACGCTGATTTTCATATTCATTCGAAATATTCGATGGCTACCAGTAAGCACATGGAACTTCCTTTTATTGCGAGAGGAGCCAAAGCTAAGGGCGTTAATCTCGTAGGTACAGGTGATTTTACAAATCCCGGGTGGCTCTATATGTTGAAAGAGGGATTAAAAGAAACGGAAAGGGAGGGTATCTATGAGTTCGAAGGAGTTGATTTTATTCTGTCGGCTGAGGTATGCAATATATATAACGAGGGAGGGCAGACAAAGAAAGTTCATTCCCTTATTCTTTTACCTAATTTCGAAGTAGTCGAGAAGTTTAATAAGAACATAAGAAGATTTGGAAAATTGGAGGCTGACGGAAGACCTATACTTACCTTTACCCTTCGCGATCTCGCCGAGAGTCTTTTTTCGGTATATGAGGAAGCACTTTTAATTCCGGCTCATCTCTGGACTCCATGGTTCGGGCTTTTTGGTTCTAAGTCCGGTTTTGATTCTATAACCGATGCATTTGGAGATTACAGCGAAAAGATTTATTCTATAGAAACCGGACTTTCTTCCGATCCTCCTATGAACTGGCTCTTATCTGCTCTCGATAAAATAACATTGATTTCGAATTCTGATGCGCATTCTCCCGCAAATATTGGCAGAGAAGCCAATTGTTTTAAAAAGGCGATAGATTATACTACCCTTTTGAATATTTTAAGGAATCAGGATAAAGAACTATTCGATTATACTGTGGAATTTTTTCCCCAGGAAGGTAAATATCATTATGACGGACACAGGAAATGTAATATTACTTTTCACCCCGGCGAATCTAAGAAATATAATAATATATGTCCTCGGTGTGGTAGACCTCTGACTCTTGGAGTGCTTCACCGCGTTTATGATCTTGCGGATAGAAAAGAGGTACAGAGTGAAGAAGGTAGGATCGGTTATAAAAGGCTTATACAGCTTAAATCGATAATCGCGGATTCCCTCGGGGTAGGAAGCGAAACCCGTGCTGTAGAAGAAATATATGGTAAACTGACAACTTATTTTGGCAATGAGTTCAGGATATTACTCGATTTATCCGAGAAGGATTTGCTTGCTTCTACCGAGGAGAAAGTAGCCAGGTCGATTGTTGAGATAAGAAAAGGCAATGTAGAGATACGTCCCGGATTTGATGGTGTTTACGGACAAATTATGATTCCGGAAGAGAAACCGGATAAAGTGGTAAAACAACAGTCGCTTTTCTAAATGAAAAGAATATATGCTCCCTGGAGATATAAATACGTGAGCAATCCGGATTCCGAGGATTGTATTTTCTGTAAAGCAATCTCATCAGATGACGATAGAGCCTCGGGTGTCCTTTTTCGTGGGAAGTTAGCTTTTGTAATAATTAATAGGTATCCTTATAATAACGGACATATAATGGTTGCGCCCTATAAACATACAGGTGATTTTGGGAAATTAAGTGGAGATGAGATGCTTGAGATGTCTCTTATTCTTCAGAAATGGCAGGAGGTTATAAAAAAAGCCATGAAACCGGAAGGTTTTAATATAGGCATGAATCTTGGCAGGATTGCGGGTGCTGGTTTCGAAGATCATCTTCATTATCATCTTGTTCCCAGGTGGAGTGGAGACACAAACTTTATGCCCATAATAGGCGAAACTAAAGTTGTTCCAATGTCCATGGAAGAAGGATATGATCTTTTGTTGAAAGTATACAAAGAAATTATTGGTGAAATTGAGAACGAGTAGAAATAGTATGAATTTTCAAAAATTAATGGAGTTGAGTGCTTGACAATTAGCAGTTTTTAATTAACATAGGGTCTAAACAAAAGGAGGCGAGGATGCGCTACTTTAAAATATTATTACCAGTATTGTTGATTGTAGTTTTGTTAATCGGTTGCGGCGGTGCTCCGGTCGTAGAGGAAGAACCAATGGAAGAACCGGAAGTTGTTGCAGAGGATACAACAGTAGTAGAACCAGAGAGGCCTGAGTTAGTTTTGGATAGGATATTTTTTGATTTTGACAAATCCGCTATTCGACCCGATGCAGCAGGAGTTTTAGAAGCTAATAGTGAAATGCTTGAGTTGTATCCGGAAGTTAACATAATTATCGAAGGTCATTGTTGTAGAATAGGTACTTCAGAATATAATATGGCACTTGGCGAAAGAAGAGCTAAAGCAGCACGCGATTATCTTGTAAAACTCGGTATCAATGCTGGACGACTCTCAACCATAAGCTACGGAGAGGAACGGCCTCTTGATGCGAATAAGCTGGAAAAGAATCGCCGCTGTGAATTTGTAGAAAAGTAAAGATATTCCTTAAGTTTAAAAGACGGAATAAAAGACGGAATGACTAAGCAATCAAAATTGCTTTGTGGTGGGTTCTTTTTATATCTAATGCTCGGAGGTTGTTTTAGACCGGCGCATTTTGAGAATTATTACTGGCAGCTTGATAGTCTAAGATACTATACCAAAAAGCAGTCTAAAGAAATTGCCCAATTACGGATAGATTTATACACCAAGTCGGAAGAAATGGCTGAGAAATTAGAAATGCTTAATACACGGTTGGGTGAATCCGAGTCACAATTAACTAAAATAAATGAAAAATTGATAAAGGGAAGAAAGACGAGTGCTGATTCCGGTGAGGTTTCTTCGGTTAGTCCTGAGGCAAGGATGGTATATGAATCAGCCTATCTTAATTATGTTAAAGGTAATTATAGCGAATCAATAGATGGTTTTAAATCTTACATGAAAATTGCACCAGAATCTTCCCTTTCTGACAATGCCTTATACTGGATTGGTGAATGCTATTATGCGATGGGGAAAAGACAGGAGGCAGTTAATAACTTCAACGAGTTGATAAACAAATACCCCGAAAGCAATAAAAAGCCTACCGCGTTGTATAAAATCGGTATAATATATGAAGAGGCCAGTGAGTTAAAGACCGCGAGGATGTATTTTAACAGGGTGATAAAGGAATATCCGAATTCTCCGGAGGCGGTACTCGCCGGCAACAGGTTGAATCGATGAATATTTTTAGAATCTTTCTTGAATCCGGGATTGCAGTTCAGATTATGATGGTTATTCTGATTTTTTTTTCCATTTGGTCCTGGGCAATATTCTTCAAAAAAATATATGATTTAAGGGTTACTAAAAGAAATGCGCAGGAATTCTTAAAAAGTTTTCGATTTCATGAAAATATCGAAAAGATATATAGTCTCGGATATTTATTGAACAACAATATATATGGTAGAGTCCTGGAAAGTGGGCTCGAAGAATTCAAATTTCTCAAAGCAAACGTAAGTGGCAGAGCACTGGAGATGTCCGATAATATAAAACTTGCAATGGATCGGGCAAAGGCAGCCGAGATAGAAAGCCTGGAAAATAGTTTGCCTTTTTTGGGCACGATTGTGGCGGCAAGTCCTTTTTTAGGACTCTTGGGAACGGTGTGGGGTATTATGGAGGCATTTTTAGAGATTAGAGCCAGGGGTTCAGCTCATATAATGGTTGTCGCCCCCGGTATTACCGATGCTCTAATTTCTACAGTTTATGGACTCCTTGTCGCAATTCCGGCGCTCGTATTCAATAACCTTTTGCGCAGTCGGATAATCGGAATCGAATCACAGCTTGACAATTTCATCAGTGAGGCGTTTGCAAATCTTAAAAGAGGATTGATTGAGAAAGAGTAGAGACAGAGGTCTCATTCAAGATTTGAATATAACAAATCTTGTAGATGTAGCTCTTACGATTCTTGTTGTATTTATTATTACCGCGCCCATGATGACCCCCGGAATCGACGTATCATTACCTAAGACGGATGCTTCATTGCCGCATGATGAAGAGGGTATTACAGTTACGATCAAAGGAGATAAGACTCTGTTCATTGAGAATGAAAAAATCGATCCCAAAAAATTCGAAGCAAGATTAAAAGATATCTTGATGAGTAAACCCCCAGGTATAACCGTTTATCTTCGTTCTGACAAGAACATAGATTATGGTTTTGTGGTCGAGATTGTAGGAAAAATGAGGAAGGCAGGTGTAAAAGAGTTGGGTCTTGTCGCTGAATTTACTCCCTGAAAATGAACCGTTTTTATTTATTTTCATTTTTGCTTCATACTGCGCTCTTTTCTACTCTTGGGATTACTACGAAAGGTAGTTTCAGGAAAATACCCAGAATCGAAGTTTATAAGGTAAGTATAGCGCCGCTTCCGCAGCCGAAAGTTTCGGGTAAAATAGTCCATGCACCGAAGCCGAAGGCGAAGAAAACAGCAGAAAAATCGGTACCAAAAGAAAAGAAGCAACCATCCGGAAAAAAAGGAATACCCGACGGTTTGCCCGATATTGTACCAGAGATTTATACAGGTAGTGGTAGAGGATTTAACTATTCTTATTACTTGAATATTCTCTTGAGTAAAATCGGTGAAAACTGGAATAATCCGTATAGAAACAAAGACGTAATTTTAAAAAGTATTATATATTTTGAGGTGGATGAAAGTGGTCTTATTTCCAATATACGTATTGAAGTTAATTCTGGTGATGAAATATATAACGAATCGGCGATTAGAGCTGTGGCTATCACTAAAAAATTACCGCCTTTACCCCAGGAGTTTTCTGATGACTATTTAAAGGTTCATCTGGAATTTTTAACCGCCCGATGATAAAAATTTTTCCAATAAGTAAGATTACTTTTTTAAAAATGCTGATTATTTTAGCGGTACCTTCCGAAGTGCTTTTCGGTGAGGACGTTTTCTTAAGGCTTACTGATTACGCGGGAGGTAAAATTAATCTGATTGTCGATTCCCTCGATATTCAGGGTACGCCTAAATTTATAAGAAATGTTAAAAGTATCGATAGAATAATAAAATATGACCTGGATTACTCGTTGTATTTTGACCTCTATTCTGATACTACGTTTTTTAACGATAAACCCACAAAAAGTGCCGTATTGCTAAGAATATCGGCTGCTGAGCCGAATTTAATGATTTCTTTGAATGATTTCCGAACCAAAGAAAAGATAGGTGAATTTACTTTTCAAATTTCCGATGACTTAAGAGACTCGGCCCATCAAATTTCAGATTATATTATCGAGATGCTTACAGGAGAAAAAGGCATTACCTCGACGAAGATTGTTTTTTCTTATCAGAAGGGTGAGAAAAAAGATCTGGCTCTGATCGATTATGATGGTTACAATTTTATCCCTCTTACAGATAATGATAATTACAATCTTTTTCCCTGTTGGGGATCTGACGGCAAGAGAATACTGTATTCAAACTATAATGTCGACCGGTTGATCTTAAGGTTACTCGATCTTACAACAAAAGATTCCAGGGCGATATTTTCATACCAGGGTTTAAATTTTGCTCCGGATTACTCACCTGATGGTACTAAGATTGCCCTTACTATGTCCAAAGACGGTAACAGCGAAATTTATATTTTAGATCTTGAGAAAAAGAAATTGAATCGTCTCACTAAGAACTGGGCGGTAGATTGTTCGCCTGTTTTTTCGCCGAACAGTCGTGAAATTGCTTTTGTCTCCGACCGCAGCGGTATGCCGCAGATTTACATTATGGATATTTATGGTGGAAATCTGCGAAGACTCACTTTTCATGGTGATTACAATACTTCGCCTGCCTGGTCGCCGAAGGGTAGTTTGATCGCTTATGTTTCTCGTCAATCCGATTATTCTCAGCAGATTTGCGTAACAGACCCGAGTGATTTCAATCCAATCCAGCTAACCTTTGACGGCAACAACGAGGAACCTTCCTGGTCTCCGGATGGTTTACATATCGCATTTATCTCAAATCGAACTTATCGGTACGAACTATGGACGATGAACTGGGACGGTACGAGACAGCGAAAACTCACTCGCGGTCTTATGACCTATGCGCCCGATTGGTCACCGTATTTAAAGTAAGAAAATATTCTCACACGGAGGCACAGAGACCACAGAGAAAAAAGAAAGAATTTTGTTGTTTAGAACCCAACCTGCCTCACTAAATTTATCTCACGTTTATAATGAGAAAAAGTCTTGATTCTTCAGGGGGTGGAGATATCCTTCTGATAGCTTGACTAAGTTCCAGAAGGTGGTTGTGGCTTTGTTGGGAAAGTGTAGGTTATACACTAAGCCCGTTTCACGTTTAACAACCACCTCCTGAAGATATAAAATGGGAGCTGCCATACAAAAAGTACGGCAGCCAACCCGAATAACCGCATAGCAAATTTAATATGCTGTGTGGATTTAGTCAAGGAAAAAGACTTAAAAAAGGAGGAGTTATTATGGCGTATATTGGAGTAGATCTGCATAGCGATAAGTTTACTGTCGCGTTTAGAGACAAAATGAACAAAGATACCCTAAAATCTTATTATATAGATAAAAATGAAATAGATAATTTTAAAAAAGGCTTAAAGAAAGATGATTATATTTTCCTTGAAGCCTCAACACCCACTTTTGCTTTTACTGATTTATTACAAGACACGGTCAAAAAGACTATAGTCATTGATCCTTTTAAGTTTAGAGCGATAGCAGATAGTCGAAAGAAGACCGATAAAATCGATGCCAGACAATTAGCAAGAATGGGAAAGTATCATATCGAAGGAGATAAGAAATTCCTTCCGGAAGTTTATGTGGTTGAAAAAAGTATAAGAAAATTAAGATCTTTATTTACCACTTACAGACTTCTGAATAAAGAAATAACAATGATAAGAAACAGAATACATTCTTTGTTCAAACAGAATTTAAAACCATATAGCAAAAAACATATCTTCGATGAAATAATGACAGGTTTAGAACCTATAGACCTGGATGAAGAGTATAAAGTACAGGTAGAGATATTATTTGAAGTTCTGAGTAAATTACAGGAGAAAAAAGCGAAAATAAAGGAACAAATACTTTTAACCGGAAAACCTTTTATCAAAGATATAGATATACTTGTAAGTATAAGTGGTATAAGTGTATTCGTAGCATTAGGATTAATATCGGATTATGCTACCATAGAAAGATTTAAAAACGCAAAGCAATTCAGCAAATATCTAAGGAGTACTCCTAAATCAGAGGAATCGAATAAAAAGGTAAAAACAGGAAAAACACAGAAAAACGGAAGGAAAGTATCGATAGGATTAATGCTGCAATCGATAAATCATTTCAGAAGAGAAAGTCTTTTTATAGATAAGTTTTATCGGAGATTAAAAAAAGGGAAAGGTGGGTGTAAAGCGAGAATAGCTGTTGTAAGGAAAATGTTCGT
>Ga0315548_1000357_pt1 | contig 42505 bp, 54 predicted proteins | sample SalMarSW160110MG_2_FD_202540 | JGI IMG/M metagenome (GOLD analysis project Ga0315548, IMG submission 202540) | Salt marsh sediment microbial communities from the Plum Island Ecosystem LTER, Massachusetts, United States - Salt Marsh Sediment SW1601-110 ... | reverse complement strand
CTCTTTTCTGCCTCTCCAAGTGCAGCGGCAATTTTAAGGGCAGCCTGCGGTTTTTCTGTTATAATCAGTTCATAGCCGTTATCTTTTAGCTCGATGTCTGGAATGAGATATGTCTCCTTTTCTTTTTTTGGTGCAGAATATTCCTTCTCTATAGTCTGTTTGGCAGCAATTTCCTCTTTTTTAACAGGTTTCTCAATACTATACTTTCTGTCTTCTTCATCTATCGGAAAATATTCCTCTGCTATGCTTTCTTCCCGTGTTTTCTTTGATTTTTTTGGCATATTGTTAATTTTGTTAAGAAAGAGGGTTTTTATTATTTTTGGGTTAGATTGGATAAGAAGTATTCTTTATATCTAGAAGTTTATCTATCTCAATCCTTAACATTAAATATTTTATTTTTTCAGATTGGTTAAAATATTTAAATAAACAAATCGGGCAATATTCTTTTTTATACTTCCATTCCATAACTTCTTTTATTGCAGGATTTGGTTCATAATCATCTTCTTCTCTATCATTATAAAAACAATCTAATGGACTTTTATTCTGGAATCTATTAACTTCCTCCAATATCCTTATATCTCCAACAACCTCTTTAAAAAAATCCGAAATCATTTTCTTATAGAAACCTCCACTTAATTTCCTTTGAATTAAATCAATAAGTTTCATTTTAAATTTCAAAAATCTTCGGCTTTCTGGAGACATTGATTACTTTTGTTTTTCCTATAGTTTCCTCAATCCCGCCTGCTTCATGGATGTGCGCTGCAATTAATACATTTGGATTAAATTCTTTTATGGCTTTGCTCACTGCTTTTGAGCCTGGAAAACCTGTGAATTCTGCTTTGCTTCCGCGGGGGTGCATGTGAGTTACCATGATTTTCTTTTTCAAGTCCTTGATTTTTTCATGCCCTTTTTTCAGAAGATTAAATATTTCTGATTCCTTGATTGTGTGAATTCCTATATCCCCCCCGCCTGCGCCAAAAACACCCAAATTTCCTTTTACAAAAGAATACCCATGGATATTTTTTGTCGGAGAATACATCTCTGCAAGAAAATCTGCTGTTGCAACAGACTCATGGTTCCCTGGAATTAGCAGCACCTGTTTTTTTGCCTTTAGAAAAGGACCGATTAGATTTTTTGTTGAAAGTTCTGCAAAAGTGAAATCTCCTGCAAGAATCACCAAATCCACATCTTCTTTTTTCGCTTTTTCAGCCAGTTTTTTTACAAGTCCTGTATCTCCGTGAATATCTCCTACTGCAAGAATCTTTGTTTTCTTTTCCATGAAAATAAATGAATATTTTAGTTAATAAAAGTTCTGAAAATGCAGATTTTCACTCAGAAGTTGTAGTAAATCTATCTATTCCAAAACATTTAAAAATACACCACTATCTGAATATATACATTAAATCACATATATCCAAATGAGTCCAATGAAAGACAACTTTGATATCTTTTTCAGAAGAAAGCCTGCTTTGATGCTGGTTTCTCTGAAGAAAAATACAAGAATGAGATATGGAAGTATTTTGGCTAAGGAAGTAGATTGCACATACAGCCACGCAGTTAAAATTCTGCAGACTTTGGAAGATTTGAAATTGGTGGAGTTTGAAAAAAAGGGGCGAATAAAATTAATAAAGCTCACCAAAAAAGGAAAATCTGTTGCGGATGCGATTGAAAATATTCAAGAACTAATAAGATAATCCTAAATACTGCCCCAAAGAGAAATCTTTTAATAATTATTATGTAATTTACAAAACTTTTAAATAAGTTGCTGTCTTGCTAATTTTAATTAAAAGAGGTAAAAATGGTAAAAAGGAAAAAACCAAAGACTGGAAGAGCAAGAAAAAAACCGGGAACAGGAGGAAAAGGAGATTATTATAGGATTGTTGTCAGGTCAAAAGATTCCTTTAAAACTTTTCGAGTGCATAATGTCGGTGGAAGGGATGGTGCAGAAAGGCTTGCTGGAAGAAGGATTAATGGTTCTTGGGATACTCAGGCTTGGCTCATACCAAAAAATAAGGCACATGTTTCAGGGGGGACTTTAGTCGGAAACACAGCTGGAATCAAAAACATCCTTTCAAAACTTGGTTCAAAACCACGGAAAGTAAAAGGAGATATTTTTAGGGCAAAACCCCGAAAAAACATAGCTGAAAAATCAAAGCCAACTCCAAAGATGAAGCGTGCGCAAAAAAGGAACATAAAAAAAGCTCAGGCAGTAAGGAAAAGGAAGGGATAACTACATTCTCACCTTAGTGCTCACGATTGATGGCTCAAATCCGTCGTAACTCAGGATTTTCGCTAATAAAATATTTCCACGAAAAAAATCTGCGAAACGCGATTTTGGGGTTAATCAATAAGCGAGTGAAACGAGCGAATAATATTCATTGAAATAAAAAATGGTTCTTCAATACAAGCCAAAAGGCGAAACTCAGTGGAAGAAATATCCTGGAAAGAATAAAATGAAAATTCCTGTTTCCAAGTGTGATTTTAGATTATTGAATGAGGCAAAAACCAAAGTGCTTGTTGAAAAAGGAAGTTATGCCAGAGTTATGAAGAGATTTCGTCAGATTGAGTTCTTTAAGCATAAGGGATAGAAATATAAATTAATTATTTCTAATAAAATAAATGGCTCCGTAGCTCAGCCTGGTTAGAGCACCGGACTCTTATGATAAAGGTTTTTCAAAGAAATCCGGGTGTCGAGGGTTCAAATCCCTCCGGGGCCATCACCTATACTCTCTACTCAAATATAGCGCTTCTTGATATGAAAGATAGTTTCACCTATATTCTCGCCAGGTGAACTCGCACTTTGTGCATTTGAAGAATTTTGTTTCTGCTTCATCGCCTGAACGGGTCTGGACTGTCCAGAAAAATGCATCTTCGTTTCCGCACTTTTTGCATTTTTCCTTGACAATGGGAAGAATCTGCATATCTTTTCCTAAGACAATGCCTACTTCTTCTTTTCTTTCAATTTTTTCAGAAGTGCTTATCTTTATTTTTTCTTTTGCAGCATAATTGCATCTCGCACAGCCATATTTCTTTCTCTTTTGTATTAACACAGCGCCGCATTTAGGACAAAATTCCATCTTTTTTATTTTACCTAACTGATGTATCCTTTAAAAAGGTTTGCAATCTTAATCTATTCTTACCCGCCCTTTTTAATGCAGGATAAGTTTAGCCAAGCAAATCTTAATAATCGACTATAAATTATCTTTTTTCATTAACAACCTTTTACTTAACAATTTTCCACTTTCAATTCTCATAACAGAAGCCCCTCTCAGCAGGAGTTCTTAAATGTTCAAAGAATATCAATTTTGCCCAGCCCAGAGAAGGGACAATCCTAAACACAGCTTTTCCGACTATTTGTTCTTCTATTATATTATTTTCAAAACTCAGCTGCCCGTTATTATTGTCGCCGATTGTTGAGAAAATGTAATCTCCTTCTTCAGTTTTAATGCCAATAATCCTGTGAATTACAGGATTTTGCTGTCCTGCGTCGAAAATTATTATATCCCCGACTTTGAGTTTTTCAGGTTTTGTTCCGACTATGAAAAGAATATCTCCTTTGCTGAAGCCTCTTTTGAAATTAAAATCCTGAAAATTTGATTTGCTGATTGAAAGGGAAGCATATTTATTATCATGTCTTTCCCACCAATTATCAAAGCCTGAGAAAACATTACCTTTGTGATACATACTGCAGGATTCTACAATTGCCATGGGCAGTTCTGTTCCTGTTACAAGATTCATGAATGGAAAGAAAATGAATTTTATCACGATAAATAAGAATATTAATGAAATTATCCAGCCTTTGATGCTGTTGTCTTTCCAGACAATAAACCAGAATTTTTTAAGAAACTGCCTGAATTTGCTTCTGGAACCACCTTCTTTGTTCATTTAATTATAGAGGAGAATGAGTTTTTAAAATCTTTTATAAGTGTATTTTTAATTTTTATTTCTATCCTTAAATATTTCTTTTTCACCGAAATATTTAAATAGTATATCTTTGTGTGTATATACAATAGGTATACACAAATCATACCTTCTTTCACTCGCCACATTTCCAAAAGATTTGTGGCTCATGTTCAAAAAATGGCAGATTATAAGTTAGGAACTGGCAATCAGAATTATTTATCTGGAAGTTATAATGGAAATAGTCTTAGTGATAATCTGTATAATAGCATAGTAAAATATATACCAAGAGGGGGTCATCTAGGAGATTATAGCTCTTTAAAGTAAAAAATTAAAATGGCAGCAGATATATTCGACAACACAATTCTCTGCAAAAAATGCAGCAGCAAAATGCAGAAAGGACAGGCTGTTAAAAACGGATTTGTTTTCAGAATTATGGTTTGTCCTAAATGCGGAGAGAAGTTAGTTCATCCTGTTGACGAGCAGGAATATGAAAGGTATATAACTTTAAAAAATAAAGAATTCAGAGTAAAAATGAGGCTGGTTGGTAACAGCTATGCAGTTTCAATTCCAAAAGAAATTGTCTCATTTATGAACGAGCAAAAAAAAATGATGGATGAAATGGTAAAGTTATGTTTTGAGGATTTCGGAAGATTAAGTTTAAATTTTGAGGATTTTAAGAATAAAAATTTAAATGCAAGGGTTATCAAAGCAAAAGAGTATAAAGTTGTTAAGGATAATAAACCTGTTTTGCATGTTAAACAATTTGCAGATTCTGCAAATCCATCACATAATAAAACATTTTTAATTAAAAAAAAGAATAAAGAAGACTAAATATGGCAAAAAAAGAAATTCAGCTTAAAGTTGTTGAGGCTCTACAGGATGATGCATACAAGGGAATTGCGCGGATTGATTCAGAAATGATGCGGGAGATTGATGTGAGGCGCGGAGATGTAATTATGATTAATGGGAACAGGGCGACTGTTGCAATTGCAGACAGGGCTTATCCTGCTGATGTCGGAGAAAGCATTATAAGAATAGACGGTATTCTGAGAAGAAATGCAAAAACAGGAATAGGGGATGTTGTGAAAGTCTCCAAAGCAGAAGTTAAAGAGGCGAAAAAAATAATGATTGCCCCTGCGCAAAAAGGAATTATGATTCAGGCTGATTCTGAAAGTCTGAGAAACGGTTTGCTCGGACGAACTGTTGTTAAGGGAGACATTGTTGTTCTTGGCGGAGTTCAGAGAAGAAGGGATTTATTTTCCGAAATGGGGCTCGATGAGGAGTTTGGGAATATATTCGGGGAAGCATTGGGAAACATGGGTTTTGGAAATCTTGGCGGAGGAATTTCCCAGATTAGATTCTTGGTTGTTTCTTCAAATCCTAATCAGCCAGTAAGAATAACAGAGAACACAGAAGTTACACTTAATCCAAAGGCAGTTGAAATCACAGACGAGAAAATTCCAGAAATAACTTATGAGGATATTGGGGGGCTTTCAGATGAAATTAAGAAAATAAGGGAAATGGTTGAGATTCCTCTGAAGCATCCTGAAATTTTCCAGAGACTTGGAATAGAGGCACCTAAAGGTGTTTTATTGCACGGTCCTCCTGGAACAGGAAAAACTCTTTTGGCTAAGGCTGTTGCAAATGAATCAGAGGCAAATTTCATTTTGCTGAATGGGCCTGAGATTATGTCAAAATTTTACGGGGAAAGCGAGAAAAAAATCAGGGACATTTTTGAAGAGGCTGAGAAAACCGCACCTGCAATTATTTTTATAGATGAAATAGATGCTATTGCTCCGAAGAGAGAGGAGGTTACAGGAGAAGTTGAGAGAAGAGTTGTATCCCAGATTTTAACTATGATGGATGGTTTGAAATCCAGAGGAAAAGTTATTGTAATTGGGGCAACAAACAGAGTTAATGCACTTGATCCTGCACTGAGACGTCCGGGAAGATTTGACAGGGAGATTGAGCTCGGAGTTCCTGATAAAAACGGAAGATTGGCTATATTAAAAATTCATACTCGTGGAATGCCTTTAACTAAAAATGTGAAACTCGAAGAGATTGCTTCTGTTACACATGGTTTTGTCGGCGCTGATTTGGAAGCGCTTTCCAAGGAAGCTGCAATGAGTGTTTTAAGAAAACTACTGCCGCAGATGAAACTCGACGGAGAAGAGCAGATTCCTCCTGAAATTCTGGAAAAACTTATTGTAAAGCATGATGATTTTATAGATGCTCTGAGAATTGTCCGTCCTTCTGCAATGAGGGAGGTTCTTGTTGAAACACCAACTGTTGGATGGGAATCTGTAGGTGGCTTGGATAAAGTGAAGCAGGAACTTATAGAATCAATTGAATGGCCCCTTAAATTCCCTGAAAGTTTTGAAAGACTGGGCATACGTCCGTCAAGGGGAATTTTGCTTTATGGTCCGCCCGGAACAGGAAAAACTCTTTTGGCTAAGGCTACTGCAAAAGAAGCAGAGGCAAATTTTATTCAGGTTAAAGGTCCTTCACTTCTGAGCATGTGGGTTGGTAAATCAGAAGAAGGAGTGAGAAAGATTTTTGAAAGGGCGAGACAGGTTGCACCCTGCATAATTTTCTTCGACGAGATAGATGCTCTTGCAGGAAGAAGGGGAATTGAGCAGGGAACAAAAGTTACTGAAAGGGTTTTGAATCAGCTGCTTGCAGAAATGGACGGGCTTGAAGATTTGAATGATGTTTTAATAATTGGCGCGACAAATCGTCCTGATATGCTGGATCCTGCTTTGCTGCGTCCGGGAAGATTTGACAAGATTTTGTTAGTCAATGCTCCTGAAGAAGAAGGAAGAATAAATGTTCTGAGAATACACACAAAAGATATGCCTTTAGGTGAAGGCAAAAAGAAATTGAATGATAAGGAAAAAGAGAAATTTCTTGAAGAACTTGCAAAGAAAACAGCAGGTTATACTGGCGCTGATTTGGAGGCTCTTGCAAGAGAGGCTGCGCTTCTTGCTCTTCGTGAATCTATCAAGGCAGAATTGGTAAAGAACAAGCATTTTGAAGAAGCCCTGAAAAAAGTAAAGCCGAGTGTCAACAAGTCAACAATTGAAGTTTATAAAAAGGTTGAGGAAAATTTTATCAAGTCTGCAAAATCAGCCATGACTCAGGACAGCAGTTATTTGGGGTGATTTTGTAGTATAATAATTTTTATAAAAGATTTAATTATCTTTTGTTATGGAAAATAATGTTAATTTAGAAGGACTTTCAGAAGAAGAAGCATCTGAATTATGTTCAAAATTATTAGGTGCCTGCAATCAAAGTATTACTGAGATTAAGAAGATTATTAATGATAATATTAATTATTGTCATGCATTGGATAGTTTTGCTAAGAAATATCCCCACCTATTTAATAATTATCTCTTATCTAAAAATTAATCTAATAAGTAGTTATCTTAGGCAATTCCTCACTCGTAACTCTCATACCTTCTTCATCAATTAAAATTGTATTTTCTTTCTGGCTGACTTTTCCTTTCCCGCTATCAATTAACTGCGGAAAATGATGCAGATTCCCGTTTTCTTCCAACTGCTTTAGTCCGAATAAGGATTTTGCCCCGAATTTTTTCACGAGCCATCTTGAGCAAAACGGAAGAGTCTGATATTCTTCCTCGATAAATCCTAAAATTTCCCTTGCAATCGGACTTCTTAGATTTTTGGTGTTTAGCAGCATGTAAATTCCAGAAGGCTTTCCATCATAAACTCTTCCTGAGCCGTTAGTTGCAAATGGTTCAATTGCATAAAGCCCCTCTTTTATTGGAAATTCTCTCTTTTCATCAACATTCGGAATGTTTAATCCTGCGTGCAGTTCATACTGTTTCATTTCATGTCCTGATAAATTAATAATAGGAGAAAACCCTTTTGATTTAATTGTTTCTTCTATAACTTTTCCAATTTGGTTTGTAGTTAGTTCACCATCCACCCCGCCGCCACCAAGCGAATTTTTAATTAAGTTAACAGCACCATCTAATGCCTTTTGACTAGCAATTATCAATTTTTTATTTTCTTCGTTATTTTCCAAATCAAGAGAAAAAGCAGTATCAGCAATCCAGCCGTCAACATGAACCCCCAAATCAACTTTCAGCAATCCAGATGCAAGAGTTTCGTCATCGTGGCTAGGAGTATAATGGGCAGCAATTTCATTTATTGAGAGATTTGTTGGAAAAGCAAGTTTGCCCCCGAGTTCAATTATCTTTGCTTCTATTTTTTCTGCAATTTTCAGTAGAGGCATATCTTTTTTTATGAAAGTTCTTGCATACTTTTTAACTTCTGCTGCAATTTGCCCTGCTTTGAGGATTGACTGAGTGTTCATTTTATTTAATTGATAAATATATTATAAGGATTATCATCAGCGCTAGTATAGTAATTCCTATTATTTTATTTATTAGAGACATTTTTATTTTAACTTTTTTTCCTGTTTTTTTTAATGGCAGTACCGGTTCATATTTTTGTGTTCCCGGATTAAATTCCATTTTTGGTTCAATAAATTTTGTTCTTTTGTTTTTCTTGTTCATCTTCCCTTCAATCTCCTTGTTTTTGGGATGAAATTTGTTATTTTTTCTTCAGAAGCTTTTCCGCATCCCAAAATATCTCCTTTATGTTCCATAATGATAAAGCCTGTTTTCCCTGTTTTAATATTTAACTCCTGCCCCATCATCCATTTTTCTGCCTGTTCTTTGTTTAATTCAAAGATATTCTTCTTTATCTGGTTTTTTAGTATTTGCGCTCCTTCAATGCTCAACCTGAATTCCCTGTTAATTTCTTTTGCAAAATAAACTCCGATTGTTTCCAGAAAAGCAAGTTCTGCTAATTTCCTTATTTGCTTTTCATTGAAGTTTCCTGTAAATAGGAAGATTTTTTCTCCCCTCTTTTTTATTAAAATTCCTGAAATTTGGTTTATGCCGAACTGCTCGTTTAGTTTTTTTTCAATTTCCTGTTTTTCATTTGAATTTAGGATTTTCAGATAATTCATTTTAATTCTTTGATGAATTTATTTAATTGTGATTTTTTTGTGAATATTAATGTTTTCTTGTTGAATTTTTTTGATAATCTTAAATGCTTTAAGAAGTAATCATTTGGATAAGTATATGCATAATTCATTAATTTGAATATCTCTTTTATTTTTCCTGCCCCTTTTTTTGCTTTATCTCTTTTAATTTTTCTTTTTAAATATCTAAAAAAAATTTTTCTTGCAATAATGATAAAAGGTCTTTTTAGAATAATAGTTAAATCTGATTTTTCTATTGCCGGGTTTATCCACGGGTGGGCATATGAGCCTTCTATTATCCATCTCTTATTTTTGTCAAGTATCTCCCTGAGCTTTTGATTTCTTTTTGACAGAGATATTTTTTTATATGAGTCTTCTCTGAATGTAATATCATCTAAATCAAAATTCGGAATTCCTAACTTTTTGCTTATTCTTTTTGCAAAAAAAGTTTTTCCACTTCCAGGAGGACCCATTATATAAATTTTTAAAATTTTCATTTTACCCTCCTGAATTTTGCAATGAAAAATCCTTCTGTATTGTTGTCCTGCGGGTAAATTCTGCAGGATTTTTCTACTTGTGGATTGTAATCCCCACCCGCCCACCCAGTTAATCCCTGACGGCATTTAACTGGCAACTTTACTTCCTCTATTCTAATTTTATCTCCGAATTTTTCCAAAATATAATCTACAACTTCTTCATTTTCTTCTGGTGCATGCGTGCATGTTGAATATATAATTTCTCCTCCAATTTTTAATATTTCAAAGGCAGATTCAAAAAGTTGCTTTTGAATTCTTGACAGCCGTTTTATTGTATTTATATTCCACATAAGATAGGTTGCAGGGGTGCTTCTCAAAGTTCCCTCTCCTGAGCAGGGAGCATCAAGAATAATTTTATCAAAGCGAAAATTTTCTTCCCTGAATTTTTTGCACAAAACTCTCCCGTCTTTTCTGGTAGTTATTGTATTTGTTGCTCCGCATCTCCCGAGATTGGATGCAAGTATTTTTAGCCTTCCTAAACTGAGTTCGTTTGCAATGATTGTTCCGGTATTCTTCATTTCTGCTGCAATCTGTGTTGTCTTGCTTCCTGGAGCAGCGCATAAATCTAAAATTATTTCATTTGGTTTTGGCTGAAGAGCAATAACAGGGAGCATACTTGCAAGTTTCTGAATATAATAATACCCTAAAAGATGCTCTATTGCTCTTCCGAGTTCTCCTGGCAATAAATCTGATTCAACAATCATAACTTCAGAATAATTTTTCCATGGCTGTTTTATTTTCCAGCCTTTTTTTTCCAGTTTTATTTTTAATTTTTCAGGAGAAATTTTTAAAGTGTTAACTCTGATGGATTTTACAGGTTCTTTTTCCAGAATTTTTTGATAATCTTCAAAATCCTCTTTAAGAAGAATTTTCATTCGTTCAACAAATAATGGTTTAGGAGAATATTTTTTCATAGTCCTAAAAATCATTCAGGCAGGTTTGTTTTTTCCCTGAGATAATGTCTTTTAAATTTATGTTAAAAACCTGAAATATATTTTCAACAGCAGGAAGAATCTGATGATTCAGATAATATTCAATATTATACTCCCCTTTTTCGTCAGGCAATTTCACTTTCTCCCTCACAAGTTTCTTTTTGCCTTTTGTTTCGGCTATATAATACTCTATAAGTGATTCATCTATGGGTAATTTTTTCTCCTGCATTTTTCTTGCAGCAATAACATGGGGGGATATTGCCTTGTATTCAGAAATTGGTTTTTTCAGTTGAGTCCTGATTATCATCTGTTTTTTATCAATCTTTCTCTCTTTTATCTGCTTTACGATATTTATTATGTAATCAAGTGCTTTTTTTTCATTTCCTTCCTGAAGAATCATCTTTATCACATTGTTCTGAACCTGCCTTGCCAGTCTGCACCAATCTCTTCTCACTGTTTCAAACCCGCGGATTTTTATTTTACTGCCTTTGCTGATGAGGGCATATTTCTTTTTTGCCCCAAATTCTCCTGTTCTTTTTGTCACCCAGATACCTCTTTTATAAAAATCTTCAAGTTCAAGTTCCATTATTCCCGGTAATTCATCATTAAGCCTCTTTAAGAAATCGAAAGTTTGCTCTTCTGTTTTTTTACTCATTAAAAATGCAATTGAATCTGTGTCAGAATAAATCACTTTAAAGCCTTCCTGGTTTATTTTGTCAATAGATTCTTTTATTGCCTTTCTTGCAAAAGCTGCTGTTGCTGCTGCAGCCTCTTCGCAATAATATCTTGCTCCGAAAAATCCCTGATAACCATAGGAAGCATTTGCTAAAAGCTTAAATGCATTGCTTCTGGCATTTTTTATTGCATCTGGTTTTTGTTTTAATTCCTGTTTGTATTTTTTTCTCTTTTCAATTATTTCTTTCAGCATTTCCGGGAAAAATCCGGATTTTTTTTCAAAGTACACTTTTTTCCCGAGAGCCTCTATGCTATATGAATTTTTTTCTGATTTTTCCAAGAGGGTGGATTTTGACAGGTTATATGTTACAATAACGCTCCCGTAACTTGAAGTAAAATCAAAGATGCATATATCCTCATATAATCCGGGTTGTGGCTGAAAAACAAATGCTCCTTCATATTTCTCTCTTTTTCTTCTCCCCCCTATCTCATCATAAGTCGGGCGTTTTTCAGGAATCTCATTAAATTTATGAAGATTGTGCAGTATGTAGGATTCAACATTTTTGGACATGCCATTTCTGGATATATTGAATATTGGTTCCTGCATTATCTTTGAAAATTCAAGCAAGTCAGGCCAGAATTTCTCAAATAAATTAAATGTCAGAATTGAATCCTGCAGATTATATTCAAAATATTTTTCCCAGTCTTTTCCATCAAGTTTTGAAGAATGTTTTATCTCAAAATCCTTTTTTCTTTCATTTAAAAATTCATTTGCAACTTCATTCAGGGAGAGGGTTTCTGACTGCATATACTGGGAATAAGCGGTTTCTATAAACCTCAATAAATCAATATGGCAGATTCCGCTAATTTCCGCTGTTGTGAAAATCCCCCTGTGAAATTTAACTGGGGAATCATCTAATCCGAGGTTCAGTTTTATATTGTGTTTTTCTGCCCTTGCTTTCAGATATGGGATATCAAATCCGTCTGAAAAATAACCTGTGAGAAAATCAGGGGATATTTTTTTTACATATTCGACAAATCTTTCTATTAATTCTGCTTCATCTTTAACATACTCAACATATTCTAATTTTTTATTGGTTTTTTTCCAGGTGATTACTTTTCTTAATTTATCAGAAACCAGAGAAATCATCAAAATTTCCCCTTCTCCAATCTTTAATTCATCTGTCTCAATATCAAAAGCCAGGACTTTTGGGGTAAAATCTTTTTCAGATTCAATTTTTTCTATAGTTTCTAATTTTATGCAGATATCCGCATCTATATTTGAAATCCCCCCAAATCCGTCGCCGGTTATTATCTCTCCTTCAATTTCATACCAGCTTAGCGGGATTAACTGTTTTTCTGTTATGTAGTGTGTGGTATAACCCAAATCATACCCCCTTCTTTTTTCTATTTCAGGCATATCCAGTTTATCAGCAACATCATGCAAATCCTTGTAGTTGGTTGCAAAGATTTTCAGGGCTTTGACTGGTTTTCCAAGAAAATTCCTGCTATGCATTTCAACTCTCTCAACTTCTGTCTGCCTTCCTTTTATATCAAGTTTTATTTTTTCTATTTTCTTGATTAATTTATCTATTTTTTCTTCTGGCAGATTTTCCTTTAAAATTGCCCATAGGTAGACAGGACAGGAATCCACTATGCAGATTCTTTTTCCTTTGTCATCTCTGCCTATGATTTTGGCATAGTTCCTGCCTTCAAAATCAAAGTAGTCATAGTCTATCGGAATAAACTGCATTTTCATAATTTTAGAAGGGGGAAGAGTTATTTAAAGGTTAAGAATTTTTAAAATCAAAAGATTTATATATAACTGAATAGTAGTTACATTATGGATAAAATTAGATATAATCAGGATAAAGACCCCAGTGGAGCAATAGGACTTTCTTTGGCAAACAATGTTATACTGAAGTATGATTCTATTGAAAATGCTCCAAAGTTGATAAATAAAAAGACAAGCCCTCTTGAAAAGACTATTGAAATATTAAAGACAACTCCGGTTGACCTTGTGAATTTTGGAACCGGGTATGTATTTGAAAGGATTCTTAATAAGATAGCAAAGACAGGATATATAATTGAAAATGGCGAGGGTGTTCAAATTGAAAATTTTTCCAGACTTGATGGTCCTCAAAAACGTGAAATTTATCTTTCCCTGAAAAGGAAGCTTATCACAAATAATGAGTAGAATAATTTAGTTAACTATTTATATTTCTTCAACCTCTATTATTTGCTAAAATGGGACTTAATATTCGGGACATAATTCCCCGCAAGGAAATTGAAATCTCAGACTTAAAAGGAAATCTGGTTTGCGTGGATGCCTATAACACCCTTTATCAGTTTTTATCAACAATAAGGCAGCCTGACGGCACTCCGCTGATGGACAGCAAAAAAAGAATAACGAGCCACTTGTCAGGAATTTTTTACAGAAACATCAATTTGCTGGCAGAAGGAATAAAGATGGTTTATGTTTTTGACGGCAAGGCTCCTGAACTGAAATTAAGGACTCATAAAAACAGGGAAGCAGGAAGAGATACTGCCAGGAGCAGATATGAAGAGGCAAAGCAGAAAGAAGATTTGGAATCAATGAGGAGATACAGAAGCCAGTTAACGCGTCTTGACGAGGAAATGCTGAGAGAGAGCAAGGAACTTTTGGAAGCCATGGGGATTGCAGTTGTTCAGGCACCAGGTGAAGGAGAAGCAGAGGCAGCTTATCTCTCCAGAACAAAAGAAAATGTTTATGCAGCAGTGAGCCAGGATTATGACAGTCTGCTCTTCGGAGCAACTAGATTAATTCAGAATCTGACTCTTGCAAGGAAAAGAAAAACTTTCAGCGGCTGGGTTGAGATAAATCCTGAGATGATAGAACTGCAGAGAGTTTTGAATCTTCTGGAGATAAATTTAGACCAGCTGATTTGCCTGGGAATTCTTGTGGGAACAGACTACAATCCAAAAGGGGTTCCTGGAATAGGGCAGAAAAAGGCGCTGGATTTGGTGAAAAAATACAAGCAACCGGTTTTGATATTCAAGAGTGTTTGGGAACAAATAAATAATCTGCCTGAAGAGGACAAATTTGACTGGACAGAAATATTTGAATTGTTTCACAAGCCAAAAGTAAGTGATGCAGAATTCAAATTCAGGGAAATTGATGAAGACAAGATAAAAGAAATTCTTGTTGAGAGACATGATTTTTCAGAGGAAAGAGTGAACAAGCAGCTGGAAAAACTCAGGGAGGTTGAAGAGAAGAGGAAGCAGAAAGATTTGGGAAAGTGGTTTTGATTATCTCCTTCTCTTTTTAAATCTCTTTGTTAATTTTTTATAATATTCCTTTTCCCAGTCTTTTTTTCTCTTTTTCCTGAAAATAAGCCAGAGAAGAAAGATTATTGCTGCTATTGAGACAATATAAATAAGTATATTTGAAATATTAAATCTGTAAAAAAAAGCTTCTATATCCCATGCAGAGCGGTTTATCCCATATACTATGAGAAGAGACATGCAAAGGGCAATAACTCCTGCAACTGCTTTATTTGGCTGGTGATATTCATTTCTGAAAATTTTGGATAATACATAATATAAAAAAGCGAAGAAAACCAGGAACAAAACAGCCAAAATCATTGTAGAAGGTTCTATCCAGTAAAAGAAATTGCTCAGGGAGGAATAACCATTATAGGCACTGGTGAAATTCATTGAAATTAGTCCAGCCAGAATAGATAACCAACTCTTTTGCATAATTGGATTAAGAAACATATTTTTATAAACTTATCTTAATGAAGACAAATATTTATAAATATAAAAAGCATAGTTTGACTATGAAGAAAAAGGGTGCTGGAAAAGCCAAAAAATATAATTCTAAAAACCAAAAGTTCTTTATTGTAGCAGTTATTGTGGCTTTTCTTGTTTTTGCAGTTGCACTGGCTTTTGTGAATACTCCTGCACCTCTAACAGGAGAAGTTGTTAAGGGAATAGGTTCAGGAAGTTTCGGAGACTTCTTACAAAAATGGATGGATGGAAGTCTTGACCCAACTATTATTAAATATATGTTTTTTATTTTAGTGACTATCTTAATATATAGCATTCTTTCTTCTGCTAAGTGGCCAAAGGATGCACCAATAAGATGGCTTATTGCTATTCCTGTTGCTTTTGTTGGTATAGCTTTTTTGACTCCTGCACAACTTTATGCAGCACTGACAACTTACGGTGCTTTAGTACTTACTATTATTGTTGTTTTCCCCCTTGTAATAATGTTCTTTTTTTCTTCAATGCTTCTTGGAGAAGGAAAATTAACTATTGGGAAAATAATGATGCAATTAATTCTGTGGTATCTTTATCTCGCTTTCCTTATTTATCTGTTAATCAGTGCCTTTTTCAGAAAGGGCATGGTATTTGATTTGGGAGTTATAGTGATAATCCTTGGAGCTGTAGTAGCATCTCTAATTATTTTGTTTAATAAAAAGTTTAGGCATTGGGTAAGAGATATTGGAAGAGAGATAACCCAGGAAATTACAGAAGATATTGACACAGCTGCAGCAGCAGGAAGAAAACTGACTGAATCACATACATAAATCTTCCCACAAGATTTAAATGAATTGATTTCTAATTTTTTTAACCAAAAGATATTTAAATAATGTTATTTAATGTTATTTAATGGTATTAAAAACTTTTAATCTTGATGAAGAGACTTACAAAAGGTTTTCTAAGTTTTGCAAAGAAAACGGGCTTAGTATGAGCAAACAGGTTAATTTCTTTATAGAGGCACAAATGACAGAAGAACCTGAAGTTCGGGAGGAATATCTGAAAAAACTTGACAGAATTAGGAAGGGAAAGTTTATTAGAGTTGAAAACCTCAATGAAATATTATGAGTTACATATTGGAAATTAGCGATAAGCTTAAAAAAATTTTTGCTAAAATAAAAAAAAGAGACAAATTTCATGCTGAAATTCTTAAAAGAAAGATTAGGCAAATACTTGATAATCCTTATCAATTTAAACCATTAAGAGGGAATATGAAAGGAGCAAGAAGAGCCCATATTGGAAAAAGCTTTGTTCTTACTTATGAGATAATTGAAAATGATAAAATTATAAGATTGTTGGATTATGATCATCATGATAAAATTTATAGAAAATGAGAAATATTAATTCCTATGACTTGCTTGGAAGTGTTGCAGTTGTGAAATTTCCTTTGGGCTTTAAAAAAACAGAGAAAAAAAAGTGGGCTGAGAAATTATTGAAAGAGCGCAAATCAGTAAAAAGTGTTCTGGAGAAAAAAGGCAGAATTAAGGGAAGGCTGAGAAAAATCTCCACAGCATATCTTGCAGGAGAAAAAACAAAAGAAGTTTTGTACAGGGAAAATAACTGCATTTTCAGGTTTAATATTGATGCAACTTATTTTTCTCCTCGTCTTAGCAATGAGAGAAAGGAGATTGCTTCTGCTATAAAAAAAGGAGATGAAGTTCTGGTTATGTTTGCAGGTGTTGCGCCTTTTCCTGTTGTTATTGCAAAAAATTCAAAGGCAGGGGTGGTTGTCTCAAATGAAATAAACAGGGAAGCAAACAAATATGCTGAACTTAATATTGAACTGAATAAAGTTAAGGATAAAGTTGTTTTGCTGCCCGGAGATATAAAGAGAGTAGCTGAAAAGGTTAGTAAAGGAATGGCTCCACCATCCAATCTCCCTGTCCCCCCACCCCAAGTTGTTAATTCTAAAAAAATTACTAAAAGTAAGATTTCACCGACTAAATTGTCCAATATATATAAATTTCCCAGAAAATATGATGTCATAGTCATGCCCCGCCCGCAGCTGAAAGAGACTTTCCTGAAACAGGCATTTATGCTAAGCAAAAAAGGAACAAGAATTTATTATTATGATTTTTGCAGGGCTGATGAAACTAATTTGATTGTTAAAAAAATCAGGGCAGGGGCAAAAAAATACAAAAAAATGATTAAGATATTGAAAATAAAGTCTGCAGGAGAAATTGCTCCTTACAAAATTCGTGTTAGAATAGACTTTAGGATTTTGTAAGTACTATACTCTGTATGAATGGTTTTTATAAAATTAGGGTGAGAGTTGATTTTGAGGTTTTAAGATAATTTTGAACTCTTCCCCATATCTTTCTTTAAATAATTTATAATTTTCTTCAGAATTATCCTGTTTTAATCTGTTTAAATTTGATTCTAAAGAATAACCTTTAAATTTATTTTTTATTAAATCATTTAGAGTAGTATATCCCAAGTTCTTATAAAGTGGCCTATAAGGATTTATACTTTCTCCAGAAACTCTTATAATTTGGGCAAGAGGAATGTCTTCTCTTCCCTTATAATCTCCTTCATAGAGATAAACTTCATTACATCGTTTATAATTAAGTGCATACTTTTTATTTTCATATTGAAATTCAAGTGCAAAATGTAATCTATTAAAAGGAAATTCTTGGGTGGGTAGGTGCTCTTCAATAACAAAAAAATATGGGGTGTTTTTTGAAAACAGTATTGCAGCAGAAGCCAAAGTTAAGTCCAGGCACGGGTTTATATAACAGGTCGTTCTGTTCTGAATTATTTCATTAGCAGAACGTTTTGCAAAGAATTTATCAATTTCTTCATTTGTCCAGTAAACTCTTTTTACTCTTTCATTTACTTCAGAAATTATCTCTTTTCCCAAATTTATTCCTTTTCTTTTCTTTGAAAATATAAATCTCATTAAAAAGGAGAATTTTTTCAGTTTAAAAGCATTATTATAATCTTCTTTCTTCCTTGATTGCAGTCGGAGCTTCGCCCCCGTGCCAGGTGAATCTCGGGCGAATTCTCATTGGATAAATTCTCTCTGAATTGTCATCGAGAATTATTGCAGAACCCTTCAGTGCAGGCAAATCATCCATATATTTCTTTATGCTTTCAAGAAGATAACTCTGCATAATATAATTCAGAGCTTGGAGATCGGGCTGGGAGGTAACTCTGTGAGCAATTACAATGTCTGACTGAGTCATAACATCCCTGTGAATCTGTCCTGGTTGCTGGGTTGCAAGAACAACAGAAATTCCCGGCTGCCTTCCTTCTCTTAAAAGCTGGATGAGCGCATCAGTAGCAACGGTTTTTTCATTGAGGGGGAGAAATTCATGCGCTTCATCAATGAATATCCATACCAAAGGATTTTCTTTCTCTTCCATCTCACTCATATAATCAATCCCTTTTGAAATTGATTCTGTTTCTTCTTTTTTTCTTGCATCCATTCTCTGGTTGAATATTTTTCTTGACACAAGACTTATAACCAATGCCCTGACATTGAAAGTCCCAATGGAATTGTAAACGCTCAAATCAAGAACAGAAGTTGTTCCTGCACTGACTAAATCTTTAACCTGCGTTGGTTCTTCATCTTCTTTTGCAAAAATTCCCCATGTATTTGCAGCTTCAAACAAGGCAATTGCGGCATTTTTAATTTCGTCTGAGCTTTTTTCATCCTCCTCTATACTGGAAATTATTTTTCCTATGTCAAATTCTTCTTCTTTCAGTTTGGTTATTGTTCTTTCAATTAAAACAGATACTGGATTTATCATGTCAAGTCCGAATGTAATCACCCAGTCTTCGGGAGTCAGTTCTTTAACGTCCAGCGCAAATTTTTCATCGGCAGGAATATCTTTTTCAAGATATCTTTCATAATGCCCTGAAGGAACGAAAATTTTTACAGGCAAGTTTTTTGATTCTAATTTCCATTCCTGCAGCAGTTCTTTATCTTTTTCATTTTTGTATTTCATAGTCCAAAAAATTCCCATAGTATCAAAAACTAAAGAGGCAATGTTTTTGCTTACTTCTTTTGGAAGATTTGAAAGTTCTTCTGCTATAACTCCCAGAGTGTAGGATTTTCCAGCCCCCCTTTTTCCTGCGACGAGAATTACATGACTTCTTGCTATATCCATAAGAATTCTGTTGCTAAGGGAAGTGTATTGCCCCATTTTTACATAGCCTTTTCCGATGAAAACCAGCCCCCTCTCCCCAAATGCTTTTTTGTCGCTGATATCCCTTCCTGTGATAATATTATAACCCATTGAAAACAACCCCTGTCATAATAAAAAATAGTCAACATTATTTTTAATTGTTTGTATATTGTAAATTTATTATGTAATTAATTTCACCAAAATCTTTTTAAAAGGACTTTACTATGGTTTGTGATGGTGGAAGGAGAAGCAGCAGAAACAAAGGAAGACATAAAAGGTTCAAAGAAGTCCCTTACAGAGAAAATACGGAAAAATCCGTGGGTTCTTTCGACTTTTGTTATGGGGCTTTTGATAATAATCCTATTAGTAACAAGTTCAGGAGGCATTACCGGAAAGGTGATTTCAGAGAATAAAGTTGGGGAATATCTCCTGAGTTATTATGAAAACATGGGTGCTGAAGGATTGACTGTGGATTCTGTTGAGAAAATAGGAGGCATTTATGAAGTTAATTTAAACTATCAGGGTGATGTTATTCCATTTTATGTAACTAAATCAGGTTATATTATGGGTAATGAACTTGTTTCGGTAATTCCCGCAGAGAACGCTGGAAAGGAAGAAAATGCTGAAGAGACTATACCAATATCAGAATGTGTTGCACCTTATGGGATTACTACAGAAACAATAATATTTTATCATTCTGATTCTTGTGGATGGTGTTCAAAGATGAAACCAGGTGTGGAAAATTTAGAAAAAGAAGGTTATAAATTCTATTGGGCTGAAGTAAGTGATTCAGAAGCTTCGAAAGTAATTAATAATTGTGTTAAGAATTATATAACTAGTGGGGGGGTTCCGCAATTTATCTGTGTAAAAACAGGAGAGATTCATATCGGAGCCTTTGCAGATGAAGAAAGCAATCTGGACCAATCAGCACTTAAAGAATGGGTTGATGCTTGCTTAGCCAGTTAAATTCAAAGAATGCTTAGTGCTGATAAATTTTAATTATTCAAATATTCAATTTCTTCTTCTGTTAATCTAAGTTCTTTTTGTATTTTGGGATTTGAAATTATAACTGCCCTTATCAGGGGAAATTCTTTCATTGCTCTTTTTTCTCCGACATGCACATATCTTGCATATTTTTGTGCAATTGATTTTTTCTTTGCTGTTCTTTGATTATTCATCCAGATTTTCAGAATTCTTGTGGGTTTTTTGTAACTGGTAAACCCTGTATCTTTGTTTTCTCTTTTTGAAGAAGAAATTCCGTAGCTTAAAAGAATGTTCTCATAAAGAAGAAATCTCCAGTACTGTTGCTTGTAAATTCTGCCTTTGAATACATCCACTTTGCTCAGCAAATCATATGCTTTTGTAAGCGCTTCTCCCTGATATTCTGCCGGAATGTTTTCTTCAACCCAGAGAATTATCTCGTCGAGGGACATATTTACAGAATCAAAAATTTTCAGCACATCGCTGGTTGGCTTTCCCTTGAATATTAATCTCAAAGCGCTGAAAATATCAACCTCCTTGTTTCTTTCATCCATAAAAATCGAGGGCTCTTTCATGCTTGCTATTGTCTGCAAGTCATTTACCGCAGCACGCAAATCTCCTTTTGCTCTTATGGAAAGATTTGTCAGAATATTATTATCCACAAATTTTTTCTCTTTTCTCAGGATAAAAATCAGTGTATCTTTTATTGTTTTGTAGTCTATTTCTTTCAGCTGAATTATTTCTGATTTTCTTCTAAGCGGAGTGAATTGCTTGTCCCAGATGTCATTTGCAGTTATTATTACCGGATGGGAAGTTTCTTCCAGAATGGAAAGAAGTTCTGTCAGTCCGCCCCTGTCAACCCCTGAAATTCCGTCAACTTCGTCTATAAGAATTATTTTCCCTTTTTTATCCAGAGATTTCTGCTCTGCTGCAGGCCTGAGAATTTCCTTTAATTTATCCTTGTTTCTCAAATCAGAAGCATTTAATTCAAATAATTCAGAGGCTGTTTCATTTGCTGTCACATGTGCAAGAGCAGTCTTTCCTGTTCCGGGAGGGCCGTGCAGGATTATTGAATTTTTTTCCCTGTTTTTGTTTCTTATAAACTCTCTTATTTTTTCAACTGCTAAATTCTGCCCTCTTATATCTATGAAAAACTTCGGCCTGTATTTTTCAGTCCATTGCATTTTTTATTTGAATAAATCCATTAAAATTTAAAGATAATTGAATTGCATCTTTTCCCCTTGCTCTTCCAAAGAGATGATGCTTTTTTGCATAAAGTACATATTTTAATGAGTTATTTTCAGGAGGTTTTTTCCCAACATATTCACATTTCCTCATGTTTTTTCCATCATAAAGGTATTTGAAACTAATTCCCCAACAGCATACCTCTTTATCCCAAAAATTTACTTTGAAATCACATTTATCACAATCTTTTGTTTTACCTTTTGACTCCCCATCCCATCTACAATATGCTCTGCGTTTTATTGATGGCATTTTTATCCCTTGCCCAAGCCAGCAAGAACAAAACTCGCCAAAAGAGCCTGAAGTTGTATGAAAGGGTCTGAGCCTTCAGTCATCCTGAATTCTGCCTCGCCTGTTTTTTCTGTCAGCTTGACTTTTATTTCAGGCTCTACAGGAAGATTCCAGATTTCTTTTTGTATTGCTTTGACTACATCCTGCCCAGAGATGCTCTCCCTCAGCATAATATCAAATAATTTTTCCCTTGCTTTCTGGAAATCTCCTGAGACTGCATAATCCAGAACTATCTTGATATCTTTTGGCTTTGCCTCTGAAATTATTGTGGAAACTAGTTCCGCATTTATTGAAGGCGAAACAGCTGAAGTTGATTGAAGAAGATTAATACAGCGTCTGCAATCCCCTTCGCTCCCTTCATATATCATCTCTATTGCTTCAGGAGTTATTGTCAGGTTTTCTTTCTGGGTAATTTTCATTATCACTTTTTCTATATCTTTTTTTTCCAGAAGCTTGAATCTAAACAATGCGCATCTCGACTGAATAGGGTCTATGATTTTGCTTGAGTAATTGCAGGAGAGAATAAATCTGCAGGTTGCTGAATAATTCTCCATGGTTCTTCTTAATGCCTGCTGTGCTTCGGGTGTCAGGGCATCAGCTTCATCCAGAAATATTATCTTGAAGGAAACATTCCCGAGAGATTTTGTCCTTGCAAAAGTTTTTACTTTCTCCCTTACCACATTTATTCCACGCTCATCAGAGGCATTTAACTCCAGATAGTTTTCTTTCCAGTTATTTTTGAAAAATTCTTTCACGATTATCAAAGCCAGTGTTGATTTTCCTGTTCCTGCAGGCCCTGCAAACAGCAAATGAGGGATGTTCAGGGAATTGACAAGAGATTCCACTCTCTTGATGATGTCATCCTGTCCGACAACTTCAGAGAAGACAGCAGGCCTGTATTTTTCAGTCCAGATTTCAGATGCCATGATTGAAAAAACAAGGATTGGTTAATAAAGGTTATTGTGATTTAGAAGATGTTTTTGAAAATGTTAGAAACGTGGCCTTTTTAAGTTATCAACTTCTTCTTTGTGTAATGCAGCATAATCTGATAAATTAATGCAAAAACTAATTAAGTTTTTAAGTTCCCCTTTTTCTAAATCTGAAGGAGAGTCCAATTTTTTGACTATATCCATCATATATGGTTTTGAATTTTCATTGGGCAATTTGGAGATTATTTGGGAATATGCTGAAAGATAAGCTTCTGAGAATATTGATGAATAATCACTCCTCCAAGTAAAATCTTTTTTGATTAATTCAGAGAGTTCTTTTGTATGTTTTAAATTACCCTCTTTCTTTAAATTCAATCTTGAAAGTTCTTCAACAACTTCAATGGCTAAGTTAGGCAAATCTATTTTTGCTTTATTAGTTATCTCTATTCCCATTTTGCTGTAAATTGCTTCTTGTTAATAAATATTGTTATGGTGAAATAGGAGAATTACTTGCTTCTGGCTCTTCTTAATTTACGCTTACGCTTTTCTTTCTTGAGTCTTTTACGCTGCCACTTCCAGCGCATCTGCCTTTTCTTTTTCCATCTACGGCTTGAACGTTTCATAATTGAAGAAAGAGAAAATTGATTTATAAAATTATCTGCTTTTATTCACACCAATCCTTGGGCAGTATTTTTTTATCGGGCACTTTGAGCACCATGGAGAAACAGGCTGGCAGATTGTCTGCCCAAACTGGACAAAGATTGCATTAAATTCTCTCCAGTGTTTTTTTGGAAGGGCTTTTTCAAGCTCTTTTTCTGTCTGTTCCGGTGTTTTTGTTTTTACCCACCCTAATCTGTTGGGAATTCTGTGGCAATGAGTGTCAATCGGGAGAGCCTCTTTTCCATATGCAAATGCAAGAACAATGTTGGCTGTTTTTGGACCAATTCCCTTTATTGAAAGCAATTCTTCTCTTTTATCAGGGACTTTTGAATTGAATCTTTGAATTAGTTCATTTGAAACAGACTGGAGAACCTGTGCTTTCTTTTTATAATGCCCTGAGGAGAAAATTAATTTTTCCAGTTTTTTTATTGGAAGAGAGAGAATTTCTTTTGGTGTGCTTGCAACTGCGAACAAATTATTTGATGCCTTTCCAGTGTTTTTGTCCTGTGTCCTTAGAGAAAGCAGGCAGGATATTAAAATTTTGAATGCATCCGGCTTTTTTCTCATTCTGTTGAGAGTTGTCTTTTCATTTGAAGAATAGGCTTTTGAAAGAATTTTTATGATTGAGGGAATATTTTTTGTATAATTATTCATTTTAACTTTTTCTTAATTTTAACTAATGTCTCTTTAACAGATTTGTCTTTTGTTTCAATTGGAGTGCCATATTCAAAAGAAGTTGATTTCTTATAAACTGCTTTTGCAGCATCTTCTCCATGAGTTTTCCCCCTTTCATCATCCCTGCTTATGCAAGTTTCAATAGGGGCTTTTAATGTGAATACATAATGGGGGTAATTTAATCTTGAGATTAAATCTTCAATACAAGATTTCCAATAGAAATTTCCATCAAAAATTACTGGTTTGTTGTGATTTAATAATTTCTTCGCTCTTTTAGAGACAATTTCATTTACTTTAAAAAAACTCTTTTGAGAAATATATCCCTCTTCCTTATCTTTTGTTAAATCAAATTCATCAAGAATTCTATCTACTGCAATATATTCTGCATTTAATTCTTTAGCTAATTCTCTAGAAATTGTGGATTTTCCACATCCTAGAGGGCCTCGTATAATTAAGTAATATACTTGATTATTTATCTTATTCATTTTACAATTTTTCCAAATGCTTTTCCCTTTATTCCGGCAGAATTCGCTTCATCTGTGTCAATATGCAGGGATAACTTATAATTTTTAGATGCTCTTACAATAATATTATGAAAAGTTACCCCCTTTTGCCCGTCTATTTTAATTGATATTTTCTGATTATTTTTTAGATTTAATTCTTTTGCCTGTTTTTCAGAACAATGCAAATGCCTCTGAGCTATTATTACAGGAATTTTTATTGTTTTGGAGTTTAAAGGATTTTTAACTGAAATTTTTGTTGCTCCATTTAAATCCCCTGAGATTCTTACATGCGGAAGAGGATTTAATTTTAATCTGTAAGCATCAGTCAGAGAAATTTCAGATTGAGATTTTTCCCTTAATGGACCCAAAATTCTTACATCCTTTATTTTATTTTTTCCATTTATAAGAACAGCTGTTTTTTCTGATGCAAATTCTCCTGGCTGGGATAACCTCTTTACTGGAATTAAATTCTTTCCTTTTCCATATAATTTAATGAAATCTGCCTGTGATAAATGCACGTGTCTTGCTGAAGTTTCTACTGGTATCTTTCTTTTCATTTTAAAATACAAACAAGATAAAGTCTTTAATAAATTATTAAAAATAAATAAAAATTAAAGTGCAGTTATTTCTTTTTATAAGAATAATTTCTCATAAGCTTGCCTACACCTATAACTAGTACAGCCAATGCAACAACCCAGTTAAACCAGTCTCCTGCAAAAGTTCCCGGTATCAATAGTTGCAGCACAAGCAATACTCCAAGCAGAGTAACAAGCCATGCTGTTAATTTAGCCATTTTTGCCTCCTCTTTTTTATATATAATATATTTTTACGGACTTTATAAATACTTTGATTTGAAAACGCCCCGACTGAGATTCGAACTCAGGTCACCGCCGTGCTTTCTCGCTTTGTTCGAAAGACATCTCGCTATGCGGGCTGAGAGGGCGGCATTCTTGGCCTCTGAACTATCGGGGCTGTTATCTACTTAATCCCGATAAGAATTTATAAACTTTGTTTTTACTTTTTATTAAGCAAAAATATTATAATTTTTCTTTGATGCGTGATTAGATTTATATTAGTTATATGCTCCCAATATCAATAAGATGAGATAATAGGGTTAATTATTTTTGGTATAACAGATTAGATAATTTTTTACTTTTAAACACATGAATTTAAAAAATTATCTTATAGCGAGAAACTGAAACACAAAATCAGGAATATGGCGAGAGAATGAAGGAAGAAGCTTATTATTGCAAGTTTTTTAGGATTCACTGTTGTCAGTCCGGCGAGCATGGAAACTCCTATTTCATCAGGCAGAGGGGTTGCAATTAAAATTCCTGCAAAGACATAAAGCAGATAATGCTTGATTAAAATGTGCTTATTATGTTTGATTGTATTCTCAATTGCTTTGATTACCCTTGTTTTTTCGAGCTCTCTGAACTCATTCATGAACGAAAATTTTATTATCTTGAATATGGACATATCCCCAACCATTCCCCCAAAACCCCCGATAAGTGTTGCGAGAAAAAGATTTCCAGGTTGTGCTATTATAAAAAAACCAATAGCAAATGGTGCAGAGAACCCAAATGCCAGAAGAATTCCTGCAATAAAAAATCCAAGATAGTTTAGTTTATTTAAGCCTAATATTGCGTTGGAAATCAGGGGATGACGAAACAGGAGAAAAGCAAGGATTATCAGGATAATAAGAAGAATTAATTTAGGATACTTGAACGCGAAAAGCCTCTTTGCTTTATGGACTCCTTTAGGGGAGTGTTGCTTAATTTTTCTGTGTATATGTTTCCTAACTCTGAATCTATGAGTCCAATCCATATTATTCCGCTAAGAAAACTCTGTCACTTGGCCGAACTTTCTCAGGAACTTTTATCCCAACATGGTCTCCTTTTTTTGCTTCTTTTACGCTTTTTTTCTCTATCTGCATACTTCCTATTTTTTCTGTAAAGTCAGTAGTATGCCCTTTTATATGCACCTTGTCCCCGACTTTTAGCTTGCCAGATAGCTTTATAGCAGCAACTCCGACATGACTGAAGTAACTGGAAACTTTTCCTATCTCTTTTTCTTTCATAGTTTTTTCAGGGAATAGATATATTTAAATTTATTGATTAGTAAAATTTTAAAGGGGCGGATTCATGATGTTTAGTGTAGTTTTGCAAGCCCCATAGTCTAGTGGTCAAAGATACGGCCCTCTGAAGGCTGTGACCCAGGTTCGAATCCTGGTGGGGCTATTCTTTCCCGAAAGATTTTTATACTTTCCGGACTTTTCTTTGCTATGGTGATAGGAACTGCTCTATTTGTTGTTGCAGTGCTGATTGTTGCAATTTGGGTGGTAATTGAGGTAAAAAGATTTAGGCATAAAGTATTTGCAATTTTTCTTATAGCCCTGATTCTCTTTACTTATTTCAGTTTTACAACAGTGATTAAAAAGAATGATGTTGAATTGAACAGCGTTTCCGGACTGATACAGGGCTCTAAGCTCTATTTCTCATGGCTGGGTTCTATATTTATAAATCTAAAAACCATAACAACAGATGTAATTCATATGGATTGGGAATCTGTAAATAATACAGAAAATAGCGAGAAGTAATATTTATAAACTGATTTGCATTTGTGTAAATGTATAAGATGCCAAAAAAGAGGGTGAGAAGAAAAGCAAGAAAGTCTGCTGTTAAACCTGTAATGGTTCGTTCCAGCAAGCAGAGAATCAATCTTGTTGCAAGGCGGCTGATTTTTTTTGTAATCCTGTTTGTTTTGTCTTTAGTTCTTAATGTCGCTATTTCCAATGAGATATGGAAAAATCTTTTTGCAATGCTTACACTGATATTTGGCTTTGTTTCACTTGCTTTCCTTATAGTTCTGTTAATTCTTTGGTTTATGAAAATTATAAGGAAATAAGAAGCCATATGCTCGTCGACGCAGTCACTTCGCATAAAGGAAATAAGTTTTTATATTTAGAATTCTGCATCTAAATAAAAAGATTGCCTCGGTGGCTTAATGGTATAGCACCACCATGGTAAGGTGGAGATTGTGGGTTCGAGTCCCACCCGAGGCTTTTTAATTCTGTAAAATAGGGATTCTAATTTCAATTCTCAGCTGAGGCTTTCGTTAGTTTTATAAAACCTTGTTCTTAATCTGAAAGATGGAAAAATTTGATTTAGGAAAACTGAAAGAAGAGTATAATAAGTTTCAGATTAAGTATGCTCTCCCAAGTTTTGATGGGCTCAATAAGGAGTTTAATATAGAAAAGATTGCAGAAAATGAGACAGATTTTCTGCTCAGGGAAATAAGAAAATTTATTGCTGAAAAATCTTCCAATTACCTCAGATTTATAGAGGTGATTCTCAATCCTGCAAATGCACCGATGTTTATTTTCTCTATTGTAAAATCCCTCAGAAGCGAAGACAGGGAAAAACTTGCAGAAATCTATAAGCAACTCTCAAAAAATGAGATAGAACTGATTAACCTTGATTTAGAGTTTTCAGAAGAAAAAGATGCGAAATTTATAAACGATTTTTACAGATTGTGGCAGGAGATAAAAAAAGAGCTGCTCAGAATTGTTGATGCAATAGGGAAAAATTGGGACAACAAATCTGAAATGAGGGGGAAAGATTATTTTGGATGATGATTGGGTGAATTAGTTAATTAAGAAGATAATAAACAGAATTTTGTTAATAGAACAATGCTGATAAGTATACTTTTGTTAACTATGTGGTTCTAGTAAATAATCTTTGGATTCTATTTTAATCCAACTTCCTAAAAAACCTCTTCCAGATTAATTTCAAACAGAGTTATAGGCATTTTGATTTTCCAGTTCTTTAGTATTTTAGGATGAATTTCTCCTATATAACCTATATTTTTTCCATCAATAGTTATCTCTGCAGTTCTTCCGTCAATGAAATGCGGGGGAAAATTACTGCTTTCTTTTAATTCTATTTTTATATCAAGCATCCTGAAGAGATATTCTATAATCTGCCTGGCTTCTGTGAAATTTCCAGGGCTGATTGCTCCTGCAAGTTTTTCTGATTCTTCTATTTTTTTCCCTGATTCAAATACTTTCCCGATTTCAAAAATCTTCTGAGGATATTCTGAATCTATATTGCCTGAAAGTGTTTTCAGCAAACAAGGAGATAAATTTTTTCTTAAAAGATTATAATCTGTTTTTGATTCTTCAACTTCAATAAAACCCCTATCCTGTTTTTCCGGAATTCCCATTTTTCTGAATTGTTCGTTTCTATTGCTTAAGTGATAATTTGAAACTTCCAGCATGCCGAGTCCTGTTAAAATCTCAGAGATTTTTCTTTTTACTATTTCTTTTGAATCTTCCTCTCCTGTTGTGGATATGCAGGGAATTTCAGGGATAAAATTCTCATAGCCGTAAGCAATTGCAATGTCCTCTATTAAATCAACTTCATGCAGGATGTCTGTTCTCCATGCAGGAATTTCGGCATATCCTTTTTTATAATTGTGGCCCATTTTTCCCAGCAATTCTTTAATTTGTTTTTCTTTTAATTCCAAACCAAGCAATTTATTTGCCTCTTCTAATCTTATTTTCATTTTTTCTGGCTGTAAATCAGGTGTTGTTTCTTTTTTGCTTTTCCAGATTTTATATTTCTCTTTTGGAAATTCCAAACTCATCTGATAAATTTTTCCGTCCATATCAGCGAAATTTGTTACAATTATATTCAAACATTTTTTCAGAATTTCAAAATCAAATCCTGAACATTCCACAAAAACGCCTTTTGTTTCTTCTGTTATTTTTCCTGTAAGTTTTGAATTAATTATAGGCGGCATACTGAGAATATTATTACCTGCATCTATGAATACAGGAAACTTTTCTTTTCCTGTCAGAAGGTGTGCATATTCCTGTCCTGCCGGGTGCTTTTGGAGAATCTGAAGTCCGGACATTTCTTTTTTAGATTCAAGAGGAATAAACTTTATTTTATCAGGCTCAAGCGCCCTGAAAGTTATTGGCAGTTTTATTTTTTCCAGCGGGTAAATTCCTATTGCGGCTTTTTTTCTTTTTCTTCCGATAGTGATGTGCAGTTTTTCCTGAATTTCTATAATTTCTTTTATTTTTTCTTCATTTAATTCCAGCCCTTCTACAATTGCACAGGCAGTGTAAGGACGGACATTTTTTACAGAAGAGTCAATAATTACCTGATAATCTTTTTTTGGTTTATTCACAAAATATTTTTTCAATCCTGTTTTTCTTCCTAAAAAAGCAAGAAAAGAACGTTTGAATCCCTGAAAAGACAGCAAGTCAGGACGATTCGGAAAAACTTCAATCTGGATTTCCTCGTCTGTAACTGCTTCAAGCGGAGTCCCAAACATAGCAATTCTGTCTTTCATTTTCTCGTCCAGTTTTCCTATTTCTTTTTCGAATTGCTTTTTGTTAAGATTTATAACTGCCATTTTTTTATTTCTTTTGCCATTATCTCACCCAAAACTTCATTTCCCTTAGTTTAGTTAAATCATTTTTGTAAAGTTCTCTCAAATCTTTTATCTTGTAATAATTCATCAGGATTCTGTCAAATCCAGGCCCCCATGCAAGAACAGGGATTGCCTCGCCTAAAAGAGGAATTGTGACTTCTGGGCGGAATATTCCTGCACCCCCGAGTTCAAGCCAGATATCTTTTTCAGGATGCCACCAGTGAATTTCCACAGAAGGTTCTGTATATGGGAAATATGCAGGAGTGAATCTGATTTTTTCAAAGCCCATTTTCCTGAAGAATTGCTTTAAATAGCCAAGCAGATGTCTGAAATTTGCATTTTTGTCTATGACAATTCCTTCTGTCTGATTAAATTCAAATCCGTGGCTCCAATCCAGGGTTTCATTTCTGAAGCATTTGCCTATTGCGAAGAATTTTGCAGGCAAATCCTGGGGTTTTAATTTTGCAAGAGTCTGCGATGAGAGGCAGGTTGTATGGGTTCTCAAAACTAATCTTTTTGCCTCTTCTTCATCCCATTTATAATCCCATCCTTTGCTTCCGCCGACTCCTTCTTCATGGCTTTTTTTTACCTCATGCACAATTTTCTTGTCAGGCAGTTCTGTTTCTTTATTTATGAAAAATGTATCCTGCATCTCTCTTACAGGATGGTCCTGTGCAGTAAACAGGGCGTCAAAATTCCAGAAAGAACTAACAAGCATATCGCCGCTCATTTCCCTGAAACCCATATCTGTCCATACTCTTCGTGCATAATCAGCAGCCTGATTTACAAAATGTCTTTTTCCTCCGCTGATTACAGGAATTTTTGAAAGAGTGTCATATCTTCGGAATTTTTTTCCTTTCCACGAAGAATCTTTTTTCAGCATTTCAGGAGTTAATTGCTCAATCAAATCCTGGCTTGTTATACCTTCTCTGATTAATTTTTTTCCAAGTTCAGTTATTTCAACTGCTACTGTTGTGACTTCTTTTATCTGCACTATGTCCCGCCGGTTCAGGAGGAAATTAAGAGCATGGAGTTGCTCTGGAGACAGGGAATCATATTCAGCAGGAAGAATTTCAAGGAGATTTTCCTCCAGGCTTTTTTTTGATATCTCTCCTTTGTTTGCATTGAAAATTATTTTTCCGTTTTTTAATTCTATCAGTGCTTTTTTCTTCAGTGCCCCTATTGATGCCCTGAATTCATCATCTGATAATTTGCTCTCTTTTTGCGCCTCTTTCAGGGAGAGAACCATTTTTTTGTCCAGAATATTTAAAAGCCGCCTTTCAGGAAGCCCTTTTCTTCTGTATAAACTGCCGTTGATTCCCACTTCAACTATTTTCTTTTTTCCAAAACTTAACTGAATTACTCCTTTATTTTGTAAAAGTTCAAGAGCCCTTAGAACTGAAGTCTTGTCAAGATTTGATTTCTTTGATATTGCCTCTGTTTTTTTCTCTTCAAGATAAGGAATAATTTTTTTTTCGTTCGGGCTCAGAGATTCATTTAATTTTTTCAGGTTCATTTAAAAAGATAGATATTGAAGATTAAAAATATTTGGTTAGTGGCTAAAATCATGTTTTTAAAAGTTGAACAGGATTATATATGCAGCGCAATAATTAGGAATATCTTACATTAACTAGTGCAACTCTCTTGTCATCCAGGTTGGCATTCCGAGAATTAAACCGAGGGATTTTAAATCATGGCTGTCCCTTTCATTTTCCTTGGGGGAAATGAATTCCATATTTAATCTGTTTTTGTTGCAGAGTTTTATGTTCTGCTTTATCCTCGCCAAAATTTCTGCCTTTTCTTTTTTGTCAGCCTCTATGATTTCATCCAGATTTATCCCAATAATAACATTATTCTTCTTTGCAGCTTTTGCCATAACCTGGTTGAATCCGGAATCTCTCTGCTTTTGAAAGTCCTTTCTGTTTGCCTGGCTGATTAATAGGGCATGAATTGGGAGTTTTTCTATAACTTTTCGGTTTAATTCATCATCTTTTGAGGAATAGATAATTGTTTTTCCTTCTGATTTTGCTTTTTTAATTTTATCTTTTAGTTTGCTGAAATTTGTTTCTGTTAAAAGGATTTGATTTTGTTTCACTTTATTCTTTCCCCCTTTTTTGCTGCCTTTCTGCTTTTATTCTTTCCCATTCACAATAATCTCCTCTGCAATAATATTTATTTACTGTCTTTTTAGTAATCATCTCGCAATTAAATCCACAGCTTTTTAATAAAGACAACGAACCTGTAGCCTCAAAATAAAATACTTTGACTTTTTTAGATTTTTCTTTTAAATATTCAGGTAAAGGGGCAAAATCTCCGTCTCCACTAAACAGATATGCAACATCATATTTATTTTCATAAGCATCTTTCTGCATTTGTAGGGCCAGTCTGATATCATCCTCTTTTATCTTAGATTTATCTCTTCCTTCATTATCTGTGGATTTCTTTCTTTTACATAAAATTATATTATATCCAGCTTTTTTCAGACGATTTAACTGAAGCTGTTGTTTGGTATAAGATTCCGCATTAAATTGCTGCTTTAGGGGGGCATTAAAATAATATACATTTATTAATTTTTTACCCTTTGTTATTTTTTTTATGAATTTCTTAAAATCAAAATAAAAATCAGAATATTTTTTATTTAAGCTTTGCATACTATGATAAAAATTTGCACCATCAATAAAAACAGAGACTCTTTCCATAATAAAAAACCTGCGTTGTCTTGCGACAACGACAGGGAACACATTGCAGGATTCTACCGAAGTAGATTGAAGGCGCTCCCTGAAGCCTTATTTATTTTAAATTCAGAATCTTTAAAAATCTTTGGTTTTATTAAATTTGTTTGATAAAGTTTATTTTTATCCCTTAATAATCGTTCCTCTAAACTTCTTTCCCTTCAGGATATTGTCAAGCTGTTTCATATCTTTGCCCATTATATAAGTTGGGATTTTTTCTTTTAATATTATTTTTGCCGCTGTCTGGTCAAGAACAAAATGCTGTCCTGGATGATATTTGCCTGCATTTGCCATTTTGTAAAAATCACTCCAGGAAATTTTTGAAATGAATTTTGCATCTTTATATTTAAGGGGATTTTTGTTGTAAAGCCCTTTGACATTTGTCAGGTTTATGAAAATTGTCTTAAAATATTTTGCCAAATTTGCTGCAGTCGAATCAGATGTCTGGCGCGGCTTATATTCCAAAGCCCCGCAAAAAATAAAATCTCTTTTTCTGATGTATTTTTTCAGGGTTTGGATTGTATGAGGAATCCCATATTCTGGTTCCTTTTTAAAGAAATAGTTCATGAATCTTGCATTCATTCTTGTGGCTGAAATTCCTGAAAAACTCTGAAACATTTCGTTCAATCCTGAATCTTTAAGAGCACGTATATATTTTCTTGCAATGCTTCCCCCGCCACAAACAATTATGAATTTGTATTTGTTGGTATTTCTTAAAATTGTTTTTCTGAATTCTTTTAAATATTTTACATCAATTTTGTCCGGAATAATAAGGCTTCCGCCCAAACTCAGAACAATCACCTTTTTTGGCATGTTTTAAAGTAAGAATATGAGTTATATAAAATTATCTTTTAATTGAGTTAGTAGTAGAATAATAATCATTAGCTCACTAATCTATTAACAATTTCAGTTACGCATTAACGTTTACTGATTTTATCCTTTTACTTTATAGTAAACAGCCTATCATCTTTTACTTTGAATATATCCAGCCTGACACCTGAATCAAGCCAGCCGTGTGCGTAATTCAATGCAGCAAAAGCATTTACCAGATTTCCTCTTTTCTCAAAATATTTTGCATCAGAAATATAATTCTCAACCATTTCAATTATTTCTTTTGCATAATTCTCTTTTCCCTTTGCAATTGCTTTTTTTGCTTTATTTAATGCAGTTGATGTCAGTTTAAAATATCTTTCAAGTTTCTTTTTGGTTATTCTGTCTTTCATAATACTCCATATTTTTATTATTTTTAAATTTAACAGAATATATGCAATCAGAAAGCAATATCCTTTGGAAATATATCATTACAATTGTAGGGGTTGTAATTACAAAAGATTTATAAATTTGTTATAATTACTGTAACCTATGGCAGATAGAACTAAACTAACAATTAAAGTTTTGGTGCTGATTATTGTTCTGCTTGTTTTAGTGGTTGCTTATGCATTTGCAGTGAGACCTGCAATCAGCGGATATGTAACTAAAGTTTATCAGCAAGGGCAGATGCAGGGATACACAGATATTATGAGCAACATTCTTGTTCAGTTGCAGCAGACAGGAGGATATGTTCCTCAGTTGCAGCAGGCAGGATATGCCCAATTTCCAGTTGGAAACGATACCCTAGTCTTGCAAGGGCTTGTCGTTCCGACTCAAACTACTCCAGCACAATAATTTTATAAATCTTTGATTATTATGACTTAGATGAAGAATGAAAGAGGGATGTCAGCAGTTGTTACAACTTTGCTGATAATTTTACTGGCTATTGTTGCGATAGGCATTGTCTGGGTTGTTGTTAAAAATATTTTATCTAAGGGGGAGGAAGACATTTCCCTTACAGGAATAACCCTTAATTTAGAAATTCAAAAAGCCTCTATTAGCGGTAATACTCTTTATGTTATTGTCCACAGAAATTCCGGAGAGGGAACTCTCGTTGGAATAAACTTTGTGATAGGCGATGGGGAGAATTCTGTGGTTGTCAGAAGAAATACAAACCTGCCTCAGCTTGGAACAGAGACATTCACATTTTCTATAAGCAATGAATTATTCACTTTGGAGGAGATTAAAACAATTTCAATTGCACCGATTTATGAAACAAGTGCAGGGAAAGAGAAAGTCGGAGAGATTGTAGATAGTATTGATTCTATTGGAAAGGGTGTTATTGGAGGAGGTGGTAATGGCGATGACGGCGATGGGGGAGATGATGGTGGTGAAATTGCATGCGGGAATGGAATTTTGGAGTTAGGAGAAGAGTGTGATGACGGAAATAGTGTTTCTGGTGACGGATGCTCATCAGCCTGTCTGGATGAAGGTTTAGGGGGGTCTTATTGTGGTGATGAAGTGTGTGATGCGATAGAAACTTTTGAAAATTGCCCTGAGGATTGTGCTGTGCCTACCTCGTGTGATGGTGTCTGGAATCAGACAGATGTAGATGACGGAAATGAGTGTGACGGAGATCCTTTACCGGACAACTGCCAGACAAATTGTGTCTGCAAACCCGGATTTGGGCAAGATTTCTTTGGTGGATGTGTATTGGGTTCCCCTTTGGATACAGGAATAATCTTTTCTGTCTGGAACAATATTTATTTTGACAGTAACAATCTTCCAAAGAGCGATGCTGTAAGCGAATATACAAGCAATTATGTAAACTTCAGCGACTCTGCAGAAGTTGGTTGTTTTCTTATAACCTTTGCAGATTATATTATTGAGAACGATATAAGTTATTTAAGAGTTGATGATTCTCTTGGAACCCCAAATATAAATCCTGGTGAAGGGTATTCTGTCTGGGAAGCTGAAAATTGCGGGCAATAATTAGAATTAGTAAGTGAGAAACCTTTAAATATATTCCCTTGTTTAATTATTAGTTACTTACAAATTAGTTACTTACAATGGTTTATAAGAAATATATTGAAAAAGGCGGTAAGGTTTACGGACCCTATATTTATCACAGCAAGCGTGTGGATGGAAAAGTTGTATCAGAATATAGAGGACCTCACAGACAGATTGAATATAGGAAAATTCTTTTTATAATTCTTGGAATCTTTCTTCTGACTGCTTTTATTTTAGGAATTGTTTTTAATAAGGGAATTTCAGGAAGAGCAATTCTGAATATACATGCAGATTACAAGGAGGGGGAACCTCTCAAAGGAAATCTGGAACTTTCTTTGAAGGAAGGGGAATTTATGCCTGCTTCCTCAAAACTAATTTTTGAATCTGGGGAAAATAAGTATGAATATTCTTTGCAGGAACTTATTTCTGAAGAACCTGTTGAAGGAAATTTTTATGTGGAAGGGCAGGCTATTTCAGGAAATGGTTCAGGTTATGGAAAAGAGGGAGTACTTGAAATTTTTTATCCTGTTTATTTTACTTTGGAAGTTTATAATTCGCAGGAATCAGGAGAGACAGAACCAAGCCCACCAATCCCAGAGCAGAACGAAACATTAAATATTACAGGGCAGAATGAAACCACTGCAACTCCAGAGCAAAACGAAACATTGAATGTTCCAGAACAAAATGAAACAGTAGATATTGTAGAAGAAAACAAAACAGAAAATCAAATCACATCTGAAGAAAATCCTGCTGAGGAAGTTATAGAACCGGTTGAGCAGACAGAAATCACGGAAACTGCAGCTGAAGAGACAGAAACATCTGCTGCAGAAGAACCAATATCTGAGCCTGCGCCAATTACCGGCGGAGTTATAGCAAGATTTTTTAAAAACTTTGGAATGACAGGCAGGGTGGTTATGGAATTAGAAACAGAAATTAATGGGGAAGTTTCTGCTGATTCCCCCTTTGTTTATGAGCTAAAAGAAGGGCAAAGTGCAGAATTAAAGCCAAAGAGCGTAAGAACAGATTCACAGGAATTGCCTGATGATACAATTAAGGTTAAAACTGAAAATAATCAGGTTATTGTTACTACAGATTATGGTGAGCGAAAAAATGGCTTTGGTGAAGAATATCTTGGTAACAGCAGAAAAATTTTAGTGATTGATTTGGCTGATTTAAATCTGAGAACAGGAAAAGAACTAAAAATCAGTCTGGTTTATGGGGAAAAAGAAATTATTTTGCTTGATGTTGATTTGGAAAATGGAAAAGCAGAGTCCACCCTAGAGCAGAATCAAACATCAAATATTACAGAACAGAATCAAACATTAAATATCACAGAGCAGAAAACAGAGCCTGAAAAATTATTTTTGACTGAAGAAGAAAAAACTGTTCTTTCAGAGAATTTTGGAGATAGTCCTGTAACAACAATACGTTCTGAAATTTTTAACAGGAGATTAATTAGGGGATATGAATTTGGAGGATATAAAATAGAATATTCTTATGATTACCCTCAGGATGAAAGTATTCTTAAATTGCAAATGGAAGCAGATATAATCAGGTGGAAAAAAGAAATTGTCAAAACTATTCTGGCTGAGAAGATAATTCCTGAACAGGTTGAGATTGGGAAAGGGGAATATTAATAATTTCTGTTAATGTGGTGTTGAAGTTAATATATTGCCCTATTTAGCAGATATAACTGAAAAGATATTTGTTATTGTGGCAGAAGATATTGGTTAATGAGGTGTAAATTACTTAAGAGGATAATAAATGATTATTATGGTGGCAGATGTTAAAGTTAACTAAAAATATTACTTAATTATATACTAAATAATCCAAACGATTTATTTGAATAATTAATCAACAGGTCCAAATCCCGGATAATACATCATCTTTTTGATTATGAATTTTGAACCGACAATTTCCGAGACTATTGCAGATAAAATTAATCTTCCGGTAGCCACTTTGAAAACACCCTCATGAATAGGAATTTTTGAAGCATCTGAAAATCTTATTATTATATCATCCACTTCTTCTTTGTTCAGAATTATTCCTGTGGGTTTTGTTCCCATGCTTCCCACGACTATAATGTGCTCATCAGGACCGTTGCACTCTATGACTTTTACCAGGGGGTCTTTTATAAGGGGGTTTAACTTGCCAAGGTTTATTTCAGTTTTTGTGGGGGTGGGTTTTAGGTAATTAAATGTTTCAGGAAGTCTTGGTTCAGGAATTCTTAAGACAAATTTTCTTGGCGGGGGCAGATTTCTCCTTTCTCCTGTAATTCTTCTGGCAATCGGAATTCTTTCTTCAGATTCTTTTTTTATAAAATCCAGTTCTCTTTCTTTTTCTTTTATTATTTCGTCAATTTTCTCCCTGGTTTGTTTTTCTTGGACTGATTTCCTCTGCTGTTCTTTCTTGTCTTTCAGCACCTGTTCTAATTTGAAAATTTCTCCTGCTCCAGTGCTTCTGATTAATTCTTTTGTAAATTGAAGCAGAAAAAGTTTTCTGAAAGACTTAGAAGTTTGATTCAGCATCCTAAATTTTTGGCAGCTTTTTGAATTCTGGTTTAGTGGAAGAAATTGATTTTTCATAACCTTCAAATTCTGAGCTTACAGGAATTACATTTTGTCCTGGAATTGCTTTTAGAGGCATCTTTTGCGTTGGGGGATTCTGGGAAGGAAATCTTTTTGGTGCAGAGACTCTTGGCTCTTCAGAAAGCTTGTCATTCATCAAAGTCAACCCTCTCGCGATTATTTTGTTTTGTTCTGAAAGATTATCCACTCTTTTGAGAATTTTTTCAGTGTCTTTTGTATCTTTTTCCAGATTAAAATCTTTTTCAGCAAGAGCTTTTGCAGAAATTTCAAATACATCGAGAAGTTTTGATATCCTGCTGGAGAGAGTATCAAATTTAGAAGAGAGATTTACCATAACTTTCTGGAGAGATACAAAATTTTCTATGAGCAGATGCTCCACTTTAACTTCACTTTTTGGAAGGGGAGATTCCCTGGGAATTTTTTTAACAGGAGAATTCTTTTTTTTTGCAGATGCTTTTTTCTTTTTTTTCATCTTTCTGAGAGGATTTTATAATTTATAAATATTTAGAAAATATCCAGGACTTCTTCATTGATTTCTTTCTGGCTTTTAAATTCAGGTTCTTCATCACGTTCTTCAGGATGCTCCTTTAGATATTCTTTTTTTTCCTGTTCAATTGTTTTAATATCTTTTTTTATCTGCTCATCGGATTGTCTGAGTTTGCCTGCCCCTTTTATTTCCGGCCCTTCTTCTTCGGAAATTTTCTGCGGTCTGACAAAATCTTCTTGAGAGTCATACCTGCTTTCCTCCTCTACCAAGCCAGTTTTATTATCATTACTTTCATTAATAATACCTTTATTCTTAACTTTATTTTTATGAATTAATTCATCTTCTTTGTCCGGATTATATTGCCGAGGTTCTTTGTCTGTTCCTTTTATTAATCTTTTTTCAAGTTCTGCAACATATTCTGAAATTTCCTTTGCTGCATCGGCATTAACGCTTATGCTGTCAATTCCTTTTTCAACCAGAAATTTAACCATCTCTTTTCTGCTTCCTGCCTGCCCGCAGATGCTTGTTTCAACTTTATTTTTCCTGCAAACTCTTATGACATACTCCAGCTGATAAAGAATCGCAGGATGCATTTCGTTGTAGAGGTGCTGAACTTTCTCGTTTCCCCTGTCCAGCGCAAGCATATACTGGGTTAAGTCATTTGTTCCGAATGAAATGAAATTAATTCCTTCTTCGCAGAATTCCCTTATTAGCTGAACTGCTGCAGGTGTTTCAATCATAATTCCGACTTTCGCTTTTGTAAAGTTTATCTCTTTGAGAAACTCTTTTACTTTTTTCAGTTCATCCACTGAAATTATCTGTGGCATCATAATCCCGATTGTTTTTCCCTCATCTGAAATTTTTTTCATTGCCTTTAGTTCTGCTTTAAGAATTTCCGGATTTGCAATTCCATACCTGATTCCGTGCATGCCCAGCATGGGGTTTGCCTCTTTGTCTTCAGGCGCCCCTTCTAAACTTCCAAATTCATCACTCCTTATGTCAGAAGTTCTTATCCATAATTCCTCAAAATATTTTGCAATTCCCTTAATTCCTCTGAAAATGATATCTTCATAATCCTGAATTTTGTTTTGCTTTAAGAAATATTCCGGATGTTTTCCTGATTCTGCAATTATTCCTTCTATTCTCGTCAAGCCCACTTTCTTTATTTTTGTTTTTGCTGCACGCTGGGCGAAACTCGGCAAATCAACCATAATCTTTATTTCTGTTTTTGTTTCTGCAGTTACAGGCAGAATCTCTTTTTGTATTGTTTCTGATATTTTTCCTTTGTAGATTTTTCCTGTTGAACCGTCGACAGTTATAATCTCCCCCTCTTTTAATTTTCTTGTTGCTTCCTGTGTTCCGACAACAGCAGGAATTCCCATTTCCCGTGATACAATCGCTGCATGTGCTGTCAGTCCTCCTTCGTCGGTAACTATTGCAACAGATTTCTGCATGGAGACAACCATATCAGGATTAGTCATGGTTGTAACCAGAACATCTCCCGGCTGTATTTTGTAAATATCTGCAATATCTTTTATTATTTTTATTTTTCCTGAAGCAATTCCCGGAGAGGCAGCGAGTCCGGTTAAAATGACTTCCCCATAAACTTCTTTTCCTTCTTCTGCTCTTTTTTCAATTGTTGTAACAGGACGGGTCTGGACAACGAATATTTCATCTTTTTCTATTGCAAATTCTATATCCTGCGGTTTTTTGTAATGCTCTTCCAGTTTTATTGCAATGTCTGAAAGTTTTTTTATCTCGTGCTCTTTGAGAACCTGTGCCCCTGATTTTTCTTTTGAAAGCTTCACTTCAATATTTTTTCCATCTTCTCCACGGGTGATTGCTACTTTTTTTGCAGCTATTTTTTTGTCCAGAATTTCCAGTTCTTTGGAGATAACATATTTGTCCGGAGTTATTCTTCCAGAAACAACTCCCTCTCCCAACCCCCATGCAGCCTCAATTATTACATTATCATTTTTCTGCGCAGGGTCTTTTGAAAAAATTACCCCTGATTTGTCTGAGTTTATCATTTGCTGGACAACAACTGCGAGGCTCACATCTTCATGCCTGAATTTTTTCTTCTGTCTGTAATAAGTTGCCCTTGCAGTGAATAGAGAAGCAAAGCATTTCTTTATATGTTCTATTAATTCTTCATCTCCTCTTATATTCACAAAAGAATCCTGCTGTCCGGCAAAACTCGCTTCTGCCAAATCTTCTGCTGTTGCACTGCTTCTTACTGCTACAAACAGGGGTTCTCTTGAAGTTTTTAAAATGTCGAGTGCATTTGTTGCTGTCTTTAAATCCTCTTCTCTGGCGTCAAGGGTTTTGTAAGATTCCAGAATTTCTTCCTCCATCTCTTTCGGAAATCTGGAATTTAGGATTAGTTCTCTTACCTGCTTTGTAATATCTTCCAGCTGCTTTGTATTTTCATAATTTATCTGGCTAAGAAGCTGTTTTATTTTTTCTTTCAGCCCTGCTTTTTCAATAAAATAATCATAAGCCTGTGCTGTGACTACAAATCCGGGAGGAACAGGAACTTTTAAATTATAAATTTCCGCGAGATTTGCACCCTTGCCCCCGGCACTCTTTACAGAATCTTTGCTTAATTCAGAAAACCATTTTATAAAATCCGGCTTTTTAATCTCCCCCTCTTTTTTCTCTAACATAACTTAAATAATTTAAAAGAATTAATAAAGGTTTTGTCCAAAACCTTTAATTGTTAGTTGGAGGATATAATTTAATTAGCTTAGTTTAATATTATCTGCAATAGCTTCAACAGGACAACTTTTAATAGATTCTTTTATGCATTTTGCATCTTTTTTTGCATTTTCCCTGACTTGTGATTTTCCATCATCACCCATTTCAAAAACTTCAGGGCAGAGTTCAGTGCACAATCCACAGCCTATGCACTTCTTTTTGTCCACTTTTACCATCTTACTTTTTATTCCATTAACTTTATAAATCTAATTTTTTTTATCTTATTATGGCACCTTTAATATGGGTATTAATTATTGTAGGGGTTTTATTAGTTTTTATCTTTCTGGGATATTTCAACAGGTTTGCGATTTTGGGAAACAGAATAGACAATTCTTTGTCGCAAATTAATGTTCAGTTAAAAAGAAGAGCTGATTTAATTCCGAATTTGGTTGAGTCTGTTAAGGGGTATATGAAGCATGAAAAAGCCGCAATTAAAGCAGTTACAGATGCAAGAAAAGCATTGGTTGGTGCTAAAGGAGTTGAGCAAAAAGTTAAAGCAGACAGAAAACTTGAATCTGCATTGAAAACAATTTTTGCTATTGCAGAGAATTATCCTGATTTAAAAGCAAATACTAATTTCCTTGAATTACAAAGAGAACTTACAGCAACAGAAGATAAAATTGCATATTCAAGACAATATTACAATGACAGCATTCTTACATATAACAATCTGTGCAAGACCTTTCCCGGAACATTTTTCGCTAGTATATACGGGAAAAAAGCAAGAGAATATCTTCAAATAGCAGAATCTGAGAAAAAGAAGATTGATGTTAAATTTTAGGATATAAAACTATTTAAACTCATTTTTAATAATTTTTTCTATGATGTTTAGAGATTATTTATGTGGAATTGTGCAAAAAGTTTATAATTCTATTGAACAATTTAAAGATTTATATTTGGGTAGTTTTATTCCTTGTTATGTTGGAGTTAATTCAAGTAAAGTAGATGATTTTTTTATAAATGATTCAAGATTGGAAAATGCTCTTTTAATGGCTGATTCAAGAGAAAAAGCTCAGAAGAAAAATAAACAGATTAAATCTTTTAAAAAAGGGAAATGTAAAGTAATTATTGATAGTAAGGGAAAAAAGAGCATTCACAAAAAGAGAAACGGAAGCCGTAGATAATTTTAATTAATCTTAAAAACCAATAATTCTTATTTATCTTATGAAAAGAATAGGTTTTAAGCCTCACAAAGATGTTCGATATAAAGCCCGGGTGGACTTTAGAGACCAAATTACACATAATAAAAGGAAGTCAGTTTTCTTAATGTTTAGTGTATTTGTTATATTGGTTTTGTTGGGGTATGTTATCTCTCTTGCTTTTAGTCCAATGTATTTTACACTTATCATGATTATTGCAATTATATTTTCAATAAGTTATATTTTAATTAGTTATTATAATTCTCAC
>Ga0315548_1000353_pt1 | contig 42590 bp, 40 predicted proteins | sample SalMarSW160110MG_2_FD_202540 | JGI IMG/M metagenome (GOLD analysis project Ga0315548, IMG submission 202540) | Salt marsh sediment microbial communities from the Plum Island Ecosystem LTER, Massachusetts, United States - Salt Marsh Sediment SW1601-110 ... | reverse complement strand
ATAACTTTGATAGATGGACTGTTGGTATTGTGTTCAACCTCTGTAATGCAGTAACAGAGGAAAGTCTTTACGAAGGTTATACTGAATATTTAGAAAGTGCGAAAGTTTCTCGGAAGTGTAGAGGATTCAGTCTCGGTATTACATATTCCATTCCAACCGAATTCATAACTCCTTATTTCAAATTAGAGCTGGGTTCTGCCGGAGAATACAATAACAATTCACCCTGGCAATGGGAATGGAAAGAAAAGCTTTCTGTAAATTTAAGTGGAATTGCTTTGGGATTAAGGATAGATTTTTTAAAAACTAAGTTTTGAATTAGAGAATTTATAAAATATGAATAAAAAAATTCCCAAAAATAAAGTCGCGCTCTGGAAGAAAATCATAGGAAGTTCGTTTCTCTTAGGGAAAATCAAAGGCGGAGGAACGTATTCGTCTGTAGCCGCCGGGTTACTTCTGTTTTTTTTCCTAAATTGGACTTCACCCTATTATTTTATAATTCTTTTCGTGGTCTTGTCATTGAGTATGTTCTTATCCCTTGAAATTAAGGATGACCCCTCCTGGTTTACTTTTGACGAAGTTGCCGGGACAATGGTAACATTTGCTTTTCATAATAAAGATTTATCGACGTTGATAATCGGGTTGATTCTATTTCGTCTGTTCGACATTTTTAAAATTCCTCTTATAAAAAAAGTCGAACATTTTAAGAGTGGAATAGTCCTTGACGATATTATAGCAGGACTATTGGCAAGTATCTTCTTATTTGTCTTGCACTCCCTCAAGCCTTTATAATGCAAAAAACCACTCTAAAATTACTTGAGAATATCGGAAATCTTCTGCGAGAGAAAGGATGGACAATTTCCGTTGCCGAATCCTGCACCGGAGGTCTGATTGGTAGTCTTTTAACCTCTGTTCCCGGTAGCTCGGATTATTTCCTTGGAGGAATAATAGCTTACTCCGATAAAATAAAGATTGGAGTGCTTTCTATCTCTGCTTTGACTTTGAGAAAGTTCGGCGCAGTCTCCGAAGAGGTTGTAGGAGAGATGGCTTCCGGAATAAAAAAACTTATTAAAACCGATGTCGGGATAGCCGTTTCGGGGATTGCGGGACCCACCGGAGGAAGCGAAAAAAAACCGGTTGGGACTATCGCTCTGGGAGTTGACATTCCGGGGAAGATAATTACTAATATAGTGCATTTTGAGGGAGAAAGGAATCGGATAAGAGAGAAGGCAGGTATAAAAGTTTTAGAAATGCTAAAAAAACTGCTGGAGGAGATAAAATAAGACTGTTCTCTGCAATTACCATACCGGAAAAAGCAAAAGATTTAATTTCAGCTCTTTACGTTAATCTCAAAGCCCCGCCTTCCGTTAAATGGGTGGAAAAAGAAAATTTGCATATTACTATGAAGTTTTTCGGAGAGACGGATAAGCTCGTTTCAATCAAAGAAAAGCTGAGCGAATTGGAGGGAGAAATTGCTCCGTTTAGTGTCTCCCTGAAAGGAATAGGTGCTTTCCCTTCCGCACAAAGAGCGATGGTCCTCTGGGTCGGAATCGAAGAGGGGCAAAACAATCTCAAAGAATTGTTTTCATCTATCGAAAATAAAATAGTAAATCTTGGTTTCGAGAAGGAAGATAGAGCTTTTTCTCCGCACATAACATTCGGAAGGATAAAAAAGGGAAAGTACAGTTTACCGGAAAACCTTGACTTCTCGTTCGACTCTTTCCCCGTAAATGAGTTAACTCTTTTTAAGAGCACCCTGACGCCAAAAGGGCCGATATATGAAGTCGCTTATCAGGTTCCCTTAGGAGGCAAATCTTGACTTTTTATCCACCGATAGCATACCTTTTTGTAACCCTTATGCTTGCTTTTATGACTGCTTCAATCAAGAAATCTCAGATAATCGACTTCTTCGGCGAAAAAATCCTGAAAGATTCGAACGAACAAAAAGCAACTCTCTTGCTCGTCGCATTATCTTTTATCCTGGCGCCCTTTTTTCTCTCTTTTGTTCTTATTTCTACTTTCGATAAATGGCTCCTGCGCTTTCAAGAAAAGAAGAAAACATTAACCTTACTGGTCGCCTCCGCCTTAATGGGAAGCATAATCACTCCATTCGGGAACCTCAGTAATGTTTTCATATCCATAGCCTCGGGTAACGGGAAACCGAATTTGAATGTCTCTGCTTTTGTCTCGATAATGTTGCCTTTATGGATATCAGGCCTTGTGATTATTCTTGTTATGACTTATTTTCTATGCAGTAAAAATAAAATAAAAGAAACAGGCAGCACCGTCCAGTGGAGAAAAAAAGAGCTGATTTTCTCGCTGGTCCTTTTCTTTTTTATATTCGGATATTTTAATGCTGGAAAACACTATAATCTAAATCTGTTCGGCTTAATTATCTTGGGAGGAGTTTTTACAATTGCTTTTATGGGGACCGAACCCTTAAAGGCTGTAAACTGGTGGCTTTTGATACCTGTAGGAGTTTCCTTTGTGGTTTACTACCTGTTCCGGTTCTTTCCTTTGGACGGTTTTAAACTTAATCCGCTGATAATGTATTGTATCGGCAGTCTCAGCTCGGCAGGGCTTTCATCCAATGTTGTTTCATTCGTACTTCCTTTATTAAAATATGATGTGAACCTTATCCTGTATTCGGTTTCAGTCGGAAGTCTTGCGGGAATGCTTGGTTCCTACGAATCGATATTGGTCTGGAGAAAAGGAAGAACAAAAATCAAATGGAGTTTGATGTTTGAAATATTTGCTATATTTTTACTAATATCTCTCATAATACTCTTTAAGAGAGGAGGTCTTTATGGATAAAGATAAAGAAAAAGCTCTTGATTCGGTGATGAGCAAAATAAACAAGCAATACGGAGAAGGAGCTTTAATGAAACTGGGTAGCAAAAAAACAGTAGAGGTGCCTTATATACCGACAGGTTCTCTTTCACTCGATGCCGCACTCGGAATAGGAGGAATACCCAAAGGTAGAGCCATCGAAATATACGGCATGGAAGCTTCGGGTAAAACTACTCTTGCACTCCATATTGCCGCCGAATCACAGAAAAGAGGAGGAACGGTCGCTTTTATAGACGTGGAGCATGCCCTTGACCCTAAGTACGCTAAAAGACTCGGCGTTAATACGGAAAATTTACTGATATCCCAGCCCGATACGGGAGAAGAAGCTTTAGAGATAGCCGAAATGCTGGTTAGAAGCGGAGCCGTGGACTTGATTGAAATCGACTCGGTCGCAGCCCTGGTACCGAAAGCTGAAATCGAAGGAGAGATGGGAGACGCTCATATGGGGCTAAGAGCCCGTCTTATGTCACAGGCACTAAGAAAATTAACAGGTGTTCTGAGTAAAGCTTCGACTTCCGCTATTTTTATAAATCAGGTGAGGCAGAAAATAGGAATCTCCTTTGGGAATCCCTACACCACGCCCGGAGGTCTGGCGCTCAAATTTCACGCATCGGTACGAATGGATATCAGAAGAATCAGTACTTTACAGCAAGGGGAGGAGTCAATAGGTATAAGGGTAAAAGTTAAAGTCGTGAAAAACAAACTTGCACCGCCTTTCAAGGAAGCTGAGTTCGATATAATGTACGGTATAGGTATATCTAAAGAAGGTGAAATTCTTGATATCGGGCAATCCTTGAAACTTATAGAAAAGTCCGGAGCCTGGTATACTTACGGCGAGACTTCACTCGGTCAGGGAAGAGAAAACGTAAAACTTTTTCTCAAGGAAAACCCCGAAATATCGGCGGAATTAGAAAGCAAAATAAAAAAGGAATTAAACATCTCCCATGAGCAGGATAACCAGGATAGAGGAGCAGAAGAAGAAAAAGACAAGAGTTAACATATATATAGACGGCGAGTTTTCTTTCGGTCTATATAAAGATACAGTCGTCAAATATCATCTTTATGAAGGTAAAGAAATTACCCAAGAGCAAATATCTTCTATAAGGGAATTCGAAAAACTTACCGAAGCAAAAGAAAAAGTCAGAAACTACATTTCATATAGAGAAAGGTCAAAAAAAGAAATAAAAGACTATCTTACCAATAAAGGTGTTCAAGAAGAAGTGGCGAAAGAAGTACTGGATGATTTCGAGAATGCGAATTTGATTGACGATAATAGATTTGCCTTGTCCTGGGTAAAAAACAGAAATAAAATTAACCCTAAAGGCAATTTCGCTCTTAAGATGGAATTGAGGGACAAAGGAGTGGATGAAAACGAAATAGAAAATTTATTACAATCCGTCGACGAGAAAGAAAACGCGCGAAAAGCGCTGGAAAAAGCAATTAAAAAATACGGTAAGAAAAGTGCTTCAAAGAAGAAAATACTTGAATATCTAAAACGCAGGGGCTTTGAGTTCCAAACCGCGCTGGATGTGATAAACGAAGTCTTGTGAATATTGAAATAAAGATAAAAAATAAGGCTAAGAAAATAGGATTCAACCTTGTAGGGATAACCGACCTGGAACCTTCCATTTATCAAAAGGAATATAGAAATTCTGTACAAAAAGACATGTATGGTGGTTTTGAATATTTGAGGGAAACAGAAAAAGAAAGACTTTTCCCCAAGGTGAAGTTTCCCTGGGCGAGGAGCGTTGTGGTTCTGGGGTTAAATTACTGGCAGGGGAATTTTCCTCCACTTGAACCAGGAGAAGTCCGTATATCAAGATATGCTCTGGCTAGAGATTATCATAGCGTTATCGGCGAAAAATTATTTCTTCTTTCGAAATTTATTGAGGAGCAAACCGGAACAAAAAAAATAAAATATTATACGGATACGGGAACCCTTCTCGAAAAGGAGTTTGCCCAGAGAGCGGGTCTCGGGTGGATAGGTAAAAACACAATATTAATAACGGAAGAATTCGGGTCCTGGGTATTTCTGGGAGAGATACTTCTCGACATTGAACTAAAATCCGACGAAGAAAAGGACAACAAATGTAAAGACTGCGATATTTGTATCTCTTCCTGTCCGAGTAATGCTTTTCTCAGACCATATTCTTTGAATGCCGAAAAATGCACTGCGTACCATACTATCAATAAAAAAAACGGGTTGCCGAACTGGTTTCCTTCTCCTTCGAATGAGTACATATTCGGCTGTGATATATGCCAGGAAGTATGTCCTTTCAACAGTAATGCGAAAGCGACCAGAACAAAAGATTTCTTTCCCGATGAAAGAAAGATAAATCCTTCTCTCAGGTACCTTGAATCTCTATCAGAAGAAGATTTTGAAAGTTTGTTCGATAACACTTCAATTGGTTGGGCGGGGAGAGACGTACTGCTCAGGAACCTAAACGCTTTTAGAAAACAAAAAACCTTTTTGTATTAACAATCGATTGAAATTAAATATCAAAAATTAAAAAGCGAAATGATTTAGTACGCTATCAGCCATCCTGTTTCTGCTTTCCGCTAAACTCAACCCCACACACCATTTTTTAACATGTAGAAAATGTAGAACCTGTAGTTTTTTGTTTTTAATTCTATATGGACTACATGACCTACATGTGCAATTTTTTTTGTTTTTTATGCGGTTAGCCGTAAGCGGTAAGCCGAAAGCGATTTATTGATATTTGATTTTTTAAATTCAGTGGCTTTGCCACTTGGCGTTCTTTGCATCTCTGCGGTCAATCACGGTTCAACTCAAAAACCGAATATTTTCTTCATTTTAATTTCAACTTCCCCGGCTTCTTTCTCCATATTTTTTTCTCTATAATCTCTAATAAGAAGCTCGTATAATTTCCTGTTTGTAGGGTTTAATTCGATTGCCTTCAAAAGAAATGCTTCGGCAGTAGCATCGGCATCTTCATTTTTTATATTTTTTTTATGTCTTTTAAAAAACTCATATTTTTTAAAAGGTAATTCCCAATCGATCGGATTACTTTCCATAGCCCTTGAATGCAGGTAAAAAGCAAAAGACAGATATCCAACCATTCCGGTTTCATAGAACAACTGCTCGTTCGCCATGGCGAGAGATGTGGAATAAGCAGGCAGGGGCCATAGTGATTCTGCCAGAGAAAGATAATACAGGGCTTTTCCGTATTTCTGGTTGTTAAACTCTTTTTCTCCTTTCTTTTCTAAAAAATATGCGGATAAAGGTATCAGATAAATGAAAGATAGCAAAACGAATATAAACTTAACCGGTAACGAAAATCTGGCCTTATACTCTTCCGGTGAGTCGTCTGCCGTGAAAAGGAGAACAATGAAAATGAGGAAATTTGCGGGAAGGTACAAAACATTATCGAATAGTGAATGAATGAAAACAACCGTCATTAAAATTCTCTCAAATTTGCCGATTTTTTTAAAATTCATAAAGAACACAACAAATAAATATAGATAGGCTAAAAATAAAATTATTCCGCCTTCGGCAAAATAATACAGGAATTCATTATGCGCGATTTTTGCCTTTCTTGAATAATTTCCTCGTACAGGAAAATTATACCGAAGAGAAGCTTTTTCAAAACTTCTTAACCCCCAGCCGGATAAAGGTCTGTCCAGCCCCGTCTTTATTGCCTGTTTCCAGATATTCGGACGCTGAAGAGAATACACCTCTACTTTCCCAGTTACCCTTTTCTTAACGGGGTTAGGTACTAAAAGCACAAATCCCAGCAGAATCGGGGCAACAAGCGCGAGGATTTTACGCTTAAAAAGGAAAAAAGGCAAAACGAGAATTAGGACGAGCACAATTCTCGAGCCTGTAAGAATTGAAAAAATAAAAAACAGTACCATTAAAGAATATCTTATTATTTTATTTTTTAGACTTAAACTGTAAACGAAACCAAAAACAAGTGGAAACACGAAAAAATTAGCGTATCCGTAAGTGCCTTTAACTCTCGGCAAACCAATTTGGAAAAAACAAAAAATAAGTTCAATCAAACAAAATACGAAAATACTAGATAATAACAATTTTTTATCCGGTTTGATTAAAAGCAAGGAAACAAAAAAAACAAGATAAACAAAATACTCTAAGAATCCTTCCATCGAGGATAATAAAGCGGGAGAAAACAAGGTTACAACGAATGAAGCGACGGTAAAAATCGTTAGTGGCAGAAGAAATCTGTTTTTTCGAATACTGGTTTCTTTACTTGTAAATAAGAAAACGGAGAAGAGAATAACCATATAAAATCCCATCAAATAGATAGTTGCTGGCGTTTCGCCACCTTTGTAAAAGCCGGTGGCAAATATGGGTATAGAACAAACGATGAGTTTAGTTGATTCTCTATTTTCTGTTTTCAGCTGTTTGCTAAAAAAAAGATTTTCGGGCATCTTAACTGATGCATTTGACTTTTAGCTTATTTATTTTTCTGTATTTCTTGCCACATTTATCGCAAGCCGTTTCCTCATCAGTAAAAACAATTTTATTTCCGCATTCACACACCCAGCCCTTAATTTTTGCCGGCACTCCATAGACCATTGCATAGTCCGGAACATCTCTTGTTATAACAGAACCTGCTCCAGCAAAAGAGTGTTTTCCAAGGGTAACACCACAAACTATGGTAGAATTTGCTCCTATTGTTGCTCCTTTTTTAACAAGAGTTTTCAAATATTCGCTTTTATCTTTTGGATAAGCTGAACGTGGAGTACTAACGTTGGTAAAAACCATAGAAGGGCCGCAAAATACATTGTCCTCCAAGGTTACCCCTTCATAGACCGAGACATTATTCTGAATTTTTACATTATTTCCAATCTTAACATTGGGACCGATACATACATTCTGACCAATGACGCAATTTTCTCCAACATTAACATTAGATAATATATGGGAAAAATGCCAGATTTTAGTGCCTTTTCCAATTTTGATATTTTCATCTATATAAACTGACTCATGTACAAAATATTCCATTTATCTCTTCTTCTCCAGAGACTTCTGGGCTTCCCTCAAAATTTTTAACACCTGGAGCCCGCTATCACCATCGCTCTTTGGCTTTTTACCGTTTTCCACGCAATCGATGAAATGTTCACAGACTGCCTTTAAAGGTTCATATAAAGGAATACTCGGTATATAGATATCTCCGTAACGAACACTAATTCCACCTTTTTCTGTCCATTCAACGCCTTTATCAAAAATCGTCAGTTTGTTTCTCGGTTCCATATCATCAAAAACCACCATTTTCTTATCACCCACAATGGTCAACTTTCTTGTTTTATGAGGGTCAAGCCAGCTAAGATGAGCATGGGCGTCTACGCCAGAGGGGAAACTCAAATGAAGAAAAACAGCGTCTTCAATCTCCTGGCTTTCCTGGATATACACACCTCCGGAAGCTTCAATTCGCGAAGGAAACTCATTTAATAAATATAGCACAACCGAAATATCATGGGGGCCCAGGCTCCACAAGGCATTTTCTTTAGAACGTACCACACCTAAGTTAAGCCGTTGACTGTATAAATAATATATTTTTCCAAGTTCTTCTTTCTCTATAAGTTCTTTTATTTTACAGACAATGGGATGATAAACAAGTAGATGATCTACCATTAACGTTAACTTGTTTCTATCTGCGATTTCTATTAATTCTTCGGCTTCTTCTATTTCAAGAGCAATAGGCTTTTCCACCAAAACGTGTTTGCCTGCAAGGAGAGCTTTTTTTGTGATTTCGTAATGACTTTCAGCAGGGGTTGCTATTACGATTAAATCAATTTTATTGTTAGAAATAATTTTATCGGGATTGAGAAAAGTTTCAATACCCGAAAACTCGGATTCTATTGATGAAAGTCTACTTTCATCTAAATCGCAGACTGCTACATTATCTGTTCTTGAAATTTTACAAAAATTTCTAACCAAATTGATTCCCCAATTTCCTGCTCCGATTATTCCTAATTTCATCAAGTCTCCAATTAATTCAATATACAAAGCCTTGAGGAAAGTGTCAAGTAGGGCTACTTGAAAATAAGTATTAACATAGTATATTAATGCTTAAATGGCAAAACACAAGATTTTATTTGTTGCACGAATGTATCCCTCGATTAAAAGTCCGGTTCCGGGGATTTTTATAAAAGAACACGCTAAAGCTGTTTCCTTATATGAGGAAGTAGTAGTAATTACTTCGGAATATAGTCGGGAAATACAAAGTATATATAAGATTGAGGACGATATGAAGGAAGGAATTCGCGTCTTACGTGTCTGGTGTCATAAATTGCCAATACCTAAAATCACTTATTTTATATCTTTATGGGGGATTTTTTCTGCTTTTCGCATTCTCTTAAAAGAAAGATGGAGACCAGATATAATTCATGCGCATTTTTACTCTGCAGGGGTTCCAGCTATAATTTTAGGAAAATATTATAAGATACCAGTAGTTATTTCGGAACATTTTAGTGGTTTTCCCCGACGCATGATAAAGGGATTTGACAAACTTAAAGCTATCTTTGCCTTGAATAGAGCAGAATTAATAATCTCAGTAAGCGAAAATCTAATCGAATACATACAACTTTATGGCATAGAAAATATATTTAAGGTAATTCCGAATGCAGTTGATACGAAAGTTTTTCATCCGGCGAGTGAGAGAAAGTTCCGAACCACAAAAAAACTTCTTCTCGTCGCCTCGTTAATCCCCATAAAGGGAATTTCTTATTTGTTAGAATCACTCACGAAACTCAAAGAAAAGCGAAATGATTTTCTTTTAGATATTATTGGTGATGGAGCAGACAAAAAGAGATATGAAAAGTATGCTTACGAACTGGGGGTTCAAGATAAAGTGAATTTCCGTGGCTTGAAAACAAAGGAAGAAATAGCCCAATTTATGAGGAATGCCGATATTTTCATTTTACCAAGTATATGGGAAAATTTGCCGTGTGTTCTTATTGAAGCAATGGCTTGTGGTCTACCAATAATTGCTACGGAGGTAGGCGGAGTCCCCGAAATTATGAATAAAAAAACAGGAATAATGATACCATCAAAGGATAAAGAAGCATTATCCGCTGCCATTTCATATATGTTAGACCATGTTCAAGACTATTCTAAGGAACAAATAGCTTCCTATGCTAAAAGGAAATTCAGTCTTGAGGTTGTAGGCAAACGGTTTGACAATATTTACAAAAAGCTTTTGCATAGTTAAAGACTTCGGGTAAAATATTTATAATTAGGAAAAGTTACTTCAAGCTTCGTATAAGAGGTCGATTCTCTTGACTAAGATCTTCCAATCGTAATTTATTTTCACTCTTTCCTGCGCTTTTTCTCCAATTTCTTTTGATATTAAAGCTCTTTTTGTCTTGTCAATTAGATCGTCAAAAGCTTCCGGTTCGTATAGGTATCCATAATTCTCATTGCGTACTGCTTCTTTACAGCCGCTATGATCCGGAGCCACAACGGGTTTACCCATTCCCATTGCCTCAAGAAGAACAGTTGGAAATCCTTCTCGTCTGCTTGTCATTACAAATACTTTACATGCGGATATGGCATTCAATGTATCTTCATGTGAAATTTCGGGGACGAACATTAAATTTTTAGATATTGGTACTTTATAATTCTTAATTAAGTTTATTTTATTAATACCTTTTCCTAACATAAGAAAAATTACATCAGGCATTTGAGCTGCCAATTTAACAAAAATTTGTGGATTCTTGATTTCATTTATGTTGCCAACAAAAAGAATGAAATCTTTTACTCCGAACTTTTTTATGAATTTTTCGGGATTTGCACTGTTGCATTTTTCCATATCAACACCATTGGGAATAATTAAAGATTGAATAGAATATTTCTCTACCAGATAATCATGTACCCATTTTGATATCGAAATTTTAATATCTGCTTTGGAAGCAACTTTTACTAAGCTTTCATTAATTTTTTTCTGCCATGGTTGTAGCCCTCCGGAATAATCTTCTTCAAAATAAAAAGTATGATAAGTATGAATCCATTTATTAGTATTTCTTTTCGATGAATCACATAAACCTACAAACCAGGAATTTACATGGGAGTGCAAGATATTATAATGATTAAGCCCGGTTTTGTTTATTGTTTTCTCATACATGCATTTTACTCTATTACTTTTATTTACAATATTCCTGATAAACTTAGAAGGAACTTCTTCCACTTTATGAGTAGAGTATTTCTTAATGCCAAATATATGCTGACTTACTCCTCCAGACTCATCAAACACTGGCCCTATTGCAACCTTGAGTTGTTCTTTCTGAATTCGCCGGTTTCTTTTAGAAGACACGTCAACTTTCAGCGTTTTTTCGGTTTGCCTGGCCACCCAATTTTTCCAGCTGCTTACCAGGATAATATTATGTTTTTCGGTAATCCGTTTGTAAGACTTTTGGATAATATTTGTATCGTATCTGGTTAAAATAGCTCTTTTATCTTCGTTGTTTCTAAAACCACTATGGGTGTGTAGAAGCTCAACATCATGAATCAAACGAGCTTTTACTGGCTTTTCTGAAAGTACACCCCTAATACAGAGTTCAAAGTCCTCAAAACCTGTAAACATCTTGTTATCATAAACCCCTAAACGTTTAAAAAGATTCCGATTGACAATTGATGCTCCTCCCGGAAAAGTGTTTGTTAGATCGTTTTCGACCTCCAAATCATGAATCGCTTTATTTTCCACTATTCTTATTGAACGATACGAAACATAACTGTCTTCATGTACATTAAACAATAGAGGTATAAAGACTTCGATATCGGGGTACTCAGAAATATGATTTGTAAGTATTTGTAGCCAGTTCCTGGTTTTAACAACGATATCGCTGTCCACAAAAAATAGCCATTTCTCTTTTGTTTTATTTATCAAGTAGTTCCTTCCTACTCCTACTCCTAAATTCTTATCAGAGTCGAAAATCTTGACCTGTTTATAACTTTTGCAAAATTCACCTAATATGCTTCGTGCTAAAGAAGAAGAACCATTATTTAAAATATAAATGTTTACGTCAGACAATAAGAAGCTTTTAATGCACTCAATAGTCTGTTCTACTCTTTCAAAGAATAAAACACATATAGCTATTTTTATTTTTTTTTCGTATGCATTGATTCCCCTTTTTTTCTTATTCATAATCTATTTTTCAGGATAAAATATCATTATTTATGTCTTTCATCCTAAGATTTGCTTCTTCGTAACTGATTTTGTCTTTTTCGAAGTCTTTTAATATTTTTGTTATTTTCTTTGAAAATCTAAGTCTATATAAGAGACAGTAAAGAGTTGCAACCTTTATTCTATTTAAAGTCAAAATCTGAATTAGTTTAAAAAGTGTATTAAAAGAAGAACCCTTAAAATTTTTTATTTTATATGTTGTAACATTAATGAATTGTACGGCAACTTTTCCGGCATCAGAAATTCTGTTTTTAACTTTAGCAAGAGCAACAAATATGTTTTGCTCTATTAAGTTTTTTGCCTCGATATTGTCCGCATGTTTTCTCCACAAATAAAGGTATTCGGGAATGTTGGCTAAGAGATATTTCTTCAATACCCTTAACCATAGATCGTAATCCTGAGATCTTAACATGTTCTCATCGTATTGTCCTACTTTATTAAGGTATGTCCTTCGTATCATTGTAGAACCATGGTTTATACAGTTACGAATTTCAAGAATTTTTCTAATTTGTTCGTCTTTAGTTGGTCTATCCAGAAGCCCAATAATTACGCTATCCTCGTCTATTATCTTTACTGAAGTACCTACTACGGCATGGTTTTTGTGTTTTTCAAGAAAATTCACTTCTGTTCTTAAACGTTCAGGGGCGGAAATATCGTCAGCGTCTTGCCGCGCTATATACTCTCCTTTTGCAGCTCTTAAACCTTTATTTAAAGAGCGAGTTAATCCAATATTTTCTTTGTTGTTGATGATCTTTATCCTTGGATCATTATAATCATACAAAAATTTTTGAGTTTTATCAGTAGAACCGTCATTTATTATTATAAATTCAAAATCTTTAAAAGTCTGATTCAGTATACTATCAACAGCCTCGCGAAGATATCTCTCTCCGTTGTAAACTGACATTAAGACCGTAACCTTCGGTTTAGTTATGATTGCCTCCTGTTTTCGTTGGTTCGGCAACACACCATATTTCTCCCCATTTATATTCTAATCTTGAAGGCTTGAGTCCCGCACTATTAAGTTCTTCTAAAAAGTTTTCATGCGTGTATTCGATAAAATGTGTCGCATCCAATCTGTAATCCAGTCCTAATTCTTTTTTTAAAGGGACTCTCCAATCTCTTTCAAAAACAGGTACCCGGATTATGAAACGCTCAGGGTTAAACTTCTGTGTTAGACTTTTAAGAAAATCCACTCTTTTATCGATATGTTCAAGAACATTAGACATTGTAATAACGTCGAATTTCCCTTCAGGTAGTTCTTTCAAAACATCACCTTTAACGAAACCGAGATTCTCATGAGAGTAATGACTGCGCGCAAACTCAATATTTTTTTCATTAAGTTCAATCCCGGTGACTTTTACTCCTTTAACTTTTGTTGCCATATCGTAGCTAAGAAATCCGTTACCGGAGCCGATATCCAGAATTTTTTCATTTGGGTTAAGATGCTTCACGAAGAAGTCGTGATATTTAATGTGTTTGTGTTTTGTATGAATTCCTCCGCCGTATTTTACCGAAGTCTCACCTTCTAATAAATAAAGCTTGTTCTCAAATTCAAAAAGAAACTTTAAAGCCTTTTTGGGGTCAATTTCGTAAATTATTTTTCGAAACAGACGAATAAGAATTTCGGCATTTTCAAAAGGTGATTTACGCTTTAAAATTCCGGCAAATATATTTAGTAACAAATTTAATCTACGAGATTTCATTTCCACATAACTTCTCTTATAGCTTCCATTTCCATTTTAAAAATCTTATCCAGAGAATAATTGCTCAAGACATAATCTCTTGCATTTTTCCTCATTTTCTTCTGAAGCGATTCATCAAAAGCTACTAAATTAAGAGCGTCTACAATACTTTTATAATCGGTACCGCACAAGTAACCGGTTTCCATATGATCGATAACTTCATTTATCCCCGTAACGTTGCAGCCAATACACGGGAGTCCACAACCCATAGCTTCAATGAGTGTTTTTGGATGGCCTTCATATTTGGAAGGCAGAATGAAAATCTTTGATTTGTTAAGAAACAACGGTAATTCAAAATTCGGGACATTGTCTCTGAAGATAACATCGAGATCATACTGAACGGCCAATTTTCTTAACTTTTTATCTCTATAGCTACCACCTATTAAAAGTAAAGATAGGTTTTTATTTTTTTTCTTTAAAAAATGGAGAGCTTTTAACAGGCTCCCCAAATTTTTCCCCTCATCTGAACGACCTACATAGATTAGATCAAATTCCTTTTCTAAACCGGAATACGGTTTAAAAATTTCAGTAATGACATAATTTGGAATAACTTTTACTTTTTCCGGATCTATGTTGTAATTCTTAACGACGAAGTCTTTTTGCCATTTAGCTGTAACAATTCCTAAATCTGCAGAAGCGAATGCTTTTGCTTCTAATTGAATGGCTTTTTCTATTTTTTTCTTATCTTTTGTTTGTTTTCTGGTACAATAACTGTGCAGATAACCGCATCTCACAATCAGTTTTTTTTCGAAATGTTTTTTTATCCATATAGGAATTTCAGAGCCATGTATCTGGTTCGTTTTCAATATATCTGTATTCTTGATTTCAGGATGATGTTTTGCCAATAAATGGAGAATGGTGAATGGTTGTCTTTTATACCAGTTTATTGGTAATAGCTTGATGGCCCCGATTCTGTTAGCGTATATTTTATCTTGTTTACCCCCATAGGTAACAAAATTAACTCCCTTTAAATGATTGGTTAATCTCTTATAAATTTCAACTTCTCTATCAAGATTCCCAACCTGCGCCCAGGTCTTTAAAGTGATTCCCCCTGTAAAAAATAAAGTCAAGGTTGTATCTTTCAATTTTTTAATCATTTATATACAACCCCTTCAATAATTTCTAAATATTTCTTTACAGTCTCTTTTATAGATGTCACCTGAATTAGATTTCTAAAGAAGTCATAGTTTTCAACTATTTTATCAAGTAATGCTGGAATATCCTCATAAGTTTCAAATCCCAGGCCGCCATTTTGCACAATTTCCGGATGGCCGCCCTGATTTAAATATACGACCGGTAAACCGCATGAAAGTGCTTCCAATACGGCATTGGAGCAGGGGTCGTTTTGACTCGCTGCGATAAAAATATCTTGTCTTCTCAATATTTCTGCCAATTGCTTTGAACTCTGCGGCGGAATGCGTCTTATATTGTCGAACTTAATAGGTGTTCTTCCGACAAATGTGTATTCGAATTTATCCCAATCGAGGTTTTCGTCAAGCCATTTATAACAGCTAAATCCTTTCCTTATATTATCCGACCAGGAAGAACTAATTAATCTAACCTTCCTGTTTTTTAAACCAGAATATTTCTTGGGAGGATAAAATATTTCATGATCAACAGAGTTTAGAACTATATATGGATTGACCGGGTTAAATCCAAGTTCTTTTGATTTTTTGTAGCACCAAAACGATTGGAATATTGTAACATCCGCTATACTTGAATTAATTTCAAAACATTTCTCGTCCAACTCGGCATCCTTGCCTCTGACTAATTGAATTGGGCCGTCTATTCTTTGAACAATTTTCAAATCTATATGTTTACTCTTAATATTTAATAAGCTTTTTCCAAATTCCTTAATATTGTAAGGAGATGCGCTAAAAATGATTGCTCTTGTATCTTTAGCAATTTTATTCACGCTTATTTTATAGCCAAACTTCCTCATATATTTCCTTAGGGCTATCATAAATTGGTTCCCGCCGCCCCAGGGAGGTTTATGAAAAGTATGAAATAAAGCGATCTTTTTTTTTCTTTTTTTATTAAATTTCAGTTTTTTAAAAAATACTATAGTCTTACTACTGGAAGACTGTTCTGTATCCTTGGGATTAAAAGCATTGTATTTAAATGGTTCGCATTGATCTAGGTGGGCATAAACTTCTTTATATTTAGCTCCTCTGCTAGAAGCGGAATGCTCCTGTGTTTTTTTGAAATTGTAATCAATCGTATCATTTAAATAACCTGAGTTTATATCTTTTAAGATTGAATCAACAGCCTCTAATGGATGATTATAAATGCACCTCTTATCCAAAATATCTTCTGCAAGACCTGCATTGGAGCTAATTATCTTGCACTTTGTCGCGGAAGATTCAAGGACAGATTTTGGGCCTCCTTCCCATCGACTGCTCACGACATATAAATCTATTAGATTGTAAAATAAATTTATTTCGATGTGAGAGAGGGTATTTAGATAAATATCCTCGTCATTAGTAATTTTACCTATAAACGTAAAAGGTATCCCATACTCGTTTAGTTTTTTTCTTATCCAAAATCTACGGGGTCCGGCGAGCACAACATGGATATTTTTATTGGTTTCAAATACTTTATTCAAAATCTCTGCAAGTATATCGGGGCCTTTTTGCAATTTTGGACTTTTTAAATCTTTCCCTACTGTGTCTCTCTGGAAACTCCCGATAAGATATTTATCAGTCGGAATACCCCATTTATTTAAAATATCCTTGACCCTTTTGTTATTTTTAGGAAGATGATAAAAATTAGAAGAATCATATCCGGCAGGGACCACTGTAGATAAAATCCCGAATTCAGTAAGTCTATTAAACGCTTGATTTGATGGTGCAATCCAAATATTTACTAATTTTAGTATTTTTCTGAAATTTGGAAGGAGCATACGATGATACGGATCATTTGCAATTTGACAAATTATTCTCTTTCCATTTAACTCACAGAGCGGTATATTAAATAGAGCCTCCCACCAAACCGAATGTACGATATCACATTCTTTCAGCTCTGTGAACCTGACAAAGTTAAGTGAATCTTTTGCGTTTTGAAGATCATCGTCCAGTGCCCAATTTACATTATCCCCGCCAGTCAGAAAAACCTTTATTTTATTCATCTTCTCTAAAAAAAAGCTTTTTAATTTTTCCCATTATTTTTTGATAGCTAGATGTTTCTGTACTCCAAGTTAATCCAACTCTTTCACATTCTTCTCTAACAACGTTATGAACATCATTATGTTTAGTTGTAAACTCTAATAAGTCTTTTGGAATGTTAGTCTTTATTAACCTCTTACTGGTTGCCATCTCTCGAATTTTACTTCTTAAACTATTTATAATTTTTTCATTACTTAAATCCTCCCCCCCAAAATTTAATCTATAAGGACCAGGTAATTTCTTATATCCCCTAAAAGAAGTCCTTTTTTGTTTAATAATAAATTCATCAGGTAGAAAGTTAACATCAGTATTGATAAAATATTTATCTAAATAAAAGATTCTATGGTCATTTGGATTACTGTAACCCTTAGGGGTTTCTCCGTTCAACAGCCTTTCTATCGCATCATTACTTTCAATTAGCAATGGACGCGGTAAATCTACTGTATTTTCACCATCAAACCATTTAGTTGTATCTATAGGCTCATCAAATATCCTGAACAAATTTTGTTCCGTTTGTTTATAATTTACCATGCCGTATCCAAATTCACTGTTGGTTTTGAAAAAAGTGTTTTTTTGACGGTAAGGGAACACATAACGGCTTCCTAATAAATAGTATCTTCCTACAGATACGACTTTATATTTCTCAGGTAAGTTTGTAAGTATCTTTTTAATGTTGAGAAACATCTTTTCTGGAAATATCTCATCATATAAAACCCTAAAACACCAATCTCCTTTTACATGTAGTTGACCAAAGGTTAAATTTCTTGTTATCTGAGTCCAATCAAAATCATCTTTCCATGGAAAAGTATATAATTTTACTTTCGGATTATTTAGATTACTAATATAGTCGTACGTAGACATTTCGCAATTTTGAAGTTTCCTTTTTCCTCCGTGAATTACAATAACTTCATCAGAAAACTTCAAAACGCTATTTAATGAAATAGTCCATGGTATATAATCATTCTGTAAAAATTCATCTATCAGAAAAATCGCAGATACTGTTTCCATTGATCTTTTTAGTTTACCCCTTCATTTCTATTAATTTGGAGGTGTTACCGGTTTTTCTAATCCGCATTGCTTCATATAGCCATTCAATATTTGTTTTAAAGTTTGAACTCTCATTCTATTTTCCTTTCTTTCTGTAGATTGGTCTTCCTATATTATTTCAATTATTTAAAGAACCTGACAAAACGAGAAAATGACTCTCAATAAAATCGAGAGTCTCATCTCTCTGTTTGGCGGCGCTCAAGGTATCTAAACCTTTTCCTTCGGATTTAATAAAATCAAAAACAAATATCCCATTTTTATCAAGTAAATTGTATAGGTGTTTCACCACGGATAAAGGCCGCGGAAGATGTTCCAGTACTTGTATGCGAAAAATCATATCATAATTACCAGAAAGTCCGTCATCAATTTCAGGATTGATAAGAAACGGTTTTATAAACTGGTGCTTTGAAAGTCGCCATCCTGCAAGTAAGTTCGCACGGATTAATTTTTCATATAAACCTTTTCTCCTGAGACGTCTAAATATCTTATATCTCAAAGGGTAATAAAAATATCTCCTGTAAAACGAAAGGCTCTGTCCGCTTTTGAATTTTACTTGAGGATCAAATAATATCTTTTGTTTTCCCCAGAGGTTTTCAATGTCTAACTCGACTTTATCATATTTATTTGCCATACTTTATGCTCCCTAACGTTTAACTGCTACTATTCCATACCCGGTAGTAAATCTATTAAAAAATTTATGCTTCTTAAAATATGGCTTCTTCTCGAGCTCAAAAGCCTTCTTTTCTCCCCAGGCAACCGATTTGTGGAATAATCTCCTTTTCAACCTATTCTTTGGTTTTTTCTCTTTTTGCATCTCATAAGCAAAAGTCTTTACCATATTTGCAAGAACACTAAAAAACAAACCTTGTTTCTCAATAAAAATGTCAGAAAACTCTATTTCTTTAAGAGTGTTTTTCCAATAAAAACCAGTATATCTGCCGTAATCATACGGATCCGCGTGAATATGGAACATAAAGGGCGCACACAAAAGCAAGACTCCTTCGGGTTTCAAGACCCGATAAGCTTCACGGAGAACTAATTTTGGGTCAGGAACGTGCTCTAAAAGTTCAGAACAAATAACTCCATCGAAAAGGTTATCTTTAACATTGATATTTGTTGCGTCACAAAGGTAGTCCGGTTCTGTTTTCTCATCTATGTTTACATATTCCACTCTAAATTCATATTTTTCAATATCGAACTGTCCTCGTTTCCTCTTTTTCTTTCCTCCAATGTCCAAAATCCTTCCACCTTTCGGAAAGTAAGAGATAGCGCGTGAGTAAAACTCATCCACATAATAACGGCGAACAGAATAACCCATATTTTTAAAGCAAGGCTGAATAATATTGGTCCCACCTAACTTAGACAAAATATATCTTTCCCCAAATTTAATCCACTCTTGCGGTAAAGTTTTTCCTTTAAAATCCCCTTTCTTTTCAGATTTAACAACCCCTCTACCGAGATGCAAAAAAAAGATTTGATTGTTTTCATCAAAAGAACGATCAACATTGAGCCTTTTTAGTGGAGAATTATCCGGGATCAGCCGAATAAGGCTGGTATCATGCAGGGTATTAGGAAAGGCAAAAATGTCAAAACCTGCTTTCCGAATACCCGAAATAGCCAGATCTCCGGCATCATAATCAGGTAATCGGGGAAGAAAACTTAATTTTAATTTTTTTAAAATTTGAAAGTCTATAATACAACCAAGTATATGTAAAGTACCCTCCGGAATTCTGCCCTTATCCATTCTTACTCCGACAGCTTTAATCTTGTTATCCATTTTTGATAACATAGTTGACAACCATCCATTTTTGCACACCATTGTGTCCTGATGGAATGTCATTATATATTGAGTTTTATTATTTATGATATGAGAAGCCAGTTCTAATCCAACTCCATTGTCATAACTTGCCATTTTTATATATCGAGAACGATTGAAAATAACATTTATGCCTGGAAACTTATAAAGCCAATTTACACTTATCTCGGGAGAGTTGTTGTCAACTACCCATAACTCATATTCTTCCGGGGTATATTCTTGAATGCTTTTTAAGCAAATTTCAAGAATTTTTCTGGTTAATTTATTAGGTAAATAGGAAACAATTATTAATTTAGTTGAAGCATTTTTTCCCGGCTTTTCTCTTTTAATAAAAATATTGTATTGATTGCCATCGATAATTATTCTTTGGGTTTCTAATTGTTCTATTAGTTGATTCATTATTCTTTTTCTCCGACAATCAATATACTATCACACCAATCGATACGATAAATACGATTGATATACTTTGCCAGTGTTCTTTCTATAATTCCCTGAGGATGCCTTTTGCTATATCGTGATATTTCAATCACCTTAAGATTTGCGTACTTATATAACATATAAAGAGCTTTATAATCCCAAGCTGTTATATGAGTTATGTTTGTTTGTTGTCTGATTGGGTGTTGAATATTTGGAACAGTGGAAATAAAATACCCCTTTTCTTTCAGATGCCGGGCAAGATCACAGACTAAATTTATACTATCCTCCACAGTAATATGTTCGAAAAACTGGTTTGCCGTAATTAAAGAAAATAATTCATCTTCAGGTATCTCTTCAATTGAATTATAATCGAATTTTACGCATGGGTCATTGTCCAGTGAAAAATACAGATCATCTCCCAGATTCAAACATTTCTGTACAGGTTTCTCTTTTCCGGCGCCGATATCCAATACTTTTCCTCCGGAGTATATTTCGGATATTTTTTTATACGGTCCATTTATAATTGGCAAGTCCTCAATAGAACCGAATTTCTTAATACATTCTTTTAAGCAGTCAGAGTAAAAGCCATATCCAAATTTCTGTTTTTTATCTCTCATAGATTTTCATAATTTTTTAATCTTCCATTCCCCTTCAGCATGGACAATTCCTCTTTCCAGCAAATTGCCGGAAACCTTAAAAGCCCGTTTAGGTAAGATTCTTTCATAAGTTTCACCTGTAGCACTATTCCGGATAGAAACCATAGGTATATAAGCTCCCGGCATAAGATGGTGTTTTTTATATTGCACAACAATCCGGTATCTTCCCTTATTCAGGTTTCTAAAATTTACCTTATCATTGTCATTGCTTACAGTCCAAATACAAGGTCTCTTTTGCTCATCAAGAATTCCCATGGAAAAATGTAATTCTTCAACATCTTTTTCTAATTTAAAATCACAGAATTGATTCAACGGCTCATTCATGTCAATAGAATAGGTCTTTTCTCCATTATCATTGAGTATTCCCGAATCTATATACTCAATTTCCCCTGAGGAAATTCTGGCTTCTATACCTTTTGCGTTTTCTTTTTTCATTGATTCTAATCTTAAATTTCTCGCCAGCTCATGATATTTCACTATTCCCGTAAAAGTATCTCCAAAATAAACTGGTTTGCCATGAGAAAGAATCATCACTTTAGAACAGATATTGCGAACTTGCCCCAGGTTGTGCCCGACAAAGACAACACCTTTTGCTCTCTTTCTTAAGTCTGCAAGATACCTGAAGCATTTATTCTGAAAACTTAAATCTCCTACTGCAAGTACCTCGTCAATTAGCAAAATTTCTGGTTCACAATGAATTGCAACAGCAAAGCCCAATCTGACAAACATTCCACTTGAATAATACTTTACAGGTGCATCCAGAAAATCTCCAATGGCGGCAAATTCTACTATGGAATTCATTTTCCTATCTACTTCTTTCTTTGTCATTCCCAGTATTGCGGCATCGAGGTAAACATTTTCTCTTCCTGTAAGTAATGGATGAAAGCCTGCTCCTATTTGTATCAATGCTCCTACTTTTCCCTTAACAGTAATTTTTCCTTTGTCAGGCCAAAAAATACCGTTTAGAAGTTTAAGCAAGGTCGTTTTCCCGGCACCATTAGGACCTATGATACCCAATGTCTCTCCCTTTTTGACTTCGAAAGAAACGTCATCTACCGCCCAGAATTCGCCTTTTCTAAGTAAATGAGAATGCGAGCTCATACCAAAAGCATTTTTCGTAATATCTTTAATACCATAAAGCATAGACCTTCTTAAAGACTTGCAGTATTTTTTCGAAACATTTTCGACTTTGATTGCAATTTCATTATTCATATTTAACCACAGATTCCACAGATTTTCACAAGATTTTTCTTTTTATTTCTAAACTTTTCGTGCCAAAATTGAGCAGCAAACCAATACGCATTCTAGTCGCTTTAAGATAATTCAGCAATTGAGCTTCATCAATCTCAGTTAAAGCCTGCGTTGCCTTTACTTCAACAATAATTTTATCCTCTATTAAAATATCAGGTATGTATTTCCTATGAATAATTAGATCTTTATAGTAAACATCAATATCTTTCTGTCTTTCGAAAGAAATATTTCTTAATTTCAACTCATGATATAAGGCCTCCTGATATACATATTCCAAAAAACCACAACCCAATTCTCGGTGAACTTCTATTGCTGCCCCTATTATTTTCTCTGTTAAATCCCTATATAACCAATTAATATTATTTTTTTTCTGTGTTAATCTCGTGTAATCTCGTGGTTCCATTTTTATATCCTCTCCGTTATTCTTGTTTCCGTAAGATGAAAAATTATTAAGCCCACAAGAAAAACAAGAATAGAAGTTGTAACCGATAACAGATAACCTTTCCATTCTACCATTGTACCTTTTAATATAAGTTCTCTGGGCATCGAGATCAAATAATATAGAGGATTAAAATTTGTAATGGGCATAAGTATACCTGTTTTAGGCTTAGCATATAGCACGGGTGTCAAAAACATTACGAAAGTCATAAGAACAGATAAAGCGTTACCTATATCTCTTACTACGCTGTTGAAAAGAGAAAAGATAAAACCAAAACCAAGAGTCAATAAAAATATAGGTACCATAAAGATCGGAAGAAATAATATTTTTATGTTTGGACTTACGTTGTAAACAAAAAACAACACAATTACCAAGATAATTTGTACTATAAAAGCTATCAGCGACTGAGCAGCAGAGGCAAACACAAGCGATTTTTTAGAAAAATTTATTTTTACAAGCATGGAACCAGCGTTAACCAGAGAATTTGAAGTGGCAATTAATCCGGTCGAAAACAATTGCCAGAAAGCCATTCCAAGTATCGCGTAAATCGGATAGGGAACCTCTATATCCCCGAATTTAAAAATACCTGAACGATTGAGAATTATAAATGTTCCCACACTTATTATCGGTATAATAAAAGCCCAGAGAATACCAATTAATGACTGCTTGTATATTGTTAAAAAATCTCTCTTAAATAGTTGAGAAATAAGCCATTTGTTTTCTCTTAACTCCTGGACAATTTCCTTCCCTAAAGAGAGGTACCCTTTTTTTATCGAATTGTCCGGTTCATAGGTCTTTAATTCGTTCATTTCTTAAGCTTAATATAAAAATAGAAGATTCAACTGTCAAGTGTAGCTGGAACTAGAATCAAATTGTCCAACCTGTAAAACGACCTTTAATTTTCAACTATATTCAAAATTTCTGCCGCAACGTTCTTCCATGAAAATCTTTCTTCTGCTAATTTTCTCCCTTTTCTACCCATCTTACTTCTTAAAGCCTTATTTTCAATGAGTTTTATTATTGCCTTTGATAAATCTTGGGGATCATCCGGCGACACAAGAATTCCAATGTCTTTTTCCTCTACGAATTCTAGCCCCGATATTTTTGTAGTTACAATAGGTACTCCGCAAGCAGCATAATCTCTGACTTTCAGTGGAGAGTAGCCAATCGTTATATTAGGCCGTTTCGGAGCAACTCCTACATCAAATGCGTTGATATAATTGTTTGTCAACACATATTTAACTATACCGGTAAGTATAACTTCTTTATTTTTAAAATCAGCAACTTTTTTTCTTATTTTTATCATTTCCGGGCCATCACCGACAAGTATAAAACGGACATTTTTTTTTCTTCTTAAAACCTCAGGAATCGAAATGAGCAGATTGTCTAACCCCTGCCAGACCGAAAAAATACCGATAAATCCGACGTATAAAAGATTAGGGTCAAGACCAATTTTCTTTTTCGCTTCTCTTTTATCCATTGGGATAAAATGATTTATATCTGTTCCGTTGCCAATTACGACAATCTTACTGCAATCTGCTCCGAGCGAATACAGCTTATCTTTAATACCAGAAGTCACCACTCTAACATAATCTGCAAAAATGATGCTTTTTAATTGAAGAAAGTCGATTAATTTAACTTTTAATTTTCTTTCACCCTGTATTGCTCTTTCTTCGGAAACCCAATCATTAAATTCAAGGATTATTTTGAAATTAAAAGAAAAAATTTTTAATAAATTTAAGATCAACAAGTAGAGGAAAGCAGGTGGCGAAAACCTGAAGTACACTATAGTAGGTTTGAACCTTAGAAAAATTCTCAAAATTACTGGTACTAAAATAAGATATTTAAATACTCGAAAGAGCAGATTACCTCTAAGTGGATTAGGTGTAAATGCTATCTCAACATTTTTGATGCCAGTATCGGTAGCTTTTGTTTCCGCTGAATAAATAATACACGAAACCTTATGTCCTAAATTAGAAAACTCTTTAGCTAAATTGGAAAAATGAACTTTAGGAGCATTGTCCATTGAAAAATCTACAGGGCCAACCATTAAAATGCGTTTTTCTATCATATTAAAATCTTATTAAATCATAAACTATTGTATTGAATTTCTTCATTTCGCTGTTAGCATTTAAAACTTTAGCTGCTTCCATAGAAGCTTTTTCTTTTCCATAATATCTTTTAAAACTAAATAATTTATCATCTCTACTATATTTTTAGATCTTCAACTTTAAACGAATACGCGATTTCGTTTTTCTTTAACTCTAAAGTGGTCATATTATACTTTCCTTTCAAAGCATAAATTTGTCTTCGTACCTTTGGATTTTTTCTTAGATTGCTAAATAATATTACGCAAACCCTTAAACCACTCAACTGTCCTTCTTATACCTTCTGCAAATTTATATTCAGGTTCATAACCGATTTTATTTCTTGCTTTGCCGATATCAGCCAATGAATGTTTCACCTCTCCGATTCTACCTTCTTTGAAGATAGGTGTTATATTTTTATTTAAAATCTTGTTTAGTATTCGAACTAACTCTTTAAGAGATACCCTTTCTCCGCAGGCTATATTAAAAACTTCACCTGATATATCAGATTTAGCCGCAAGGATATTAGCTTCAACTACATTTTCTACATAAGTAAAATCTCGAGACTGCTCGCCATCTCCAAAAATTACAGGTTGTTTATCCTCTAGCATCAGGTTTATAAACCTGGGAATCGCTGCCGAATACTCCGAATTTGGGTCCTGATAAGGGCCAAAAACATTGAAATACCTTAAACATATCGTAGGCAAATTATAGATTTCGGAAAAAATCCGGCAATATCTTTCACCGGCGTATTTTGAAAGGGCATAAGGTGAAATAGGCTCAACCGGCATATCTTCTTTCTTGGGCAGCTTTTCATTAAGCCCATAAATAGAAGAAGAACTTGCATATATCACCTTTTTTACTCCCTCTTCTTTTGCGGCTACCAATAGATTTAGAGTGCCGTTAGTGTTTGAATCGTTAACGAAAACGGGATTCTCGATTGAGCGTTGCACTGAAGGAACGGCAGCTTCATGCATAACAATATCCACATTTTTGAGTGCTTTCTTTATCTCATTTAGATTTCTCAAATCACCTTCTATTAATTCAAAATTATCATTTTCCTTAAAATCCTTCAAGTTTTTCGGTTTACCGGTTGAAAAATTGTCGAAACCGCGAACATCGCAATTGTCTTTCAACAGTCTCCGTATTATATTAGAGCCTATAAATCCCGCTGCACCTGTGACAAGATATCTCATATCATTTTCCAATAAAGGGTATGCGTAATCTCATCTTTCTTCATAATATTTACGAATTTGCAATCTTATTTCCAAAGAAAGTTTTTATCGAATCACACACATATTCAATCTCTTCTTCTGTTAATTCGGGAAAAATCGGTAATGAAAGAACCTCATCGGCAGCCTCTTCGGAAAGCGGGAGATCGCCTTTCTTATAACCAAGAGAAATAAAACATTCCTGCAAATGTAAAGGTAAAGGATAATATATCTTGCTCCCAATGCCTTTTTCCGACAGAAAGTTCATCAATTCCTCTCTTTTATTATTCTTGACACGAATTGTGTACTGATGAAAGATATGCGTGCATTCTCCCGCAGCATAAGGACAGTCTATTTCGTCGATATCTTTCAATATATCAGAATAAAGCGCCGCGTTTTCTTTCCTCTTCTTATTCCAATCATCAAGGTATGGCAATTGTGCGAGAAGAATAGCTGCCTGAAGCGTATCTAATCTGCTGTTATACCCTACTGATAAATGATGATAGTCTTTTTCGGAGCCATGGATCCTCATTTTTTTTAACTCAACTGCAAGCTCTTCCCTTGCGGTAGTGATAATTCCTCCGTCTCCGTAAGCTCCTAAATTTTTAGTCGGGAAAAAAGAAAAACAGCCGAGTGCTCCTATAGAACCCGCTTTTTTATCTTTATATTCCGCTCCGATAGCCTGACATGCATCCTCAATTACATTTAAGTTGTATTCTTTTGCAATCTCGACAATTGAATCCATATCAGCCATCTGTCCGTATAAATGTATGGGTATTATCGCCTTTACCTTCGATAAATTGACCCGTAGTCTGGCAATATGAAATGTTTTTCCCTCTAATAATTCTTTTATTTTTTCGGGATCTATGTTAAATGTATCCGGCTTAATATCGACGAAAATCGGCGTAGCTCCAACATTATGAATAGCTCCTGCCGTCGAAAAGAAAGTAAAAGGAGTGGTTATTACAAAATCTCCTATTCCAACTCCTAAATTTCTTAAACTCAGCAAAAGCGCGTCAGTCCCGGAAGCAACAGCAATCGCATACTCTGTATTGCAATAGTCGGAGATTTCTGATTCTAACTGTCTTACCTCTTCTCCGAGAATGAAATGCTGAGAATTTAAAACATTTTCGATAGCTTTATCGATTTCTCCTTTTATCAAATCATAGCGGCGTTTCAAATCTAACAAAGGGACTTCCACTAATTCCTCCTTTACAATACAGTTTTATACCATTCGAAAAATCTTTTGATCCCTTCTTTTATAGGGACTTTCGGATTGTAACCTAACAGTTTTTTTGCCTTACCTATATCTGCGTAAGTTGTGGGTACATCACCTGGTTGCATATCAAGCTGTTTTATCGAGACTTTTTTGCCCGTAACCTTTTCTAAAACTCCTATAAGTTCTTTTAAGCTTATGGTTCTTCCGCTTCCGATATTAATTATTTCAAAATCCATTGGAGTCTCAACGGCAGATAAAACACAATCAACGCAATCACTTATATAAGTGTAATCACGTAGTGAGCTACCGTCACCAAACATCGGTATTGGAGTTTCCTTCATTATAAAATCTGTAAATTTTCTTATAGCCATATCCGGACGCTGTCTTTCGCCGTAAACCGTGAAAAATCTTAAAATAGTAACAGGTATCCCATATAGATTGTTATATGTTTTGCAAAATATTTCGGCAGCCCTTTTAGCTGTCGCGTACGGGGAAATTTGAAGTTCGACAGAATCTTCTTCCGAGAAGGGCGTTTTTTCATTTAATCCATAAACCGAGGAGGAAGAAGCGAATATAAACTGTCCCACTTTATATTTTTTTGCCATTTCAAGTAGATTAACAGTTCCTTTAACATCCACGTCCACATAAATACTTGGATTCGCAATAGATGAGCGCACCCCAGCTATGGCGGCAAGGTGGACCACTTTGGTGGGTCTTGGGTATGGGGTTCCGGAAAAAATATCATTGAGAAGCGGAATGTTTAAAATGTCACCCCGAATTAGTTTAAAATTAGGATTTTTAATAACACCTGAAAGGTTGTTTTCTTTTAACTTGGGATCATAGTAATCGTTAAAATTATCAAGACATAAAACGAAATACTCTTCCTTGATTAACTTCTCAACAAGATGAGAGCCAATGAAACCTGCACCTCCTGTAACTAAAATAGTTTTTCCCTTCATTTTAAATTTCCTTTCCACAGACTTTCAATTTTATCCACGGTCTTATCTATAGAGAATTTTTCTTTAACTCTCTTAAAGCCTGCTTCCCCAAAATCTTTTCTCATTTTTTCATCTCCGAGGAGTTCTTTAATCTTCTCTGCTAATTCATAAGGATTTCCGGGTTCTACAAGAAGACCTGTTTTCCCATCTAATATAACTTCTTTATTGCCTTCTACATTCGTTGCAACTACTGGAATGCCACAAGCCATAGCTTCCAAAACAGAAACTGGTAAACCTTCATACAGAGAAGGAAGGACAAAAACATCAATTACCTGAAGAATCTCTGACACATCTTCTCTTTCTCCTAAGAAAAGAGCATTTATTTCTTCTCTTTCGGCCATCAGTCTCAATTTTTTTTCGTCTTTCCCTGTCCCGACAATAAGTAATTGAAAACAAATTTCTTTCTGTAGGCTCTTGATTGCTTCGAGTAAAATTTTCACTCCTTTTTTAGGTTCGTGAAGCCGACAAACCGTGCCGACTATTTTTAAATTGCTGTTTAAACCTAATTCCCGTAGTTTTTTTTCTCTATTTATTTTAATAGAGAAAGAATCTACGTCGATACTATTTGGTATTGTGACAACTTTTTCTCTTTTAATTCCTATATCATGAATTAAAAATCGGGTAACGGCATTTGAACAAGAATAAATTACTGTGCTGAATTTTGCCGTAATCCTTTCAAGAAAAATTTCAAGCGAATTCATCCATTGCGAGATATCTTGAACAGAAGAAATATTTGGTATGCCGAGAAAAAAACCAAAAATACGAGTTGGGATGTAGGCTCGATAAAGAAAAGCAATTATTAAATCCGGGGGTGCATTTCTTAAATAAAGAAAATATCTCCATAGAACCCGAAAATCAAATCTCCCTTTGCCATGCAGAGCTATACAGTCAATTCCTTTATTTCTCAATTTATCGGAGACAGGCCCCCAACCTTTAAAAGCGAGAACTCGTACCTTATAACCACGTGATTTCAGCCTGGGGGCGATGAGCGCAATCATGCTTTCGCCCCCCCCGAGCGTAAAACCAACCGTAACAAAAAGAATATCTTTAACCGGTTTTTTCAAAAATCTTCCCAACCTATATCCTCCACAAAACTGCTATATATTTTCCCTTCCCCAAACCAGGACTTTAGCGCATTTTGTGCTTCAAGACTTGACCGGACGATAGAAATCTCGGTTGGCAAGGAATCTAAAAATGCCGAGCCGTAAGACTTATCAAGAACCCTCCTGTCAAGAATGAGAACCACTCCCATATCTCTGGTAGAACGAATCAGCCTTCCAAAACCCTGTTTGAATCTTAAAACCGAAAGTGGAAGAATATAATAGGAAAAACCGCCAAGACCTTTTTTTTCAAAATAGGCGGATTTGGCTCCGACCAGCGGCTCCGAAGGATTGGGAAAAGGTAATTTCTCGATAACCACTATTTCCAAGGACTCACCCGGTACATCAATTCCCTGCCAGAAAGAACCAGTTCCAAAAAGAACGGAGTTTTTGTTCTCCCTGAAGAGTGTAAGTAGTTTTTTTCTTGACTTACCAAAACCCTGCATCAACAACTCCCTGCCTAACTTCTCGAAATCAGAGGATACCTGCTGGTAAACACCTTTCATATGCTTGTAGGACATAAATAGAACCAGTGTTCCTCGTTCTTCAGGTATAATAATATCTTTTATAAACTGACTTACTTGTTCAATAAAATCGTCTTCTCCCGGGTCCGAGAGGTAAGCCGGAATGATTGTTAAAGCCTGTTCCTTAAATTTATAGGTCTCGGGGAGAGAGACTTCTTTTAAGCGATCGCCGAGGCTGTTTAATCCTAAGATATTTTTTATAAAATCGAAAGACTCACCAACTGTAAGAGTCGCCGAAGTCATCACAAATGAGTCTAAATTTGGGTAAAGAAAATTTTCAAGATAAGGAGCAACGTCAAGAGGAGCTGCAATTAATTCGATTGAAGAAGGGCGCTGTTTATTCAAAAACTTATAATAAAAAACTCTGTCATCTTCTTTCTGCTCGGTAATGATTTTAAAATTAAGAACAATTTCTTTCAATTTTTCTTTTTCCGTTTCATCCTCCAATTCGACCGGCTCAAGAAGAGACAGAATTTGCTCCAGCGCCTCTTCAAGGAAACGCAGAGCTGAAATTTCCTCATCTTTATATAACCCTTCCTGATAATCGCTATTGGAAAGAATCTTTTCGGCAATCTTCTCAAAGGATTCTTTTGCTTTATCGATGGTATTTTTTATTTCTTTAATAATTTTAGTGTTTTTCAAACTTCTTGAGATATTGTTGAGTACTGCCTGAATTTCTCCGAAACCGATACTGATCGAGAATCCCGAGGTGGCGGCACTTTCCAGTTCGTGAGCCTCGTCGAATATAACCTTATTGACATTTAAATTTCCGGTGAAAAAAAGAGCATGGTTGACAAGGATGAGGTCTGCGTCCTTTAATCTTTTCTTCATATTATAGTAAAAGCAACCTTCAAAATATGGACATATATCTTTTCTGCAGGATTCATCCATGGCGATTAACCCTTTATTGATTTCTCTGAAAACATAAGAAATTTCCGAAAGGTCGCCTGTCCTTGTAAGCGAACTCCATAGAAGTAGAGAACAAAGAGAGACCGGCTCGATATCCGTTGGCAATCCTTTGATTTTCTGCAGGCAGAGATAATTTGAGCGTCCTTTTTGCAAAACAGTATTAACTCCGCAACCGGTTATTTTCTCGGCAAAAGGAATATCCTGGTAAAAAAGCTGTTGCTGAAGATTTTTTGTAAAACTTGAAATGTAAATAGGATTTTTTTCATCTCTACTAATTAATATACCTGGAATCAGATAAGCGAGAGATTTTCCGGTACCTGACGAAGACTCGACAAGAAGAAACTCGCCGTTACTAAGGGAAGAATCAACCAGTTCCGCCATCTGGAGCTGTGAAGGTCTGTTTTCCAGGGTTTCATGTTCGAAATATTCTTTTATCGAAGAACGCTTCTGGCAGCTTTCATTTCCCCTGTTTTCCCTGAAATTTACCGGAATCTCAAAAGGATACGGTTTCCTGTTAAGACCCTTACGCAAAGAAATTTCCAGAGCGCTCTTTATTATTTCACTCTCCGTAAATTTCTTCTCCATAACATCCAGTTGCCTTTTTAAGAGTTCAGGATTTAAGTCTGTCATCAAATCAAATATTTTTAAGAATATTTCGCCTGCCATTTCGGCATCTTCGGCTGCTCTATGGGCATTTTCATAAGGGATATTCAGATACTCGACAATATTCGAAAGTTTATGACTCGTAACGAAAGGCAGATATATTCTGCTAAGAACAAATGTATCATAAGTCGAATTTCCGACCGGGAAACTTTTACTTAAAAAATTTATATCGAATGCAACATTGTGTCCCACTATTGGTTTGTCTTTTATAAAATCTTTAATGTCGGGGATAATTTCCTCTAAAGGTTCACTCGAGTCAAGGTCCTTCTGTCTTATTCCCGTAAGTATTAAGACGTTATCGGAAACGGTTTTTCCGGGATTTACAGTTCTTGAAAATTTTTCGGCAACTTTTCCTTTCTCAAAAAGAACCAGGCCTACCTCAATTATTTTTTCGAGTTCCCAGTCCAACCCTGTAGTCTCAAGGTCAAGCGCAACAAACGATTCAATTGGTCCCACAAGTAAGTCCTTTTAGTTTACTGACCTCATCTTTTGTGAGCTTCCGCCACGCTCCAACCTTAAGATCCGAAAGTTCAAGACTTCCCAATTTTACCCTTTTAAGTCTCTTCGCGCTATAACCCAGCGTACCAAGCATTCTTCTTATTTCTCTGTTTTTACCTTCCTTTAAGGTTACAAGTATCTTGTTTTTTCCTTTAAAAACGACTCTGCTTGCCTTGAGATAATCTTTCCCAATAGGCATACCCTCTTCCATTTTTTTTAACTCTTTTCCTGGAACTACCGGCAGGATGACTTCATATTCTTTTTCGATCTCAAAAGAAGGGTGCGTTAAACTATGTACCATATCTCCGTCGTTCGTTATCAGAAGAAGTCCTTCGGAATCTTCATCCAGCCTGCCTACGGGAACCAGTCCCTTTTCCCGGGTATGTATCAAATCCATCACTGTTTTTCTTTTCAATTCGTCGGAAACCGTGGTAATGACTCCTCTCGGTTTGTTTAGCATTATATATGTAAATTTTGCCGGAATTTTTAGCTTTTTTCCTTCAAACTCTATTAAATCTTTCTCGGGTTCAACCTGAAAGAAAGGTTCAAATATGACTTTTCCGTTAACCTTTACCAGGCCTTTTTCAATCAGAGTCGCTGCCTGTCGTCGGGGAACCAGGCCTGCTCTCGACAAAAAACGCTGAATCCTCATTTTCTATTTCAGGAAGATCTCCAAGAGATTCTAAATGAAAAGTTTCCAAAAATTTACCGGTAGTACCATATAAAAAGGGATGCCCGAAACCATCTTCCTTACCTACAACCTTTATTAACCCGGCATCCTGCAGAGTGTAAATCACACCGGAACTATCCACTCCTCTAATAGCTTCTATATCTCTGCGTGTTATAGGCTGTTTGTAGGCGATTACCGCAAGTGTCGTTAAAGCAGCTCTGGACAGATACAATTCTTTTTTATCGGATAACTGTTTTATAATTTCGGCAAATTCAGGTTTTGTAAAAAGTCTATATCCCTTATTTACCTTTTTGATAACGAATGCTCTATCGGTTTCCTCGTATTCTTTTTCCAGCATAGAGACCATTTTCTCGACAACCGCGACGGAACATCTTAAGACATCAGCCATTCTCCTCGAACTCAATGGTTCGGGAGATGCAAACAGTAAAGCCTCTACCGCTTTTTTATTATTTCCGTCAATCTGCATATTTCCTCGATTTTTAATATATAACCCATACAGAGAAAAATCAAGCCAAAAACCGCAGTTCCCGTAATAAAAGACAAAAAACAATCATGGATTCTTTGGCTATAAATAGCCGCAATAAAAGCTATAGAAGAAACCAGTATTATACGTATAAAAAATGAACGTAAATCTCTCAAGATTTTCCAATACGGTCTAACAAGCAAAATAAACTGAACCAAACCTGAAAGAGATACAGCAAGAGCCAATCCTCTGGCTTGTAAAGTATTGAGGAGGAATATGGCTAAAACAACATTGATTAAGAGAGCAATATAGCTTATTCTCATTGGAGTTTTTGTATTCTTTTGTGAAAAATATACGTTTATTATTACTTGATTACCTGAAATAAAAGGTATTCCCAGAATATAAAAAAGAAGAATAGAAGCGGTTCGGACTGAATCCTGCAGGGTAAATGCTCCATGTTCATAGAGAATACGAATTGCGGACATGCGGACCGTAATGAGTAAAAAAACCGAGGGAATGGAAAGGAGAAAAACAGTTCGGATAGACGACAATATATAGGGGTATTGGTCAAGTTTTTGGGCCGCTTTTCTTGAAAGTTCGGGAAGGGTAACTGCAGCAACCGCTACCCCGAACATTCCCAGGGGAAGCTGCATTACCCTGTATGCATAACTCAGATGAGAGATGTTACCGGCGGGAAGTAAAGAAGCAAGAAAAAGAGTAACGCTCACATTTATTTTGCTGGCGGCAAAGGCAAAAAAAACAGGAATGACAAGACAAAGAGATTGTTTTACTCCCGGGTGACCCCACTCGGGTTTCTTTAATCTTATCCCGGCTTTTGGAAGAAAGAAAAGCAAAAATATTAATTGCACTCCACCGCCGACGAGAACTCCTACGGCTGCTCCGAAGATTCCTAAATTTCTGTATAATAAAAAAGAACATATAATAACAGCAAGATTAAAGAAAACAGTATAAATTCCGGTTATAAAAAAGCGGTCAAAATATATAAGGATACCCATAACCACAGAAGCAAATGAAATTAGCATCAAAAATGGGAACATCAATCTTGTAAGCTTGACGGCAACTTCAAACTGTAGAGGGTCCCTGGTAAAACCTCTTGCCAGAAGCGAAACTATTTGAGGAGAGAATATAATACCCAGAGATACTATAATAGAAAGCACTATAATCAGAGGTAAGAGAAAAGAAGACAAATATCTATTGGCACTTTCTTCTCCTTCTCTGGTGCGGTACTCCGAAAAAATCGGCACAAAAGCGGCGTTCATACTACCTTCTCCAAAAAAGTCTCTTAAAAGATTGGGAATATTAAAGGCTATCCGGAAAGCGTCCATAAAGGCAGAAGAACCGAAAAGGTAAGCGAAAACCACCTCTCGTCCCATTCCTGTTATTCTTGAAATTAGAGTCCCGATGCTGAATCCGCCGACTTTTTTCAATTTCATAGAACTAAAGGGATCAAGGGGTCAAGGGTTCGAGGGTTCAAGGGTTAGAATCCTTTTTCTCCAGAGATTTAATAAGAGCCTTCAGCATCCTCTCAACTTCCCTTGCGTTTTCCAGAAGCTTATCTTTGTTTTCTTGAGTCATATAATCTAAATCATACGATAAAAGAAGTTGAGTTTTCAATTCGCAATACGAACCATAAGCTACATACAGAAACCTTATATACTCTTTAATTGTTCCTCTCCCATAACCTTCTGCAATATTAGAAGGAATAGAAATAGATGAACGCCTTATTTGAGAAGTTAAACAGTATGTTTCTTCTTTGGGAAAACTACTGGTTACTTTATAAATACTAATACATAATTTATATGCTTTTTGCCATACTTTTAAGTCCATATAATTCTTCAACATAATATGCCAGAACTTTGAATCTTTAAAATTTTCTTGAAGCTTTCTTCCTCGACCCCTCGACTCCTTGGTCCCTTAACTTTCTTCTTCCTAACTTGGGATGTGGTAATGTTGGAAGGGTAGTATCGGGGCGAGTGGATTCGAACCACCGACCTCCTGCTCCCGAAGCAGGCGCGCTAACCAGGCTGCGCTACGCCCCGTTTTGCCATCCTTTTTTCCCTTTAAGAGGCACAAATCTTACACCTATACTTTTACTTTTAACTATCTTCCCGGCTTCTTTTTTTAGAACAACGAGCTCTTGAGTAATTATATTGCCAACCGGTATCACAATCTTTCCTTTATCTGCCAGTTGCTCTATTATATCATCCGCTACATAAGGAGCGGCGGCTGTGACTATAATCCTGTCATAGGGAGCATATTCCTTGTAGCCTATACTCCCATCTGCCATTACTACAGTTATATTATTATAACCCAATTTACGCAAGGTCTCTTTTGCTTTTTTAAAAAGTTCCGGAATTCTTTCCACTGTGATGACACTCATTGCAAGGCGTGAAATTACCGCGGCCTGATAACCGCTGCCCGTTCCCACTTCAAGGACTTTATGTTCATTCGATACGTCTAAGAGGTCCGTCATTAATGCGACAATATATGGCTGAGAAATCGTCTGGTCCGAACCGATTGGGAGCGGGCCATCCTGATATGCTACACCTTTTAGACCCTCTTCGACGAATCTATGTCTGGGGACTTCTTTCATTGCTGTAAGAATTCTTTCGTCGGTAATACCTCTACTTCTTATTTGATTTTCTACCATTGCTTCACGCTGAAACTCGTAGCTAATAATCTTTCTCCCAGTGAAGAAGTTTCTCTATCATATCAAAATCGGTATATTCCATATGAATAGGGGTGATAGAAACAAAACCTTCATGAACGGCATCGAAGTCCGAATTCGGACTTGAAACCCATGTTGGTTTTTCACCTTCCAGTGAGTATATAAATTTATCGTCTTTTTCCCTGACTTTTGAAATCTCGTCCCGGTAAATTCTGTTACCCAGACTGGTTATTTTTATCTTACCGTTAGGTGAAGGAGGCAGATTAACGTTCAAAAAAACACCTTCGGGCAGTTTATCCTTCAGGACTTGCCTTGCCAGCCAGTTTACTACACTTTTGGCAAAATCCGTGTTAAATGAATTATAAAAATCAAGCTGGGAAAATGCAACCGAAGGAATACCGAGCAAAGTCCCTTCCATAGCCACCGCAACCGTGCCTGAGTAAGATACATCGCTTCCGAGATTGGGACCATGATTGATGCCGCCGAGTATGAGGTCTGGTTTACCTTTTAAGATACCGCGTACGCTGTAAAGTATGCAATCTGTCGGAGTTCCATCGGTGGAATAAGTATCTTCATCGATTTTTTTCACTGTTATACTCTTATGTATGGTAAGGGAATGGCTTGAGCCGCTTCTTTCGCCTTCCGGCGCGAAAACTATTGTGTGACCCAGGTCACTCACCGCCTCCCGGAGGATGTTTAATCCCAGAGCATCTATCCCGTCGTCGTTAGAAATAAGTATCAACGCCATAACATACGCATAACAAGTTTAATAAATCTTGGAGTATCAATAAACGGATTTATATGACTTTTGAATTTTTCGAAATATATGGTACAGATTGGTAACTCCTTTATGGAAAATCCCGCCCTCGCCGCTTTGATGATTATCTCGGTTTCCATCTGGAAACGATTGGTCATCAGATTGATTTCCTTAAGTAATTTTTTCTTTATGATGCGGAACCCCGATTGGCTGTCATGGATTCTCACTCCTGATAGAATTGAAGTGACAAGTGAGGACGTATTGTTCGCAAAAAACCGTAAAAAAGGCATGTCGGACAAATTATGTTTTCTCGTCCCGACAATCAAATCGGCTCCGCTTTCCCTAAATTTTTCGAGAAACCTCGGTATTTCACCCGGGTCATGCTGCCCATCCCCGTCCATAGTTATAACGGCATCATATCCGTTTTTAATGGTGAAATCAAATCCCGCTCTAAGAGCTAAACCTTTCCCCTGATTACTCCTAAGACTCAGCACCTTTGTTCCGGATTTCTTTGCGATAAGCGAGGTTTTGTCTTTAGAACCATCATCCACAACAAGAACGTTTTTAAGAGAAAAGACAGAAGATACTTTTTTAAGTAAGTTTCCTATGTTCTTTTCTTCATTAAAAGCCGGTATTACTATTAATATTTTATTCATAACCGGTCAAACAAAAGCCATTGTTCGGGATATTTCTCAATATATCTCTCCAGTATCTCAACATATCTTTTAATGCCCAACTCAATTTCTCCTTCTGTGATCTTGAACGGTTTTTCAAAATAAACATGATAAAAATTATCCTTCTCTCTTAAACAGAAACCTGGGACAACAGGTGCTCCCAATTTCGAAGCTAGGAAAAACGCACCTCTTGGAATCTCTACATCTTTATCAAACATTTTAACTGTCACAGTAGAACCCTCAAAACTTCTATCTCCGGCAATTGATAGAACCCCTCCATTTTTCAAAAATCTAACCGGTCCAGAAAAACTTCTTCGTACATAAAAAACACCGATGCCCGCTCTCTTTCGATTAAATTCATAAAGATCTCTTATAAATTCAGTTTTATATTCTACCGAAATAACGGCAACGGAAAATCCATTATAACTCATAAGAGAAGCACCCCATTCGTAATTACCCAGATGACCTGTCAAAATTATAACTCCCTTCCCTTCCTTATGTGCATCAAAAAGATTATGAATGTTTTCCGCTTTCAAAAACTTATGATAATTTCGCTTGTTCAAAACTCTACCCATAATGAGCTGTTCATAAAGACAAATGGAAAGATTGATACCGGCTTTTTTTGAAATTTGCAGGAGCTCCTGTTCGCTTTTGTCTTTGAAAACACTTTTGAGATTAGAAAGGTGGTTACGGACCCCCCTCTTATATGTAAAAGTATATGAAAAACGCGCGGAACCTCTGGCAATAAGGTCGCCTATCCCTTTGGGTAGAAAACTCGCTAAAAATTTCAAAAACAAAAACAGGAAATTCATTTAAAAGAGCAAATATTCCCCTCTTTAAAATATTTTTAAAATCGGGGCGAGTGGACTTGAACCACCGACCTCCAGCACCCCAAGCTGGCGCGCTAACCAGGCTGCGCTACGCCCCGTTATCTTGAATATAGTAAAAAAGACCCTATTTGCAAGGGGGAATTAAGATGGCAACCACGAGATTACGAAGATTACCAAAAGACTACCCCACGACACCAAAAATTAATATCACACAGAGGCACCCGATACGGTCATTCTTTCCTACGGGGCAGGTCCAGTGGAATAGAAGTTGCTGCATGATGTACTACTATTCCACAGGGCAGGCAGAGAACACAGAGAAAAAAATATAGTGTTGCTTAAAACCCATCCCACAACACCAAATTAATCTCACAAAAAGCCACAGAGACACAAAGAAAAAACTTTTTTATTTTACCAATTAACTAATATAATAATTAACCAATCAACTGATTAGAAGAATTCACGAATTCAAATTAGCTTGACAAAGTTTTTGTATATTGGTATTTTACAAATATGAAAAAGGTACTTTTATTCTTTTGTCTTTTACAGGTTGTAGTTCTTTTCCTGTTTTATCCTGATTTTTATGGAATTTACGATGAGGATTTATATCTTACTACAACTTATACTCTACAGAAAGGTTCTTTCTTTTACGAGAAAGCGGACATTTCCGCCCCTTTCTCAGGGATTGTAGAAGGTGATAAAGGAACGTTTTCTCAATATCCCCCGGGCAATTCCTTTCTTCTTCTGCCATTTGCCTCGATTCACTGGAGACTTGGTTTTTTGAAAAATATTTTGCTTTATTTAGGAAGTTTTTTGTTATTTGTTTTAATATTACGTAGATTTAATATTGACCCAGTTTATTCTCTATTTTTTTTATTTCATCCGACATTAGTACTGTTCTCTCGAACATTGATGAGCGACATCCCTTCTATGTTCTTTTTGTTATTAGGAATGTTCCTTTTGTTAAATAAGAAAAGTGTTGCAGCAGGTTTTTCTCTTGGGTTTCTTCTCTTACTTAGATATCCAAACCTGATTATAATTTTAGGTATTCTTGCAGTACTTCTTTATAGAAAAGAATATAAAAAAGCTTTGCTTCTTTTTCCGGGCGTTATTTTCTTTTCCCTTGTACTTCTAATTTATTTCCTGTACGCTTTCGGCTCTTTCCTTGGACCTTTTCCATTCGGAGAGAATTTTTTTAGTGTTCGTTATTTTTTGTATAATTTTCCCTACTATATTATTTCTTTAAATATATTATATCCGGGATTGTTGCTGGGAATGATAATTTTTGAGATTAAAAACAAAAGATTTTCTCTATTTGTAATTCCAGCTTTAATTCTAATTGTTTTTTATTCCTTCTATTATTATATTGATGGAGGTAATAATTTTATAGAAAAATTAATTAAGGGGCAGAGATTTATAATTCCAGTAATCCCATTTATGCTTATACCCTACTTGGATTTCTTGCAAAATAAAAAATTGGTAAGGAAAGTATTTGTTTTTGTCATTTCGCTACTTTTTATTTTTAACTGCGGAATTCAATATAAACATAAGAAATTCGTAAGAAGAGAGAAGATTCTTAGTCAAGTTCTGCAGGATAAAATTAAAGATGCGGATATTGTATTATGCAATTCCGATACCGATGAACTACTCAATCCTTATTTTAACGAAACAAAGCTTATCGAAATATCTGATTTCAGGGAAAATGATTTGGATTCACTAAAAAACAATTATAATGTTTCTTTTGTATTTGTTGAATTAAAACGCGGTAAAAATTTTGACGAAAAACTACATTGGGTAGAATATTTTACAGAAAAAGGATTCACGATTTCCTACGAATCGCAAAATCCCATACCTATAATTATAATGACCGAATAATTTTATATTTTAAAAATAAATACAGAAAACATAAAGATAGTTTGCTAATGTTTATGGTTAAAAATAACTTTTAACATATGAATTAGTCATTGATTAACATAAAGTTTTTTAATCCAATGCCCAAAATTAAAAGACAGGACGACCTAACCACCTAACGAACCAACGGTCTGACTATTATCTTTTCCCCCTTGACAGATTAGGAAAACCCATTAAAATCCCCAAGGGTTGAAAATAGGATGGAATAATATTCATTAAAACCCGATGTGTATTCAAAAGTTTTTCAACCTCCAAAGAAAAAAAATAGGAGGTAATGTGCTTTCAAACATTTTAAAAGAAAGACTGGGAAATAATCAATATGAAAAATTAATGAGAATAGACAATCCCGAATTGCATGAATTTATTGCAAAATATATAGAACATTGTAATCCCGAGAAAGTTTTTGTTTGTACGGATGATAAAGAAGATATAAAATATATAAGAGAATCAGCGATAAGTAAAGGCGAAGAGATAAAGCTGTCAAAAGAAAATCATACTATTCATTTTGATAATTACTTTGACCAGGCAAGGGACAAAAAGAATACAAGAATATTGCTTCCTGAAGGAGTGGAACTGGACAAGGCAATAGAGACGGGGAACAGAAAAGAGTGTCTGGAAGAAGTTCATGAAATCATGAAGGACATAATGAAAGGGAAAGAACTGTTCATCCGCTTTTTCTGTCTTGGCCCCACAAATTCGGAATTTTCACAGCCCGCTCTTCAATTAACAGACTCCGCATATGTTGCTCACAGCGAAGATTTGCTTTATAGGTTGGGCTACGAAGAATTCGTCCGTCAGGGCAAAAAAGCCCGGTTCTTCAAAATGGTGCATTCCGCAGGTGAACTGGACGAACGAAACACAAGCAAGAACTTAGACAAACGCCGAGTATATATCGACCTTGAGGGGGATACCGTTTACAGTGCTAACACTCAATACGGTGGTAACACAATAGGTCTTAAAAAACTCGCAATGCGTCTTGCCATCAAACGCGGCCTGGGAGAAGGATGGCTGACGGAACACATGCTGGTTATGGGAATCCACGGACCAAACAATAGAGTTACCTACTTCACCGGTGCCTTCCCTTCGCTGTGCGGAAAAACATCCACTGCAATGCTTGACAATGAAACAGTCGTAGGCGATGACATAGCATATCTTAGAAAGATAAACGGAAGGATAAGAGCTGTAAACGTCGAAAAAGGAATATTCGGAATCATTATGGGAGTAAAATCCGAGTATGACCCTATAATCTGGAACGCGCTGCATTCTCCGGCGGAAATAATATTCTCCAACGTTTTGATGACTCCGGAAGGAGGAGTACACTGGATTGAAAAAGACGGCGAAATTCCTGAGAAAGGAATAAACCATTCGGGAGAATGGTATAAAGGGAAAAAAGATGAAAACGGTAAAGAGATACCGGTATCTCACCCCAATGCCCGGTTTACCATAGACCTGGAGAATTTCGGCAATCTGGACCCTGCGTTAGATGACCCCCAGGGCGTTGAGGTTGGAGGCATCGTTTACGGAGGTAGAGACTCCGATACCTGGATTCCTATCAAGGAAGCATTCGACTGGGCGCACGGCATAATAGCATACGGGGCGTCTTTAGAATCCGAGAGCACTGCGGCGACCCTGGGGAAGGTAGGCGTAAGAACATTCAATCCAATGTCTAATCTTGACTTCATGTCAATCCCATTGCGTGATTATATCAATTTGAATCTCGACTTTGTAAAAGGGCTAGAAAAAGAACCGCGTATATTCGCGGTCAATTACTTCCTGAAGGATAAAAATGGGAATTTTATTCACGCAAGAGAAGATAAAAAAGTCTGCTACAAATGGGCCGAACTACGAATAAACGGAGAGGTGGGCGCAATAGATGGTCCAACCGGGCGTATTCCCAAATACGAAGACCTTAAAAGACTCTTCAGAGAAGTTCTCAATAAGGATTTCACCAAAGAACTTTACAACGAACAATTCAAAATAAGAGTAAAGGAAAATATCGCAAAGATAGACCGAATCGAAGAAATTTACAGAACACAGGTGATGGATGCACCGAAAATCATTTTCGATATTCTGGAAGAACAGCGGGAAAGGCTCCTTTCCACGCAGGCGAAATACGGGGACTATATTCTGCCAGGGAATCTTGCATAGCTAGATTCAGGTACCAGGTACCAGATACTAGGTTCTGGATTAAAAATAAAATCTAATGAAGTCATTTGAAGATTTAAAAGTCTGGGGAGAAGCCCATAAATTAGTGCTCGAAATTTACCGGGTTACTAAAAAATTTCCTGAGGATGAACGTTTTCGATTAACCAATCAACTTTGCCGCTCAGCAGCATCAGTTCCAGCCAACATTTCAGAAGGCACAGGTAGAAAAACTTTAAACGAATACGTTCAATATCTATATAATGCGCGTGGATCCCTTGAAGAGACAAGATATCACTTACGTCTCGCTAAGGATCTTGGTTATATGAATGAAGAAGAGTTTATAAGTCTGAACGAAAAATACAATTCAGCCGGGAAAATGCTTAACGGATTAATAAATTCTTTAAAGAGAAAAACAACTGAGACCTAGGACCTGGTATCTGATATTCCCCAACGCTTGACAATCAAATATTTTTTTATATCTTCTGATTAATGGCCCCATCGTCTAGTCCGGTCCAGGATGCATGGTTCTCAGCCATGTGACAGGGGTTCGAATCCCCTTGGGGCTACCATAATTACTGGGGTGTCGTCTAACGGCAAGGCCCAGGACTCTGGATCCTGTTATCGGGGTTCGAATCCCTGCACCCCAGCCATTCCAAACGAATTTTGGAATTTTCA
>Ga0315548_1000351_pt1 | contig 42951 bp, 33 predicted proteins | sample SalMarSW160110MG_2_FD_202540 | JGI IMG/M metagenome (GOLD analysis project Ga0315548, IMG submission 202540) | Salt marsh sediment microbial communities from the Plum Island Ecosystem LTER, Massachusetts, United States - Salt Marsh Sediment SW1601-110 ... | reverse complement strand
CCCTTCTCATTTACATAAGCAAGATATATTCTGGTGAATACGCCGCTATTTCTTTTGCTGCTGAATGCTATCCATCGGCCATTACTTGAGAAGCTATGCCAGCTTTCACTATCGTCGCTGTTGATATCGAGCCGGCGATACGTATACTTGCCTGTTTGTTGAGCTGTTTCGAGGTCCATCAGATACAGGTCGCTGCTATGACGGTAAACGGGGAAGCAGCCGTAATCGCACATGCAGAACAACAGCCAGCGGCCGTCAGGGCTAATCCGCGGCAAAAGAATACTTAGACCTGTATCCTGAGCTGAGAGCACGGTTTCCAGCGGGCCCCACTGATCGCGGTCAATGTCGTAATTTGCTCGGACAAGGTCGTACTTGATTTGGTCGTAGGATTTGGGAACTACGGTACGGTCTGGCCACGTTATTGGTGCGCTGCAGAAGTATAAGTACCGGCCATCGGGTGACCAGGTTGGATATGTTTCGAGCTGATCTTTTTTAGCAAAATCAGGTGTGGTCTTTACAACTTTTGAGTCAACCAGGTAGTAAGCCATCAAGGAATCGAAGTCCATCACATCACGGACCTCACTTGCGGAGGAATGAAATAACTGTCTGACCTTATTTACGGAAAATGCAGCAACTCGTCCGCCGGGGTGCCAGGAGGTATAACCGAATGTTGCTCCTATTTTTTTTACTTTGCCGTCTTCGACCAACAAAGTTGAACTGCCAAAATCTGCGCTGCGGATGCCAATCAACATTTTGTCAGCACAGTTTCCGCAAAAAGCGTGGCAGTTAAGACAGCCGTGCTTGAAATACCCATTGTTCAATATGAGTGATTCATCAAAACTACTCAGATTGCGCTGATAGATGCCCATATTTCTCCAGGTGCGATGTGTCGGTCGAATCTTTCTGTATACAAGGAAAGCATCTATGTCCTCCCGGGCAATTTCGTTAGTGAGGGTTTTAAAGCGGAACCATTGTTCATTTTCTACTTTTGAAGATGATGTAACAGGCCGGGATTTAACGAAAATATCCACACTTAGCTGCTGGCCTCGGTTCAAATCAAGAAGCCTATGCCAGAGGTGCTCCGGAATCACAATCTTTGGTGTCTTGCTGAATATCTCAATTGGTTTTCCTTTTTGGGAGTATATTCTTACAAAATAGCGTGATCCATCCTGCTGTATGAAAAAGTTTAATGGCGCGATGTTATGCGGTATGATGGTATCAGAATAATCAGGTTGAATTCTTGCAGGGCGGTCAATAAAATCGTATTGCGTGATTGTCACTTTGCTGTCGTGGAAGGCATAACGCATCGCAAAAGTTGTAAGTACACAGGTTATAAGTACGCAAATAAATACAGCTTTCTTGCTTTTATACTTTTTTGCTTCCGTAGGTTTTTTCGCTTGAGTCATTTTTTCGCCCCTGAAGGCGCATAGATATAATAGAAGAAATAAGTATCTCGAAAGTTTGTTGCCAGATCTTTAAAGGCAGCCTGCTTATCTGCGCCGTGGCTGCTCAGAAGTCGACTAAAATCTTCAATCCGCTGACGCAGTTGAGGACTTGGTTTGTAACTGCTCAACTGGAGGGGTTTTCTTGTCCCGAACACATAGATAAGAGCCGCTTCTTCGTAATGTGTTGGTAGCTCGAGATAGCCGAAATCTTTCAAATGCTCGATGTTTTTGACAAACTTGCCCAAATGCTTATCTAACATATAACAAGCCATTAGGTATTCAAAAGCCATTCTATTTTGGCTGTTTTTCTCCAGAAGCCAGGAAAGCGCCTCCTCAGTCGGCAGGGAATGGGTGGGATAATCCTTATCCAAACACAAGGAGCGTAAATGCTGAATATTCTGGTCTGTCGAGAGATTAGGGTCAGACTGGATTTTCTCGAGATAGCGATTGGCCCATTTACTATGAAAGAGTGTTTTGCTTAGTGCTCCAAGGTAGATGCGGGCAGAACCTATATTTCCCTTGACCATATTTATTAAAGCCAGTCGCTGTAAAACCATAGGACGGTCCCCAAGCCCTTCGAGACATTCGGTCAGCGCATTTTCAGCTATGTTGATTAGGCCAATGTCCAAATAAGCATCGGAGCTCTGCCAGCACACCCACTTGTATACTGGGTCGTTTAGAAACAGGTAATTCAGCTCCTGTGGCCAAAAAAACATCTCATAACCAAGTCGGCCGGTGTGATAAAGAGCTCTGTTGACGGCGTGAACTACAATGGGATTGGTTGGGTTACGTCGAGCAGACGCAAGCAATTCCGGCCACATCCTGTGATAAGCATAGTAATCAACTTTAAACCGGGTTCTAAGATTACCATCGTAGGAAAGAAAAACAGCAATACAGGTGATAACAAGCAAAAGCATTGATTCGATAACCCATCTGATTTTTGGTGAGTGTCTATACCAGGAAAATATCTTTGCCGTTAGACTAAAAGATTTATTTCGTTCCTTTTTTGCGGGCTTCTTAATTGTCCTGCTTTTTACCTGCCCCCGCATCTCCCCCCACGTCTTCTTGTCGAAGACAAGATTGGGGGGGCGGCGGGCAAAATGGAGTCTTTTTCTGAGCATCTGCCAAAGGCCAAATACAAGAAGCATCAAAGGCGGGAGCAGATAAAGTAGATATACTATTGTCACTGCTCTTTTGCGAGCTGCGTAATAAAGGATTTTCCAGGAGAAAGGTAATAAGTTACAAAAGGCATCGACAATACTAATGCGGAAGATGAGAAGCCCTACTACATATGGAATAACAACGGCGGATAATAAATAAAACAGGCTCGTTTTCCATCGAGACCTGAAAAGCAACTCATAAATTGCACAGACAACTGCAAAAAGTAAAAATGCTCCACCGGCAAGATAATATAAAATTACGGACAGGGATAGAAAAACGCCTAAATAGCTGAAAATCGAAGTACGTGATAAAGTTGTCTTTAAGTATAGACATGCGAGAAGCAACGCAGTCAAAAATGCCAGTGTTGTGGCGAAGTGATAGGCATACTGTGTATAGAGAATAAGCAGAAGAATCGGCGGAATAAAGCCAATCCAGCCCCCGCCGTTTAGCTTCGTCAAACGAAGCTGCGGGGGCGGTAAGTCTGTAGCTTTCAATAGATAGTCAATACATACACTGAGCAACCAGGCTTGTACTGTTACAACAAGGGCTCCGGCCCAGGAATAATAGAACAGCTGAGACAGGAATGCTGATAGATATTCGAGTGGGCCGCCCGGGTATGTTAGAAACGTTAGGAAAAAAGCCCAGCCCTTGTAAAAGGCCGGGAAATTCGTAATAACACCAGCCCCATGATATATCAAGCGCAAGTCAACAAAAAACCAGAGATAAAGATATAAAGAAACGAAAAAGATGAAGCTCCGGAGCAGCCAACCAACATCTTGGTTTAAATATCGTTTTGTGGTGTCTTGTGTACAAGATTGCAAAATAATGACCCACCCTGATAACTTTCGAATCGTATATGGTAACAACTTATTATACTATAAACTGCACCACTTTGTAGTCGCCTATAATTATATTGCATCCTCCATTGCTCCGCAAGCGATAGTACCGCCAGCAATTACGTGGCCTTCGTTATTGTACAATACAAGTTTCTGACCGGGGCAGGGTGCGAATTGGGGCTGGTTAAACTCAACCGTCATATCAGTTTGACCAACCTTGGCCGCCGGCAGGCGAGCTTCGATAACATTACAAGGACCAGGCTCACCATAGGAGCGAATCTTTCCATAGACCTTTTTACCCTCGACCAATTCCTCAGGTATAAGTGTATTTATCTGATTCGCTTTGATAGTGCGATAACTTACTTCGTCTTTAGTACCCAGCGCAATGGTGTTTGACCGGGCATCAATCTTGCCCACATAAAGTGGCTTTCCTCCGGCAAAACCAATCCCCCTTCTTTGGCCAAGCGTATAATTTGCAATCCCATTATGCGTGCCTATCTTGTTACCCTTCATATCTGTAATATCGCCGTTTTGCTTTGCTCCATTGCCAATCAGAGCTGCTCGATAATCGCCCTCTCCGGCAAAACATAATTCCATACTTTCGGGTTTGTCCGCAACGCTCAAATTTCGCTGCGAGGCAATTGAGCGAACCTTTTCTTTTGTCAATTCACCTAAAGGAAGAACAAGATTTGACAGTTTTTTTGCAGCAATACCATACAGAAAATAACTTTGGTCCTTGTCTTTGTCTTTTGCCCGGCCGAGTCGAACCTGTCCCGCAGTTTCAATAACTCTCGCATAATGTCCTGTAGCCAGATAATTGACATTGAATGTTTCCTGCAAAAAATCCCATACCAATGAAAATTTCAGAAATGCGTTGCAGTCAACACACGGATTGGGAGTTTCACCCCTTTCATAGGATTGCCGGAATGGCTCAATGATAAAACACCGGAAGGGTTCGGTGACATCGACAAAGTAATGGGGTATATTTAATTCGTTGCAGACGAAAGCACCATCAGCCCCGCAGCAGCCTCGGATATTTGTGCCGCACGATACGGGGATTTTCATTGTAATACCTAAAACGTCCCAGCCGGCTTCTTTGAGAATATGAGCTGTAATGCTGCTGTCAACACCTCCGCTCATCAGCACAGCTATTTGCCTGTGAAGCCCCTTCTTGGGAGTCCAAGGTGAAGAGCTTGGCGGAAGTAATTTGATACTGCACTTGTTCGTTGTCATTATTTTCCAAAAATATCAGATACGGCTTAGCGATTTCGACTTAGAATACCATATGGGTAAAAAATAATCAAAATGGGCGAACACGAAATACCGCCCGGGTTAATACCCGGCTGGCCCTCGGGGACAGGAATACCTAATTGGGAAAAATACTCCCTCCAGGCAACAAGTGTTTCTCCCGTCTGGGGCTCTTTAAAAGTCATCGGCTGTAAGTTAAATACAGGCCTGTTTTTATTCGCTCGCAAGAATGCCTCATAAACCAGTTCTGAGCAATAATAAGCATCATTGTCAGTAGCGAATACCTTATCATACGGTTTTCCCTTCAAAGCGAGACCTTCCTTAAGGGCGAAAGGTATGAGGTGGCGATAAGATTTCTTAAGACGCCCTACTGCAACCTTTGGTCGATGCTGAGCGTCGAAGCTGCGATTGAGAAAATCCTGTAACGGCGTAATCTCCACGCCGCTCGACACCGCTTCAATAACAACAAAATCGCCGTTATCATTTTTTGCAGCAATACCTATATGGGAAAAATTTGCCCCCTGGTATCCTGTTGTAACTTTTTCTATGGCATCACAAAGGGGGCCACTATCAAGGTCTTGAAGAAGCAAATCCCCTGGTTGAAGCACAAAATCCCGACTTTCATCAGGAACACTTTGCCTGCATCCGGAAAGCAGCAAACTGATTGAAAACAGCCATAAAGCCCATTTTACCGAATTCATAAGGCCTCCTGTGACAAGAACCAGCCGAATATACTTACCATCACCAACTGCTCTTTAGGGCCCATCATAAAAATGTTGCTGTTTTTGTCAACATTTGCTCTTATGTATAGATTAATCCTGTTTTTGCACGGGGAAACAAGCAGGGAAAAACCTTTTTTGACTATGAAAAAAAATATTTGATATCTACAATATTTATTATTAGAATTAGGGTAGTTCAATTCAGACAATAAATGCGGTTAGGCAATTAAAATGAAAAGGGTCGTACGATGGCAAAAAGGAAAAAAGCCAAAAAAAGGAGACTCGTAAGGGGTGAATGGTCAAAGAGCGATATTAACCTGCTCAAAAAAGAATTCCCGAATAAATCTTGTGCTGAGGTCGCCAAAAAACTTGGAAGGCCGATATATGCAGTGAAGAAGAAAGCATATAGATCGGGGATTTACAAATCAAGAGGATACCTAAAATCTCTTGGAAGAGCTTGACCAAATCCTATTATCAATTAAATGGATAGAATTCAGATATTAGTAACTTGGGCAACTGGAGTTTCCTGCTCAAGATATTCATAATCAGGCCCGAGGTTGAAAAGCCCCTTTGATGGTACCAGTTTTTTCATTGCCACTTGTATTGCAACCTCAGAATTATCAATCCCTATCCAATTTCTTCTTAATTCAAGAGCTGCCACCAAAGTTGTACCTGAGCCACAAAAGCAATCGAAAACCATTTGCCCCTCGTTAGAAGACGTCTTAATAATAGTCCTAAGTAATTCTATATTTTTCTCTGTAGGATAACTTGGATATGCCGGATCTTTGTATTCCCATATGTCCTGTAGTCGTTTGCCTTTTGCTCTAGCTTCTTCTGCATATATGATTTTTCGTGGGTTACCAGTTTTTGACCATTCGATCAAACCGGAATCATCCAATTCATCCAATACTGCAGGGTCGTATCGCCAATGCCGTCCTTTCGGTGGCATTAGTCCTTTCCATTGTTTTCCGGTATTACCGTTTGTAGTTTCCCCTGGTGCGTGCAGGGGAGTAGTAGTATATCTACGCCCATTTTTATCAATCTTGGAGAATAGCTTCTTTATGTCCTCTTCGGCCATTTCCTGCCTGGGTTCATTCCATACAAAATCGTCGCTTTTAGTATAAAAAAGTATTAAATCTTTAATGTTGCTATACCCTTTTCTATCAAAATTTTTAGGATTGCATTTTATCCTTGTAATATCATTTCGGAAATTCTTTTCCCCAAAAATTTCATCCATCACTAATTTAACGTAATGTCCGATCTTATAATCAATATGCAAATAAATTGACGCATGGTTGGCCATAAGTTCCCTAGTGAGAACAATCCTTTCTCGAAGAAACTCTAAGAATTCTGCACCCTTCAGTGTATCTGAGTAAGCAATATCATCACTATTGCTAGGGCTAATTGTCGACGTCCTTGTTTCGTTATGTTTGAAAACATTATTCGTCGAAAAGGGCGGGTCTATATAGACAAGGTCTATTTTTCCTCCCATGCTGTAGTTATGCAGTAAAGCCTGCATTACTTGAATATTATCTCCTTTTATAAGTTTGTTAACTTGATCAACACCTTGGGTGCAAATACTTTCCAACTTTGCTGGCTCGACTTCCCGTAAAATATCCTTAGCGGATCGTTTCTTATTATATATGAGTTCCATACTTAAACACTTGATAATCAGACCTGATATAGAAATTCTCTGAGTAATAAAGCACTCATAATATTAAATTTTTTAGAGTAATCTTTTAACTGTATATGCATCTTATTGCTGCTTTTTATATAAAGCACACCGTCTAATATGGCTATCTTAATAGCATTAACATTTTTTGTCTTAAGCAAGGCAATGGCATCTTCAAATTGAGCATTTTGATGACCACCAAAATCGGTAAGGAATTTCGCCTCTCCTATCACATATTTTCTATTGAATCTCGCAATGAAATCAAGACCTTTCATGCGAGAATAATTTAAGTATTTTTTTGCGAAATTCGTTAGTTCATTTTCTGTGGCATCAAGAATAGCATTTTCTTCAGTTGCTAGGAAATTATCCAATTTTAGAAGTTCAACACCAAGCGTTTTTTTGCTAATCCATGTTTTAAATAATGGCCCGATTTGCCTGTTGGTTTCTTTAGGTTCTGAACATCTCTCGTAAATTTGAGACAATCCCATTTCATATAGACGACCACATAATCTATTCACCGTTTGGGGATTCCTTTTTATTGCTGAGGCGTCCCGTCGCAAATATGCAACATAAGAATCTTTTATAGGGAATAATTCCAGTGAAAGCAAACAGCTCAATAATTCAAAATTATTTTTCTTTTTAAAATATCTTTCGACGCGCTTCCACTTATCTTGATCTATATCTCTTATGCCCTCTGGAATACACGGATAAATTGTAAAAAGCTGATCTAAATAATTCCTTTGATTAGCGAATTCGATACTCAATTTAGTCCAGTAATTCATCTTGTAACCCTTGTAATTTGACTCTATAAATAGTAACAAACTTCACTTCATCGTCAAGCTCTATTATCTGAGCAGCTATATCTCAAAAATTCTTGACATTTTCCCCGAATGCCGCTATTTTATCGATGCTGTTTGACGTTTTTTGACTTAAGCTTTTCGTTTATGGCTATTAGGAGATTATTTTGAGAGTTCTTTCGGGCATACAGCCGTCCGGCCGGCTTCACATAGGCAACTTCTTCGGCGCAATGCGTCAGCACCTCAAGCTCCAGACCGAGCACGATTGCTTTTACTTCGTTTGTGATTATCACGCCCTTACAAGCTCACCTGAGCCCAAGCAGCTCAGACAATATACCCTCAGCGCTACAATGGATTACATCGCTTTGGGTCTGGATACTGAAAAGACGGTTTTCTGGTGTCAGTCCGATGTGCCGGAGGTTACCGAGCTTGCCTGGATACTCTCCTGTGTAACCCCGATGGGCCTATTGCAGCGGTGCACAAGCTATAAGGACAAGGTCGCCCAGGGCCTGTCGCCTAATCACGGCCTGTTTGCATATCCGGTTCTTCAAGCGGCGGATATCCTGATGTACAAATCTGATTTAGTACCGGTAGGTGCCGACCAGAAACAGCACATCGAGGTTACCCGCGATATCGCCGGCTACTTCAACAATACCTATGGCAAAATCTTCACACTGCCCAAGGAGTACATCCTTGAGTCTGTGGCAGTTGTTCCCGGTATCGACGGCCAAAAGATGAGCAAAAGCTATGACAACACTATCGAGATATTTGAGCCGGAAAAAAACGTAAGAAAAAAGATTATGCAAATTGTTACCGACTCCACACCCGTCGAAGAGCCCAAAGACCCGGCGAAATGCAATGTCTTTGCACTTTTGAAGCTGGTTGCCTCGCCAGATGAACTGGCCGAGTGGGAAAACAGATATCGCAAAGGTGGTATGGGTTATAGCGAGGTCAAAAAACGTCTGGCTGAACTAATGATAGGATATTTCAAGCCGTTCCGACAAAAAAGAGCCGAACTCGAAGGCAACATTGATTATGTCAAAGAAGTTCTTGCCAAAGGTGCCCAGCGAGCAAAAGCTGTAGCAGCTAAAACTCTTGCTGAAGCCAGAAAGGCCGTTGGGTTAGGAGATTGACCGTGGCCGATAAGCTTGTCACAATCGCACAGTTTGCAAATTATATCGAAGTAGAGATGGCGAAACAGTTACTTGCCGATTATGGAATCGAAGCAGTTGTGACTGGTGAGAATGCTTCGAATATATATTCCGGTGTACCTGCTTTGGGAGGATATTGCAAGCTGCATACCCTCGAAAGCCAAGCAGAGCAGGCACGAGAAATTCTGGAATCTCAGAAAAAACAGGAGCAATGATTGTCCAGCTATCGCGTAAACCTTGATATATTCGCAGGGCCTCTGGATTTGCTGTTATATCTGGTCCGCAAAGAGGAAGTCGATATCTACGATATTCCCATCGCAAGGATAACCGACCAGTACATCCGCTATATTGAGATGCTGAAAAGTCTTGACATTGATTTGGCTGGAGACTTTTTGGTGATGGCCGCAACATTGATGCAGATAAAATCAGCAATGCTGCTTCCACAAGAAGAAGCGGAGCAACTCCAGGCTGATGATTTGGCTGACCCGCGTACAGAACTAATCCGCCAGCTTCTGGAATACAAAAAGTTCAAAGATGCCGCTAATCTGCTCGAAGCCGTTGCCGATGAGCACAAGGAGCGTTTCACTCGCCCGGATACCATCATCGAACGATTCAAACCCGATGCCGAACCTGAGATTGACATCGAACAAGTAAGTATCTGGGACCTGCTCGAGGCCTTCGATTCTATATGCAAAGCCACAGGAACCCTGCCTGATATAAGTCATATCAAAGACGACACGCCTATTGATTTATATCAAATAGAGGTTTTGCGCCGGCTGCAGACCGAAGGCCCGATGAGTCTCGAGCATATCTTTGGAACCGGAACGAACCGCGTGGTGATGGTTGGATTATTTCTGGCACTATTAGAATTGATTCGAGAGGGTTTGGTTTGGGCTAAACAGCCTGCCCCGAGCGAAGTCGAGGGGCCGAAATCCTCGTCTTCTATATATCTTAGGCCGTTGACCGAAGAACCCGCAGAACAAGCTGTGCAAGAGGCCATACTTGCCTTAGCTAAATCTGAAAATCAAAAAACTGTTCAAACTGAACAACAAAAGCAGCCACCCATTCCAATATCTGAATTACCTCCGAAAGGTAAACCCGAGGCTATAGCTGATATGCAGCAAATACCCGCCCAAGGCGGGCCCATTCCGATTACCGAAGTATCACTAACGAGCAAGCCAACAATTTCAACTGATGAACAGGAGAAAATCGAACCTGTAAAAGACCATAAGTAGAAAATCCTAGGGATAAGAGAGAACGGACGACAGACGAGAGATAATAGAGGACAAAAAAGTGGAAAAAAGCAGGTTTTTTTCTTGACTTTCTGTAACAACGCCCTATAATAAATAGCAGATTCGCGGTATTTCTGGAAAACTATAAATCAGGCAAGTCGTTCACAGGAGGAGCGGCCCAGCTTCGTCAAAGCTACGCTGCGGCGAGCATCTCGTTATTTCCCGCATGGATGCTGTGATTACAGTCTAATTTCGTATCGTAACTGCCCTTGCGTATCCGGCTACGGCTTGGTGCCTACGCCAAGACGAGAGGACAGAAGAAATTAAAAACCTTAACTTTTTTAGGAGGAGTAAAAATGAAAATTGTAAGAACAATCTGTCTTGTGGCGATAGTATTGTTTCTGTGCGCTTGCCCCGCACTGGGGCTGGTCGAGTTCAAAGATGGCGGGACCCACGACATCGACTACGCCATCCCCGACGTTGTGCGGGTGGACTATGGCGCACCGTGGATGTACACCACAGTAAACCTGCTGCCTGGCGGAAGCATAAGCTATCCGTACGGGCTGCAAGGACATGAACACAGCCAGATAAATATCTCGGGCGGGTCAATAGAGACCGACCTCTATGCCTACAATAGCTCGCAGATATCTATCTCCGGCGGCTCAATAAATGACTGGCTTTACAGCTCACAATCCAGCCAGGTAAATATCTCCGGCGGCTCAATAGGCGGACTTGAGAACAGTCATTTCAGCCAGTTAAATATCTCCGGCGGCTCAATAGGCGAGCTTTTCAGCCCCCATTCCGGCCAGGTAAATATCTCCGGGGGCTCAATAGACCGGCTTAGCAGCGTTGGTTCCAGCCAGTTAAATATCTCCGGTGGCTCAATAAATGGCGACCTTTACATCGCCAACACCAGCCGGGTGGATATCTCCGGCGGCTCAATGGAAGGCCGTTTATTGCTAAGTCAAATAGGCACGATAGAAATATATGGCTTTGATTTTGCCGTCGATGGCCAGCCATTTGGTTATGGAGAACTCACCAGTATATTTGGTGGCAGCTATGTTTCAGAAACTCGCAGGCACCTGACCGGAACGCTTTTAAGCGGCGAGCTAATTGATAATGATTTTTATATTGGCGGCAGTGCCAGTATCGTACTGACTCCTGAGCCGGCGACGGTCTTGTTGCTTGGTCTGGGGGGACTGGCGTTGAGAAAAAGACGCAAAGCTTGATACTCGATTTTTGATAATTGTCATGCTGAGCTACGCGAAGTATCTGGGAATCGTGGTAAATATTTCTATCATTTATAAGCCAGATTCTTCGCTCCACTTCGTTTCGCTTAGAATGACAAACTACAATATGTACTTGTAAACAAAAGAATTACGACTATGAATGCTATCGAATCGGTCAGTTTGAGTAACTAATTTCCTCCCTCCACAATTGTTTCTGTCGGGCCGAGCAGTTTATAATGTATACCACGCCAGCAGATGGTTCTGCCGAAAGCTGAAGAGATAATAAAAACTAATAGCAGCAGCGACCAAAGCCAGGATAAAAGGATGTCAGCAACACAAGCAGCTCTCATTTCATGTGACTCGTCCGTCCTCCGCAGAAGCCCTGCTTCGGAGGATGGATGACTCGTGACTCGTGACTTGTATTTGAGCAACTGGTTAGCCATTTTTTGGCGCAGCATCGCCCGTATCATTTGACCTATGAAAAACACAATCGGCACGGCAGCGAAAAGTGTCAAGTTCACATCTTTAATTATTGCCGCATAAATTGCCAGAGCTGCTGTCGCCCATAAACCCAAGACCGAATATAAGCTGCTGAACAGTCCAAACCACCAGGTTCCAGGCCTGCTTACCCGGGTGATTAGAAACTGTCGCCGGCCGAATTCAAAAAGCTCGCCCCAGGTGGTTGATTCGTATGAGGCCACAAGGCAGGCAGGGATAAAGGCCAGCTTCATACCGGCCTTTTTAACTGCATAGGTCAATGACAAATCATCACTCAAAGCATTTGGCCAGATTTTATCAAGACCCACTTTGCGAAAGACATCGACACGGATAGCCATAGACCCTCCCCAGGCCTGATTGAAGTGGGTATTGCCGAGCAGCTGGACGACCTTGGCATTTACCGCTGATAGAGCCAAGCTGGCCAGATTGCTTCTTCCTGGTATAAACCAGCGATAACCACTGGCGGCTCCATATCTATATTGCCGCAGAGGCCAAACTAAGTGACTTAGCCAATCTCTACGCATACAGACATCAGAATCAGCAAATGCAAGAATTTCAATATCATCGCTGATTTTCTCGTAGCAGCAGAGCAAGTTGTGAATCTTTTGACTGCACCTTTGTTGCTCGTCCCGCCCCTCGGAGGAGCGGGGCTCGTCTATTTTTCCAGCAACAAATATTTGAACATCTTTGGCTTTCGAGGTCTGACTCAGCTGGTCTTTCAATCTGCATAATTCGCTATACGCCGGGTCCGATTCATCGGCAACCACAAACCACAGCAGACAATTTTCGTAGTCCTGTTCAAAAAATGATGCGATATTTTTCCCAAAAGCCGAATCGATACCCTTGCAGGGTATAATAAGTGCTACGCGCTTCTCCTGCCACGAACGCTTTTTTTTGTATTCTCTTATTGCGTAGCGGTAATTTCTATACGTCTGAAACAAAAAGAGCAATTGCGAGACAATTGCCGCCCATGCTATATAATAATACAATTCCATTTGTTTATCTTGTTGATGCGTCCACCCATTCGTTTTGATGATGCGCACTTCACGCTATAGAAGCCAATGGCACCATAGAGTCAATTAACTGCTCAACGGTATAAGATTTTGCCAGATTTATAGGAAGTAAGCAACCATGATTATGGTCGGAGGCAATAATTATAAGATTTTTACCAGCTCGGCCCCATCCTTGTTGTTGTGCTTGATGACCAAGAACAAAAATGTCAACATCAAGAATGTCAGCCATTTTATCAAGTGTGGACTGACTGTGATTTCTACCCCAGGTTAAAAGATAAGCTGAACCAGGCTTGGTTAGGTCTTCAGGTTTAAGTTGTCTACTCAGAATTTCTCGGTCGAATTTATCGACGTAACGGTCGTTGGGAAGCGAATGAGAAATCCATATTTTCGTGTCACATCTTACTGCCAGGGGCATCGAAAACAAAAACTGTTTCATCGCCGATGTAATCTCGTTGCTGTTTTCTTTGAATTCCCGTTCGATGGCACAGCGCATCACACGGTTCATCTCTTTGCCATCTTTTAAGACTTTGCCATCGCTGATAAAAGCTGTGGCGTGGTTGCCCATAATAATATGAACATGGTCAGGAAAGTTACATTTATAGCTGGCAACATCGAACAACAATTTATAAGATAAACAGCCCCCCTGAGGGTCCTCTGGCCCGCCGTGTATTATTTCTTGTAGAATGATATGCCTATCGGGATTATTATCCAAATCGGCGAACGCAACTATTTTTTCAAAATTTCGCCGATGTCCGTGAATATCTCCGGTTATAATCAGACTGCCGTTGGCAGGCAAATGAATTAAATTGCCGTGTCGAAAACCTTCGCTGTTGTTAGCCTCTACGGCTTTTTTCAGCAAATCAATTATTGTCTGGGGCATTTTTAATAGTTTTTATCTTGCCGCCGAATATGCTGTGAATCGTCAGGTCCAGCCTCGATACAACCGTCATCATATCATGTGGGCGTTCTGCAGGGTCATCTTTTATACAGTCCATTACGAGTCTTGAAACTCCTGTCGGCAGTTGTTTTTTTAATTCGTGAGGCGATTGACGTTTCTGAGGTATAGGCAAGCCAAAACTGTCGGTTTTAGGTATCAAAGTCGGGACGTGCTTTCCGGTAAGGGCCCAGTACATTGTCGCACCCAGGTTAAAAATGTCAGTTTTTGGTCCGAGCGGCTTACGCTGAACCTGCTCGGGGGCAATGTAATCAGGTGTACCTTGAATTCTCGATTTTGTAGTTCCGATTTTGCAGCTTTGGCCGAGGTCTATTATCTTGATTGAGCCGGCTTTGCTTAGAAGGATATTATTCGGCTTTATGTCACAATGTACGAATCCTTCTCTGTGCATAGCATTAAGACCGGTTGCTACCATTCTGAATACAAGCAGCACATCGCCCAAACTCAAGCCGGGGCAGTCTTCAAGGGTATCGCCATCAAAATACTCCATAGAAAGCAACATCTCTTTCAGCTTAAAAAAACTGCGAAACTTCTTTAGTTTGTAGCACTTGCGGACGTAGGGGTGGTCTATCCGCTGGGCCACTTTATATTCGGTCTCTGTCTGCTCGAAGACCCTTATATCTTCCGGCCTTTCAAATAAAATACGTTTCAAGGCAATTTTCGAATGGTCTTGATTATCAGTTGCCAGATAGATTGTGCTTCGAGCGCCGTTGCCGAGACGCCTTTCTATGCTATAACCGCCAACATTTAGTATATCTTTAGCCATATTATTACAGAAACCGGAACTTAATAGTCTATCGACATTTTATTGCGTAAATATTTAAGATGCGCTAAATGGGTTTTCTGTTTCACAAAGTTTTTAAAATATGCTCTAAAATTATATAAAAATGCATTTGAACAGACTTTAAGCTTATTCACTTAACGAATTTTTGCAAATATGGAAGTATACGATAAAATTGATTGTTTATCCAGTATTATGGCGATTTTTTGCGGTATTAGCAAAAAAAAGTCGACCTTGACGAAGCTGTTAAAATTTGGATAATGTTTTAGGATGTTTTTAGACGAAAATGGCCTTTAGAGCACAATGCGTCGGTTCGTCCCCTGCTATGGCTTAGGCACTCGCCTGGACGAGCCGACTCAATAGGATTCCCCGATAGCTCAACTGGTAGAGCGAGCGGCTGTTAACCGCTAGGTTGTAGGTTCGAGTCCTACTCGGGGAGATTAAGGGCAGCAGGCCTTTTTGGCATAGCTGCCCTGAAGTTTTTTATTGGCGGGGCTCAAACCTTAAAGGACCTTGGAAAGGGACTCTCACATGTCGTTGGGGTGGCAGGTTTCTTGATTGGCTTGATGTGAAACACTTGCTTGTTTGTGTTATGCTGTGAAAAACCTATCAGCGCATATCGTTAGGAAGGTGTATTTGGAACTGTTTTAGAGTAAAAAAGACTGTTAAAAAAAGATGAAAAAAGGATAAAACCGTAACAAAAGGGTAACATTTATTACATAGAATAACACTTGCCGAAGAAACCTTTTTATTGTAAATATTTTTGAAAGGAGAACCATCATGGAAAAGTTAAAAATTATGACAATCTTGTTTTTGTTTGCATTCGGCTCGTTTAACACAGTAGTTGTGGCTAAACCTGCAAGTGTTATGCTGCGTGAGGGTCTGTATGCAGAGGAGGTTGAGGGTGATATTGACGCGGCGATAAAAATTTATGAGCAGATAGTTCAAGACAGCTCCGCATCGCGAAACAATGTTGCCCAGGCGCTTTACCGACAAGGTATGTGCTATCTGAAAAAGAAAGATGAGCAAAAGGCAAAGACCGTATTTGGAAAGCTTGCAGCTGAATATGGCGACCAGACTGAAATTATTGAGAAGGCAAAACCATATTTGGATGACTTAATGAATTATGACCCGGCAGATTTGATGCCGCCCGAGACTCTTGTTTATGTGGAACTTGGAAGCCCTGGTAAGCAGATTGAGACTATACTTAATATGCTAAAAGGGACCCCTTTTGAGAATCCTCTTGCTGCTATTGGCGGCCCGGCTGGCCCTGAGGGTAAGTCACCTGAGGATATGTTGGCAGCACTTTTGAATCCGAGCATGATGGCCGAATTCAAAAAAATACGAGGCATGGCTGTTGGTATTACGACTATCAGAGAAAATAACCCGGCAGGAATTGCCGTATTGTATCCCGGTAAAAGTGACGCATTGAGAGGCATAATTCTTGCCGGATTGGGTATGGCGGGACAACGTGGCGAACCAATTGAGGCAATGGAGACATTGAACATTCAAAATAGTGTATCAGTAGCCTACGATGACAAGGTAATTATCATTGCGAGTCCTTCCGAGCGCCTCAAGTGGTCTGTTGAGCAATACAAGAGTATCATTTCTGAACCAACACTTGCTTCAAGCAATAAGTCATTTGCGAAAATCAGCAAAAAAACAAGGCAGGATAATGCCTTAACGGTCTGGGCAAACGTTGACGAGGTATATACAGGTATTTTGAAGCAATTTCCTGCGGGGCAGATTCCCGAGGAGATGCTCTGGGCAAATGCTATTGTTGATTTCAATAGCATTGACAACTTGATTGCATGCTATTCTGTTGAAGAAAGCGGATTAGCCTATAGGGCTGATATCTCATTTAAAGATGGTCACCACTGCCTTGCATATGATATGTTCCGCACACCGAATTTAAGTAAATCTGCTCTCGAAGCGGTACCTTCCGATGCAATTGCGCTTGTAAGTGTAGCTTTAGGGCAGGCGGATGGAGCCCAGGCTAAGGCCGTAAGTGAGAAAATTCAAAACGTGACAGGACTCGACATCGGCCGAGAGATTTTTGCCAACGTTGAACAGGTTACATTGTTTGCTGTGCCTTCTGATAAGACTATTATAAGTGATGTTCCTTTTATTTCGAACATAGGCCTGGCGATTACAAGCCACAATCCCCAGCAGACACATCAAATCATTACAACACTGCTTGGAACGGCCAATCTAATGGCTGGTGAACAACAAGCCGACCAAACAGATGCATCCTTAGGTTCGGCAAGCTCACTACAGGCTGACAGGTACCAGATTGGCATGGTTGGCGACCAGAAGCTCTATTGTTATATGAGCCAGGTAAACAAGACTACTGTGCTGTCACTAAACAAGGATATTACGGATGCTTGCGTAGCTGCAATTAAACAAGGCAAATCTGTTTGCACTGAAGGTCTATTAAAGGACTCGATAAGCAAACTCTCGCCAGCTACAAGCAAGCTGGTCATGGTTAACGTTGGTGGGGCCATTCGTGTAGCTGCTCCGACGATAATCGGACATCTTGATAACTCTAATCGTGAAAAGATGCAGCAGGCGTTAGAACAGTTAGCCAAGTCCTGCAGTCAGACAATTGTTGAAGTTCGTACCGATGAGCAGCTTAATAATTTTACTGAGTACAAAACCATAACCGGCCTGCCACCGCTAAATGAGATTTTTGGTCCGGTTACTGAAATTTCAAAGGTTGTCGGCCAAGCCAAGGCTAAAGCTGAGTTATGGAAAAGAGGGGCAGAGACCCCTGCTATTGTTGCACAGGCAGCAAAGGCGCCGGTGATTGATGGGACAGCAGAGGACATCTGGTCTACTGCCTCCCAGTACAAACTTGAAAATGTAATATATTCACCGCTGTCGTCAGCGAATGACCTCTCGGCTGACTATAAAGCTATGTGGGACAGGGATAATCTATACCTGTTTGTGGATGTGCGTGATGATGTCCTAAAGAATGATTCTGTGGAATATTACTATGATGACGCCATCGAGATTTTCATTGACGCTGATAATTCTAAGTCGTTTGAATATGGCGAAGGTGATTATCAATTCTACTTTGCCTGGGACAAAACCAATCCCGCCATGGGAGAAGCAAAGCACGACCGTGTTGAGGGCGTTGAGTCTGCGTTAGTAACAGCTGACAATGGCTATCGGCTGGAGGTTAAGTTCCCATGGTCGACGCTTGGAGTGGAACCATCTGCCGGCACGAAAATAGGTCTGGATATTCATGTGAACGATGACGACGATGGCGGAGAACGAGACACCAAGTTGACTTGGCGAGACACGGGGGATACCGCCTGGCAAAGTCCATTAGTCTTTGGGACAGCCGAGTTAGCCGGCCTTGTCGGCTGGTGGAAATTCGACGAGAGCGAAGGTTCTACCGCTGCCGATAGTTCCGGCAACGGCAATGACGGCTCTCTGCAGGGTAACCCTGTTTGGCAGCCTAACGCAGGTAAATTCGCTGGTGCCCTGGAATTTGACGGCGACGGTGATTACGTCAGAATCGACGATGAATCCAATTTCGATATCACAGGCCAGATAACAATCTCGGCGTGGGTTAATATTGCTTCTGTTCCTGCGGATTGGACAGCGATTGTTACCAAAGGCGATTCGGCATGGCGGCTTTCTACAGAGTATGCTGACAGACGATTTCACTTCGCAGTCAGCGGCAGTGCCTGGCTCAATGGGCAGAGGAGTGTGAGTGCAAATCAGTGGCATCACATTGTCGGCGTTTACGACGGTAGCCAGATGCATACTTATATAGATGGCGAGCTTGATGCAGCGAAGTCGTGGAATCAAGGTATCGCAAGCAATGACTATCCTGTTTATATCGGTGAAAATGCCGAACAAACAGGACGCTTCTGGCGTGGTCTTATCGATGATGTGCGAATTTATAATTACGCCCTTAAAGAAGCTGATATAATAGCTTTGTATAAGAACGGCGCAGGTAAGTAGCTTTATGAAGAGCAAGGCCCGAATAGATAGCGGCCACAACCAGATGCGGTGGGTGGTATTGCTGCTTGCTGTGGCAGTGATACTACCCACTGTTGGACTTTTGTGGTTCATCAGTCAGGTCGTAAATAATGAGAGACTTGCTGTACGCCAAAAGCTTATTACGGTTTACAAGGAACAGTTGGAAAAAACACTTCGCCAAGTTAATAAAAGACCGTCCGAATATTACGAGTTGTTGGATAACAAAGAAATTCAAGTACACCCTTATCAAAAGAAACTTTTTGCAGTAGGCCCGAAAAATTTCGCCGGTTTGCTTATATATGATGCTGAAGGTCAGCGTATCTACCCGTTGCTAACTTCTGAAATAGTAGATGCTGTTGATTTTACAGAGCTATTTAAGGACGCCTGGGAGCTTGAGTTCGTTGAACGTAAATTCTCACAGGCTGAAGAGGTTTATGCTCGTAAAGCAATGTACGGCGGCGACGACCTTGTTCGTCTGGCTGGTCTTATTGGCAAAAGCAGATGTCTGGCAAAACTTGAAAAACTGGATGAAGCTATCGCCGAGTGTAAGCAGATTGCCTTTAGTCCTTTGGAAAAAACAGCCGAGCCGGCGATTTTGGTTCTTATTGGAAATGCACGATTACTATTGCTGAATTTAACACAGGATAATGTTGCATATAGTTCATTATTTAAGCAGACTTTCGATAAGCTCGCTTCGATGGTATATTCTGTGAACGAGGCAGGGTTTTCATTGCCGGCCGACCATAACCTGTTTCTTGCTCAGGCCCTTGCTGAGATGGCGCGCAAGAGAGCTTTACTCAATGATAGAATACCCGATTTTGAAAGATTAATTTCAGCTGAGGAATTGTCTATTGGCGTATCTGAAAATTTCCCACAAGCGGACACTCTTGAAAATGTAAAAGAGGATAAACTTCAACACCTGCCGCTTGCAGGCGAAACTTTATATGGCATTTATCACAGAACTAATGGTACAAGTGTACTGGCCCTGTTATCTACAGAGAATATCGCATCAATTTTCGCTGACTTTGAAGTGGATTTCGGGGACTCTGATGTGGCCTATAAAGTAGTGGATGAGTTTGGCGGCTTTGTAACAGGCACTGTTAAACTTGAGGACGAACCTTTTGTGGCGGCCACTATTGGAGGGGATTTTCCGGACTGGAAAATCGAGCTGTCGTTCAAAGCCGGTGACGTCTTTGAGAAGGCAGCAAGCCGGAATGTTACCGTTTATATCTGGACAGGTGTGCTTGTTATCGTTTTGATTCTCATTGTGGCAGGTACCGCTGCACAGACAGTTAGAAAACAGATAAAACTCAACAAGCTCAAAAACGATTTCGTAGCGACGGTTTCTCATGAATTGAAAACTCCTTTGGCTTCGATACGTTTGCTTGTCGATACATTATTGCAGGGCAATTATAAAGACCAGCAGCAGGCGGTTGAATACTTTCAGCTGGTTTCAAAGGAAAATGAGAGACTGACCAGAATGATTGATAATTTTCTGACCTTTTCGAGAATGGAGCGGAACAAGCAGGCCTTCAAGATGACCGAGGCAAGCCCCGCAGATATTGCTCGTACCGCAGCCGAGGCCGTAAGAACCAAATTTGATACCGGCCGATGCGATTTTCAGGTGCAAGTAGCTGACGATTTGCCTGATGTATTCGCAGACCGCGATGCAATGGTTATGGTGCTCATCAATTTGCTGGATAATGCCTACAAATATTCTTATGATGATAAGAAAATAGAGTTGAAAGTTTTTTCTGAAAATGACATGGTTTGTTTCGTGGTGAAGGATAATGGCATCGGAATGAACCGCAGGCAGATAAGAAAAATATTCGATAGGTTTTATCAGGTCGATAGCTCTCTTTCCCGTCGGGCCGAAGGTACCGGCCTGGGTCTGTCTATTGTTAAATTTATTCTTGATGCCCACAAAGGCACAATTTCCGTCGACAGCGAACTCGGCGAAGGAAGCACCTTCACGGTGAGATTACCGGCCGGCAGTCAGACCCAAATGTGAAAGGATTCATCAATGAGAAGTGTGCTGATTATTGAAGACAATCCGGCCATGTTGCGGGGCCTGGAGGATAACTTCGTGTCGAAGGGCTATCGCGTCAAGACCGCCCAAGATGGCGAACAGGGCCTCAAAGCAGCGCTGGCGGAGAACCCTGACCTGATTATACTTGATATTATGCTGCCCAAAATCAATGGTTTCGAAGTATGCAGCCAAATTCGTAAAAATAATCTCGATATGCCCATAATCATGCTTACCGCAAAGGGTGAGGAATCGGATATAATATTGGGTCTGAATCTCGGAGCGGATGACTACGTGACCAAGCCGTTCGGTGTAAAGGAGCTGTTGGCCCGGGCCGAAGCATTTATGCGACGCAGAGCAAAAGCCGAACCTGCAGTTTATAAATTTGGCAATTGCCAGCTTGATGTTGACGCACGCACTCTCATACGCGACGGCAGGCAAATTAAGCTCACCCAGGGGGAATTTAAGATGCTGCATCTGTTTCTTAGAAGGGCCGAATGCACCCTGACATGTGACGAAATACGCAATACTGTGTGGGGTTATTCACACTTTATTACTTTACAGGATATTGAACGTACTGTTACTACCCTCAGGAAAAAGGTCGAACACGACCCGAATAACCCGATGTTCATTCGCACTACAGAAGGTATCGGTTACAAATTTCAACTGCCTGAATCAAATGGAAACGATACTGATAATTGAAGATGACGCAACAATGCTGCGGGGTCTGAAAGACAACTTTGAGTTCAAAGGCTACCGCGTACTTACCGCAGCCGATGGTGATGAGGGATTAAATACCGCTCTTAATAAAAAGCCCGACCTTATTATTCTCGATATTATGCTGCCGAAGATAAACGGCTATGAAATATGCAGACTAATCCGCAAGGAAAATCTTGGTATGCCTATAATAATGCTGACCGCCAAAGGAGAGGAATCGGATGTAATTTTGGGGTTAAATCTTGGGGCCGATGATTATGTTACCAAGCCTTTCAGCATAAAGGAGCTTCTGGCGCGGGTGGCGGCATTTTTACGGCGAAGAAAACAGGCAGAACAGGACGTTTACGAGTTTGCAGATTTTAAAATTGACATTCCAGCCAGGAAGCTGACACGTAAAGGTAAAGAAATTAAACTGTCACCGAAGGAATTTAGTCTTCTGGAGTTGTTTGTCAGGATGCCGGGCAGAGCTCTTACACGCGATGAAATACTCAATAAGGTCTGGGGTTACGACTCTTTTACAGGCCAGCGCAGCATCGACCGTTTTGTTACCACACTTAGGGATAAGATAGAAACCAATCCTCACAATCCGATTTTCATACGCACAATAAGGGAGATAGGTTATAAATTTGAACCGCCTGACTGAGCCCCGCACCAAAATCCATTCCCGATTCTTGACTCTAATCGAGTATCCAGTATTTTTGCGCGGGTCTGTTTTATTGCCTTGCCCGAAAAACCTCCCGACACCGGATTTCGGTGTGGGGCAAAAAGATTGCAAAACAGACCGAAACAGCATATAAATGAGCCGGTATGGCTGAAGGTATTAAAAAGCGAATTGAGCAGTTGCGTAAGGAGATTCGCAAGAACGATTACCTCTATTATGTTCTCAACCAGCCGGAAATCAGCGACCGGCAATATGATAAGCTCTTTGCGGAACTAAAGACATTAGAGCAGGCAAATCCGCAATTTATAACGCCCGATTCGCCCACTCAGCGTGTATCAGGCCAACCCATTGAAGGTTTTACGACTGTCAGACATGCTGTGCCTATGCTCAGTATGGACAATACCTACAACGCCGATGAGTTGAAGGCATTTGATGAACGAGTGGCAAAGGGACTTGGCGGTAGAGATTTCGACTACGTTGTCGAATTGAAAATAGACGGCGTGGCGATAAGTCTTCGTTATGAAAAAGGTGCTCTTGCTACTGCTGCTACCCGCGGCGATGGAGAGGTAGGTGATGATGTTACTACAAATGTGCGAACAATCAAAGCGGTGCCGCTTGTGCTTCTGGATGGCGGTGATATTGCCGATGTGCTCGAGGTTCGCGGCGAAGTCTATATGCCGAGTAAGGCGTTTGTCGAGCTAAACAAACTTCGCGAAGAAGCTGGCGAGCCGGCCTTCGCCAATCCACGAAACGCTACTGCAGGTTCACTAAAACTGCTCGATGCAAGAACTACCGCCACAAGAAACCTTTCATTTTTTGCCTATGCTACCGGCGAGATGTCACAGCCATTAGACGAAAATCATTACCAGACCCTTCAGAAGTTCAAAAAACTCGGGTTTCCCGTTAATCCTCATATCAAAAAGGCCAAAGACATTAACGAGGTAATAGATATCTGTCTTGGCTGGAGCGAGAAACGCTCTAAGCTGGATTACCAGATTGACGGAATGGTGATAAAGGTTAATCGTTTCGACCAGCGGGATACCCTCGGTGCCACGGGCAGGGCTCCTCGATGGTGTATTTCCTATAAATTTCCGGCAGAACAGGCAGAAACAATCGTCGAATCAATCGATGTGCAGGTCGGTAAGAGCGGAATCCTAACACCGGTGGCGAATCTGACAGCAGTGCAATTGTCGGGGACAACCGTAAAGCGTGCAAGTCTGCACAACTTTGACGAACTGCGCCGGCTTGATGTCCGCAAGGGTGATACCGTGATAATTGAAAAGGCCGGTGAAATAATTCCACAGGTATTAGAAGTAAAAAAACAATCAAGACCTGCTGGCGTTGTATCCTTCAAAATACCTAAAAAATGCCCAAATTGCGGTTCTGCCGTAGCCAAAGACGAAGACGGCGTTTATATCCGATGCCTCAATCCGGATTGTATAGGCCAGTTGAAAGAGCGCTTGAAATATTTTGCCGGCCGGGGACAGATGGACATAGAACATTTGGGCGATGCTTTAATCGAGCAGCTAATCGGAGTCGGCCTCGTAAAGAATTTTGCAGATATTTACAAGCTGCAAAAATCCGATTTAGCTGACTTGGAACGAATGGCTGAAAAAAGTGCCGTCAACGTGATAGATGCAATAGAGGCGAGCAAGAATCGGCCATTATGGCGGCTCATTGCCGCTCTGGGTATCCGCCACATCGGAGGCCAATCTGCCCAGATTCTTGCCGAGCATTTCGGCTCGCTCGATGCCCTTATGACCGCAGAGAGGCAAACAATTGAAGCAATTGACCAAATCGGGCCGAAGATGGCTGAGAGTGTCTATGAGTATTTTCGTAATACTAAGAACCGAGCAGTTATTAATGAATTGCTGGCTGCAGGAGTAAAACCAGTTCAGCAAAAGCTAAAGCGAACAGACAAGCTTGCCGGAAAAACCATTGTTGTTACGGGCACCTTGGAAAACTTTACCCGCCAGCAAATCGAGCAGGCAATCAGGCAGACAGGTGGAAAATCATCTTCCAGCGTCAGTAAAGATACTGATTTTGTGTTGGCAGGCAAAGAACCGGGAAGTAAACTTGATAAGGCACAAAAATTAGGCGTTAAGGTGATAAATGAAAATCAATTCCTGGAGTTGTTGAAAGATTAGCCGCGGAATCTAAAAGCAAATGGAGATGAAATGAGTGAACAGGACGAAAAATATATGCAGATGGCGTTACGTCTGGCAAAGCGAGGTGTCGGCAAAGTTGAACCGAACCCGGCGGTCGGCTGTATCATCGTAAAAGGCAACCAGATTGTTGGTAAGGGCTGGCACAAAAAATTCGGCGAGGCCCACGCAGAGATAATGGCTCTCGAAGATTGCAAAACACTCAGTGTTACGCCGCAGAGAGCTACGATGTATGTTACACTTGAGCCGTGCTGTCACCAGGGCAAGACCGCTCCTTGTACGCAGGCAATTATCGAGGCAGGATTGGCAAAAGTGTTTGTCGCAACAATTGACCCATCGAAGCACAATAATGGCAAAGGCATCGAGCAATTGCGCAATGCAGGAATCGAAGTGCAAACCGGCATCTGTGAAACTGAAGCGAAACTGCTGAACGCACCTTTTATCAAATTTGCTTCCACAGGCAAATGCTGGACCGTTTTGAAATGGGCACAAAGTATTGACGGCAAACTTGCCTACGATAGTAGCACGGCCATCCCCTCGACTTCGCTCGGGACAGGCTTGGCTGTGTCTTCACGGGCTCCAAGCCCGTGCCACGAGGGGGTGGCCGTGCCACGTTGGATTTCCAATGAATTAAGCAGAAAAGATGCACAAAACCTGCGTCGCAGGGTCGGGGCAATACTGGTAGGCATTAATACCATAATTTCCGATGACCCTTTATTGACGGTCCGGCCGAGCAGAGCCAATATGCCGCTCAGAATCGTACTGGACAGCTCCCTGAGAATTCCCTTGAAATGTAAGTTGCTCAGAACAGCCAAAAAAAGCCCTGTTCTAATTATCACAAGCCGGCAGGCGCTACAGACAAATTCCAAAACCGCAGACAGGATTGCCAAAAAGGGCGCTGAGGTGATTGCCTACCCGGATATGCAGGGCCGGTCTAATTTATATTTTCTGCTCGATGAGCTTGCCAGACGTGGAATCGCCCAATTACTTGTAGAAGGTGGGCCAACGGTGATAGCTTCATTCTTGAAGGAGCGATTCGTTGATGAGCTCAACGTTTATATCTGCCCTAAAATACTCGGAGCGCAAGGCAACGCCAATATTACCGAATCTCTTTCTGAACTCAGTTATGAGGTCAGCTTCCGTCACGTTGATATAAAACGTTTTGGTGAGGATATTTGTATTACCGGTTTTTCTGAAAAAACACTTCGTGAGCTTTCAATTATTGAAAGAACGGAAAATGAAGAAGATAGAAGCTCTGGGCCTGCAGACCATACCGATGATAGAGCCGGGGGATAACCTGGCTGAAATTATTGTCAAATGTGCCGATGCTGAAATTGATGGCCTGCAAGATAAGGATATTATCATTCTTACCAGCAAAATCGTCTCTAAAGCCCTCGGGCGAATAAGGAAACTTAGCGAAGTAACACCCGGTAAAAAAGCCCTGACAATATCAGCACGAACCGGCAAGGACGCCAAATGGCTGCAGATGATTTCCGACGAAGGCCATCAAATTCTGGCAATTATTCCTCTCAAAGGTGCCCTTGAGCGGCACATTGTTAATACCGCTCAAGATAGCAAAGCCGCAAGCGTGCTTGTTGAGCACGAGCAGGCCCTCTGCCTAACAAAGAGCAAGGAAGGTCGAATACACACCTGCGATGCGGGCATTGACGGCTCGAACCATCCGCCCGGCATAGTTAGTCTGTTGCCCGAAGACCCGGACGCCGAGGCAAGAAAGATAAGAGAGCAAATCCAGAAGCTCTCCGGTAAACAGATGGCTGTCATTTTGGCCGATACGGAGATGATACCTTTCGGCACGATTGATGTTGCAGTGGGCTCATCGGGAATTGAGCCAATCTCGAAAAAATTCGGCCAGAAAGACCTATTCGGCAGACCAAAATTTGGTGGGATAGATTTAATTGCCTACGAGTTGGCCTCCGCTTCAGCACTTCTTTTCGGCCAAACAGGAGCCGGCATCCCGGTTGCGATAATAAGGGGCTTTGAGTACGAGATTAACGAGACTGAGAATATCGCAAATACTAACGTGCTAAGGGCCAGCAGTGCCGACGCTGCCGGAGCAATCAAAGCGACAATGCGAGCTATCTCTTATGCCCACGGCCTAAAAAGGCGTCTGCTTCTGAGAGTAGCTTCCTGGTTTATTTGATTCGTATTGCGTACCATTCGCGCCAGTTGCGGAGAATCAAAAACATCAACGACAACTAAATAGCACACGCCCAGGCAAAATCCGCCAGAAAACAAATGCAGGTCCTATAAAACAAAAAGACAATAGCAGCAAATCATCCTATCCCGCTACGGCTCGGTGAGCATTCGCCGAGACGAGTTTTTTGCTTAACTTGGGTAAAACTTGCTCCGATATAACATCTAAAACTTACAAAAACTGGTGGCACGGGCTTCCAGCCCGTGGAAACACGGTCAAGATGGCCGTGCCACGGTGTTCTTGTTGTTATTTGGCCTAATAAAGAGCGATCAGCGTCCGAAAAACTATAAGTCTCTCGGGAAAGGCAAATTACGATGAAAAAAATATCGAATATTTCGATTGTTTTTTTGATGCTTGTTTTATCAGGTTTGCTTGGCTGCAATAGTGAGCGTACATCACGTACGGCAGAACCGTGCTGCGCCAAGGGCGCTGTGTCAGGTACGGCTGTCAAACCAATGATTGTGGCTCCGGTGACAACAACAGTTGCTCAATCCAGACCAATTTCGGTAGCTACCAATGAGCCCACTCAGCTTAAAATCTCAAGGATATATCCAACTCCGGAATTCGCCCTTATTCAGATGGACAAAGTTATACCAAAGGAAGTTAGACTAAAAAAACCCTTCGATTACTCTATCAGGCTAACAAATCTAACAAGCACAATGTTAACCAATGTTGTGATAACCGAAGAGCTTTCAGGCAATTTCAAATATATAAGCTCTGAACCAACAGCCAAAGAAAACGCCACCAATCTTGTGTGGAATATAGCTTCGCTTGGTCCGAGAGACAGCAAGAAGATTTTGGTTTCCGGCATGGCTACCGATATTGAGCCTCTTAAACTCTCCACCATTGTTGTTACAAACTTTGTTCCCGCTGATACCGTCGTAAAAGTTGTCGAGCCAAAGCTGGAGTTTACCCAAACCGCACCGGCTTACGTTACTCCATGCGACTCGATTCCGGTAGAATTTTTAGTGACCAACGCAGGTACCGGCTCAGCGCGAAACGTCAAGATAGAAGCGACTCTTTCCGAAGGACTGCGGACCACCAAGGGTAAGAACAAGCTTGAAATTGACATAGGCACCCTGCCGACAGGCAAATCCCGTCGATTCTCTTCTAACCTTCGAGCCGAAAAGACTGGCAAATATGTCAGCAATGCTGTGGCAACAGCCACCGGCCTGGATGATGTATCGCAGAAGGCTGATATAATTGTTGCAAAGCCGGTACTCGAACTCGAAAAGACCGGCTCTACAAAACAGTACGTCGGGCGGCCGGTAACTTATGAAATAACCGTTACTAACAAGTCAGATGCACCTGCAACAAATACCGTTGTAGAAGATGCCCTCCCACAGGGAGTAACCTCATTAAAAACGACCGCAGGCGCCAAACTTTATCGCTCAAGAAATTTAGTCTGGCAACTGGGTACACTTGAACCGAAGTCCTCCAAAAATGTATACCTATCTTACGTTCCAACCAGAGTAGGCACGGTAGTAGATAAGACAACCGCAACTGCTCATTGTGTAGACAGTGTAACTGCATCGGCAGAAACATCGGTTGCTGGAGTTTCAGGTATGCTGCTGGAAGTCATTGACGTCGAAGACCCTGTGGAGGTAGGCAGCACAACAATGTACGAAATCAAAGTGACGAATCAGGATTCGGCACCCGCCACAGGCATCCGTATTACTTGTAGTCTGCAAGACAACATTCAATACATTTCGTCACACGGGATGACGGCCGGCCTAATAGAGGGTAATGTGTTGAAGTTTGCTCCATTAGCCAGTCTCCCGCCTAATACCGATGCGACCTGGGGTGTGATCATCCAAGCACTCAGGCCCGCAGATACACACTTCAAAGCTACTATGGTTACCGATCAGCTTTCTCGTCCGGTTGAAGAAACCGAGGCTACGCACCTGTACGAATAGGTATATAGTCAGATACGGCGCCACGGCGGATTTTGCGCGGTGGCGCCTCCACTAAAACCATTACTATCCAATCCAGGGCACAAACGATGATATATAAAGTGCTGCTATCATTATCCCTCATGCTCCTAATGTTCCACCCATAATTTATGCTGATAATGAGAGGTTAAAGCTGTTTATATTACCTTTTCCTTTCAAAAACAATTGACGGTGGCCATATTTACTTGACAAGTGCTATGGTTTTTTGCTATTATACGTATGTTGCGAGTGCACGCAGACGGTTTCGTCACACGCTGGCACAGTACAGTAATGGCACATCGCAACAGGGAGGCGGGGCAACGCTGAACAAAATTAAAACTGCCCGGGTCTCCCTTCTCTTATGCGCACAGTTTTTTGTGACAAAACCAAGCCAATATTATTCTGCGAAGCACGAGACAGATACGATTAAACTTGATGAAAACCGGAAAATCCGCTATGATATCACAACGTCGGTAGTGCATTGCCGAGAGTGAGCTATGCCTGAATTTGATAAAGAAAAATTTAAAGAATACTGGAGAAGAACCGAGGTAATCAGAAAATACCAGCGGATGCTTTACACCTTCGGCGATATGGAACTGCCTTACGTATTTGCCGCTGAACACAGCCAATTCAGGGATAGAACAATTGTAAGAAAGGGCATCATCCTGTTTCAAAAACCGCAGATATTACTGCCAAGATACTACAGCGGCCCGGAGTTCAAAGAAGGTTTTGAGCACGCAAACGCAATTCCTCCTGACGCCGTTTATCTCTTCAGGGCTATGGGGCTGCCTTACTCTCATATAACCAATAAAACGGTAGCTATAGAACAGATAGAATATGGCAGCTTACAGGATGTCTTAGACAGATTTAACAAAGAAATGGAAAACGAGGAGAATGCCGAAACAGGGCTTATAAAGGGTATCCTTGATGGGGCGGATATCTCTTTGATGAGATATTCATTGAGCTTGATAATTAAGTCAGCTCCGGAAAACGTTAAAGAATTCTTCGAGCACCTGCGCAGACAAAGAGGAGAACCTATAAAACCCGATGAAAAGATTACGGACGAAGATATAAGGAGATTATTCGAGTAAACCCCGTTAGAAAGCTCAGGCGGTATTGACCTGCTTTCGCCATGTATTTTTTACCCCTTAAAGGACGGAGCTTTTTTTCCAATGGGGTAAATCTCTATTAGCAAAAAAAATCGGCATCCAGTAGGTTCGCCCCGATTTCATTATGGGTAGCCCATCCTGCTTTTGCTTTTTAGATTAGAGCTGGGGTAATACAAAAATCAATCAGGATTTTTTGTTCAGCATTTTCTTGCTTCGCAGGATGTGGTGGTAGTGCTGGGCGAAGCGGTGGGCTTCATCACGAACGTATTGCAGCAGTTTACGGGCAGGCGAATGGGCAGGTAATTTCAATGGTTTGGAACTGCCCTGGAGGTAAATATCCTCCTCTCGCTTGGCAATCGAGGCGATTTTTATTGTGGGTGCACCCATTTCTCTTAAAGCTGCTTCAGCAGCGTGTAAATGACCTTGTCCCCCATCAATTAAGACCAAGTCGGGCCAGAGTTCTTCACCCCGCAAGGCATATTTGTATCGCCGTTTGACTACTTCAGCAATCATTGCATAGTCATCGATGCCCTTTACGGTTTTTATTTTGAATCGCCGATAGCCGCTCTTAAACGGCCTGCCGTCAATAAATTTAACGAGCGACCCGACCGCTTCAGTTCCGCCCAATTCGGCCACATCGATGCCCTCGATAATCCTGACCGGCCCTTCGACAAGCTCCCCTCGACTATGCTCGGGACAGGCAGGGCGGTGAGCAACGTCGAACCGCTGAGGGCCTTGTAATATTTCCCGCAACTGGAGCAGGGCCTCAGCAGGGTCGGCTGCAAAGACCTCCGGCTGAACATCTTCGTCAGGCAGACCTCGCCGGTCAAGCCGTTCAATCAGCCGAATACGGTCACGAAACATTGCTGCTTTTTCGTACTGGAGATTTTCGGCTGCCTTGGCCATTTGCTTCCTTAATTGCCGCAGGATTGTCGAACGCTTCGACCGCAGAAATTTTACAAAATCGCGAATAACTTTTTTATAGCCAGCTTTACTAACTTTAGCTGCACAGGGAGCAGCACATTGCTTTATGCTGTATAAAATGCATGGCCGGAAAAATATGCGCTTCGGGTCATTTTCTTTGATATCCAGGGTGCAGGTTCGAAACCTGAATATTTTCTGCAATTCCACCATAACCAGCCGAAGATCCTTCGCACTGGCAAATGGGCCGAACAATCTACTACCGGTTGGCCGGGGTTTTCGTGTGAGATAGACACCTGGGAAATCTTCGCTTGTTGTAATCTCAAGATACGGAAAGGTCTTGTCATCAACAAGGTCGGTATTGTAAGGCGGACGAATATCCTTAATGAGACGGGCTTCTTTTAAGATTGCATCGACTTCCGTTTCAGTTTCCAGAAAGTCGACGGTTTTGGTTTTACTGAGCATCTCAGTGATTTTTGGCCCGCGCGAGGCGGTGAGGCCCGGCCTTCGCAGCCGCGCTCCGTCACCATAGCTTTGGAGCGTCGGCGGAGTAGGCTCGCCGGCTGGCTGAAAATAACTGGCCACTCGTGACCGCAGATTTTTGGCCTTGCCAACATATAACACCTTGTCCTTCGGCCCTTTTATAAAATAAAGGCCGGGGCCGGTCGGAAAACTCTTTATATGTCGGCGAATCACCTCAAATCTGTCTTTTTCTCTTTTAGAGGCCATTTGTCTTGTATTTTATCAATCAGTCTTGAAAATCCTCTAAGGTAGCGGTTGGCTTCTAATAAGTATGTTCTCACCTGCTCGGTTATTTTCTCATCTCAGGTATATCCGGCTCGATGTGAATGGTGATATTGACCGGTCGGCTTATCTCTTCGTTCAGAGCTTTTTCAAGACTATCAGCTATTTTGTGGGCGTCGGCTACGTTCAAATCCGGGTCAACGAGAATGTGCAGGTCGAGAAAGACTTCTCTGCCGACCGTGCGGGTCCGCAGTCGATGCCACTGGCGTATTGAAGAATTGGCGTTGATTACAGCCCGTATATGCTCAACAGTGTCCTCATCGACCGCACCTTCCGTCAGCTCACGCAGGGAATCGCCGATTATCCTGACTCCCACCCAGATAATCATCAAGCCGACCGCCATGGCGGCAACCTGGTCTCCATGGCCAAAGCCGAATTCCAGTGATACAAACCCTATCACAACAGCTACCGAGCTTAAAGCATCGCTGCGATGATGCCAGGCGTTGGCATAAAGTGCAGAACTGTGAGACCTTACAGCCACTTTTTGAGTTACTCTATAGAGCCATTCTTTGGAAGCTATCGATACTATTGCGGCAATAAGAACCGCAAGTCGAGGCGTGGTAACTTCGTCTCTGGTTATGGCCATAGTGGCATAGTACATCATTGCTGCACCTACAACAATTAATACCAGCGCAATTAAACTCGCTGAGAAAGTTTCCGCTCGCCCGTGGCCGTACGGATGGCTCTGGTCTGGGGCTTTCGAACCAAGATGAACGCCAAGCAGTACCGCCGCATCAGTAGCTAAATCCGAGAGAGAGTGGATCCCGTCAGCTATCAGTGCTAAAGAACTGCTCAATACACCAATTGTTATCTTGATAGCTGCCAGAAGAATATTCACTCCAGCTCCAAGATATGTAATCGATTTTATTTGTTTACCGGCTGTTTTTAATTTGTCGTTATCCATTAGTGTATAAATGCTTTTGTTTTTGCGATGTATTCTTGAGCGGCTCTTTGGTCTTTTGCTTCAACTATGACCCTAATTACTGGTTCAGTATTGCTGGCCCGTACATGTATCCAATCACCATTCTCGAAAACAAATCGGTAGCCGTCTGTTCTATCAACTTTTGCGGCGGTAAACACTTCTAATGCAGAACTCAACACTTTCTGGGCCTGCGATTTATCGGCAGCAAATTTCTCTTTTCTCATATAATAGCTGCCTATTTCATTAACCATCTGGCTTATCGTTTTGCCTGTCTCAGCCACCAATTGCAGCACAAGTGCAATTCCAACGAGACTGTCACGGACTGGCCCAACCCGCAAATCAATCACACCGCCGTTGCCTTCTCCGCCAATAATACAATTGTTCTTTATCATTGCTTCAGCGACATTGGCCTCACCAACAGCAGTGCGGATAACCTGACCGCCGGCTTTTGCAGCAATATCATCAATCATTCTCGATGTTGAAAGATTCGTCGCTGCTTTTCCAGTTTCCCTACTGAATATGTATTTGGCTGCCAAGGCAAGAGTGTATTCTTCACCGATATAGGTCCCATTTTCGTCAACAATTACCAATCTGTCGGCGTCGGGGTCCTGTGCAAAGCCAATATCGGTTTTCTTGGCTTTTACCACTTCGCAAAGACCTACCAAGTTCTCAGACGTTGGTTCAGGCCCGTGAGCAAAGACGCCCGTAGGATTGTCATTTATCGCAGTAACTTCACAGCCAAATTCAGCCAGCAACTTTTTTGTAACCCGCCCACCTGCTCCATTAACGCTATCCAGAACAACCTTGAATTTTTTGGTTGCGATTACCTCTTTGTCAACTATTGCTAAAACCTTTGCAATGTGAGTCCTATCGGTCTGCTCATCAGAAGTTACCTGCCCGCAACTCAGCGAATCGACAACGGCGAAATGTTTATCCAAAAAAATCCTCTTGATTTGCTCTGCTTTTTCAGCCGGCGGAGCAATACCATTTTCGAGCAACAATTTTATACCATTGTATTGAGCCGGGTTGTGCGAAGCGGTGATGACCACTCCGCCTGTGCAACCTAATTCTCTAACCATAATGCCCACACCAGGCGTGGTTACAATCCCTAAATCAATCACGTCAATTCCTGTTGCACACAAACCTTCCGTTACAGCCGATTTTAGCATCTGGCCGCTGGGCCGGGAATCCCGGCCGAGGCAAACAGATAGCTTTTTCGCGTTTTTGTTGTTGGTTTTTAAAAATGTACCGAAAGTCCGGCCATAGTCAGCGGCAATAGGAGCGGTAAGATTTTCACCAACGATTCCCCTCATTCCACTAATACTTATTATCAATTGCTCAACCATACCGAAAAGTAAGTTTGTTCTCAGTTTTAAGATGCGTATTGCAGATGATAAAACGCACAACGCAATACGATATACGCAATACGAATATCAGTCCAGCTTGCAGACGTAAATCTCGTTTACGAAATCGAGTTTGCTGATTTCTTCGATTGCTTTTGCATCGGGTTCTTTGTCGAGACTGACGGCAAGTATGGCCTTCTTTTCAGCCGGTTTTTGTCCTACACCCATTGTGCAGATGTTAATGTTATGTTTACCGCAGACGGTTCCAACGGCACCGATGACACCCGGCTTATCATCGTTAAAGATAACCAGGACTGCCCCCTGTGGGGTCATTTCTACATTGAAGCCGTCGATTTCGATAATACGCGGCAAGGTCCCACCGAAGACCGAGCCGGTTACGGTGCGCGTAACCTTATCTGTAACGACCTTGGCGCTGAAGCTTGCAGCCACATCCTTGGCCTCGGTATTTTTCGTTTCGTCGATGCTTATCCCACGCTCTTTAGCCAGGACGGAAACATTGACTATATTCAGAGGCATATCAAAATGCCGTTGCAATAAACCGATTGCAAAGGCAGGAGTAATCGGCTCGATAGCCAGTTCGGCGATTGAGCCACGATATTGGACCTTGATGTTCTTAATATGGCCTCGCACAGTCGTGCTGACAAGTGTACCGATTCGCCGGGCCAGTTCGGTATACCGCTCTACAATTAGTGGCACCGCTCCAGCGACAGACGGGGCGTTAAGAGCATTTTTGACAGGGCCGCCCTTGATGGCATCGACAAGTATCTGAGCGGCTTCGATAGCTACCTCAATTTGTGCTTCTTCTGTGCTGGCTCCTAAATGAGGTGTAACAAGACAATTTTCAAGTTCAGTAAACCTCGTATTTTCAGGTGGCTCAGTAGGAAAAACGTCAATCGCAGCGCCTGCAATACGCTTTTCTGCAAGTGCATCATAGAGGGCATCTTCGTTGATAATTCCGCCGCGTGCGCAGTTAATCAACCGCACGGTTGGTTTCATCATCTTAATTTGTTCGGCGCCAATCATATTCAGTGTCTGCTCGTTTCTCGGTACGTGGACACTGATGTAATCGGCCTGTTGGAAAATTTTCTCTAAGCTGTCGCTTATTTCGACACCGATTTTTTCCGCATCAGGAGGAGCCGCAAGCGGGTCATAGCCGATTATCTTCATATTGAACCCTCTTGCCATTTTTGCCACAGCCATACCGATTCTGCCTAATCCTATCAAGCCAAGGACCTTATTATTTAATTGGTTGCCCATATATTTTTTCCTGTCCCAGGCGCCGCCCTTTAAGCTGTTGCAGGCAGGCACAACATTTCGGCTCATCGCGAGTATCAAGGCCATTGTGTGTTCCGCAGCGCTGAGGGTATTGCCGCCGGGAGTATTCATAACCAGGATTCCTTTTCTGGTGGCCTCCGGAACGTCAATGTTATCTACGCCGACCCCAGCCCGGGCAATCCCCTTTAGTTTACCAGGATTGGCCAGGACCTTGGCGGTAACCTTTGTGCCGCTTCGGATGATTAGGCCGTCATATTCACCGATAATCTCGGCGAGCTCGTCCTCACTTATACCCGTTTTAACAACCGGCTCAACGCCCTCTGTCGAATTGAGTAAATCGATTCCTTCCTGCGCAAGTTTATCTGTAATCAAAACCTTAATCATTGTCGAACTCCAAAAAAACTATACCTTGTTTTTCATCTCTGGCAACCTGCTGCCAGAGCACGAGTCAAAGTTACCGCCCAGCCGGCAGCAACAACCACCAACAGGGCGACAATTATATATCTTATTTTAACTTGAGCAAAAAAACGCCTAATAAACTCAAAATATACTCCAAAAACAGCTGTAAATAAAGCCAAAAATGCCGCCACAACCGCGATGCTGTACAATAGTGCACCGGCTGGCTGGATATAGAACGCTTCGAAGACTTTGCCTTGACTGAAGGCAAGCAGCGAAGTTATCATCCCACAAGTCGGGCAAGGATAACCGGTTCGTTGCTTAAATCCACAGGGTGGAAACCACCAGCCCATATCAATTTTGTTATTTGCCGCCAGCGCAAACAGGCCAAATGTTGTGGCAATCCCTAAGAAGACAGCCCCGGCTATAATCCGCTGCTGATTTGTGGCACGGCAAAAAAAATTCTGCTTATTATTTAGTTGTTGGTTCGGCAGCATAATTAGACTAAAATAGAGTAATATTGTAATTCCGTCAAGAAAAGACTAAAGTTGTCGTGATTCAACTACTACGGGTCACAAAAGACGAGTAACGAGTATGGTTTTAGAGCAGAGAAATTTGAGCATGATGTTGGAGACAGCCATTGTGGCAGCACGGCTGGCCGGCCAGCACGCTATGGAAGAAATCAACTTCATTAAAGTATCGGTAAAAAACGCAACTGAGTTGGTAACGCAGGCCGATACACGATGCCAGCAGATAATTATCGACAGAATCAAGGAAACCTATCCAGACCACGGCTTCATCGCCGAGGAAGGTACGGAGGGTAAATTATTTAAACAGCCGCCGCGTGGGTCAGAACCCATCTGGTGGGTCATTGACCCGATTGATGGAACCAACAATTTTGCACACCGTATGTTATTTTTTACCGTCAGTATTGCAGCAATGTACCAGGGCGGACCAATTGTAGGTGTGGTTTTTGAGCCGGCCACGGAATCGATGTTCACCGCCGTTAAAGGTGGCGAGGCACAATTGAATGGCAGACGCATCACAGCGGGCAAAGAGAAGATGGATGAGTTCTCGAGCATTGGTCTGGACAGCCATTTTGATAGTGAAGTCCCGCCCTGGGCCAGAGAGATTATGAAGAGGACAAGATTTCGCGTTCTGGGCTCGGCAGCCCTGCAATTCGCCTATGCGGCAAAGGGTGGCCTAATTGCTAATATCGAACGGGACATTAAGCTGTGGGACATAGCAGCGGGGGTATTGATTGCAGAAGCTGCAGGTGCTGTCGTAAGCGACTGGCAGGGTGAAAAAATCTTCCCTGTTGATTTGGATAATTACGAAGGCGGTAAACTCCAGATATTAGCCGCCAACAAAAAAGTCCACGCTGAATTGCTGAACCTCTTAAAAAATTGACGATTTCCGATTGAAGATTCGGCAATCGACAATCTCAAATCCATTACCTTGGGTCCGGAACCGGATGAAGTGCGACGATTCTCACCTTGTCGCCGGGAGAATAGACGTTGCTTCTATCTAAAATGGCCATAACTCTTTTCTGTGGGCCGTCTCTGCCGATGCGAACAAGGATATAAGCGGTAAAGACATCGCTCCGCACAGTTACAAGATTGCTAATCCGTGCGAAGATTAAATCCCGCTCCTCAAAATCATTTACTCCATCGCTCGGCGTCAAATCAGGAAAAGTATCCAAATCGCAGGGGTCAAGCGCATAATAATCTATACGATAATCAGGATTACCGCCAAATACTACATTGTTCAACTCGCCGGTACTCCTAAAACCCTGCTCTCCCCATCGGCCGCTGTAATCGGGTCCACTTGGGGAGAGGTCAAGTTTGTCCCTGTATGCAATTATTGCCTTCGCCAGCTCATAGTTTGGTGTATGAGCTGAGACCCACGGCAGTTGTGCGAGCACAAACCACGGTGCGGTATTGATATTGAGCCGCCCTTTTATCCTTGTCTCATCTGGGTCTGGGACATATTCAACTGGCGGAAAAACGGTCAGATAATTAAATATCTGCTGGTAGATAGATTTCGATAAATCCAAACGTGCAGTATCTTCCACATCGTTTGGCCCTATAGAATTTGGACCTTCCGAATAAGCGCTCTTGACAAAAACCATTCCTGTTTCGCCAATATTCTTAAATCCTTTACCCTCATAGACGTTAGGGTCAAGGTAAGGATGTGCCTGTATAAGCTCTGTACTAGGGTCGGTATAACTATTTGTACTACCAAGTGTTGCTCCCCCAAGAGGCCCAGAACACAAACGCCTTATGCACTTGTGCCTATTTATATCGCGCTGGATACTATGGGCGTTATCATCTACTAAAAGCCAGCCAGGTTGCCCCCGAGGAACAGGGAACGAATCGACTGTAATGTAACCGCCGCCGGGAATAGGCCTCTGCAATTCTATTGAGGTGCCGCCCTTAAACTCTATTGATGCCATTTGAACAGCACCAACAGCACCGAGCGGGGCCATAGTATTCTCGTTCAGTAGAACATAGTATTGTCCTGCAACCCAGCTATCTAAAGGATAATCATTTCCGTCGACAACAAGCTGCCAGCCGACAGGATGATTATCCTCGGCATATGGCATATAAAGCTCCACCGCATAAGACTCGTAAATTATACTTGGGTCATCTGTATCCTCAACAAATCTATGCGCCAGTTCGGATATATAAACACATGGCCGTTCAAATCCATAATATCCGTTGAAAACTGTAACGTTCGGTTCATCCGTATCAACATAGTCTTTTATATTAACCGCCAGTTGCGCTGCCAAACTATTGGGGTCAATGACTCCACCGCGTACCAATCCCTCCCGTATCGCATCATACAGCAAAGATTCATTGTCGGTATTGACGTTCACCATTTTCCCATTATTGAACCACGACCCAAGCGGGTTAATAATCCGGTCCATATTATAGATAGTGGCAATATGTCGATACGCATAATTCGGGTCAAGACTGCCATTATCATAGGCACTTATAAACCAATCACCTTTATTCTTAAAAGGAGTCGAAGAAGTCCATTTGTTTCTAAACTCCCCTCCCCAATCCTCCAGTCGCGTATCTATATCGGTATGATTCAGCAAGAATCTGTAGCGAAGCTCAAGCTCATCAGAAATATCAAAAGGCGTATAAGAACCATTTGACTGGCCATAGCACCAAACAACGTTTTGCTCATATGCGTCTAAATCATTTGGGTCTTCACTGCCGGCCCTTGCTTCGCGTAAATCTATTGCCTCGGCCTCGGTGGGAAGAGCAGGCGGCCGCCAAGCCAAAGCCATAAGGTTTATCTGCATTTGACTGGAACCATCAATATTTGGTTCTGTGTCATTAGGGTCAAATTTGTAGGCAGTATTGACGTTTAACATCCCGCCGTTATCAATAATCCTCACTGCTGCGTAAATGGTTTTTCCCTTGCCGCTGGTCATATCAGGAATAGCTACCCAAACAGAATCGGCTACGCCATCACCATCGGCATCGGCTTTATCGTCTTCTGCAATAGTCGGCTGATAATCATCAACGATTTCTGCCTGCAAATCCAGAGCATTTGTACCCAGCACACCATAGACATCGCTTGTCTGTCGCCATCTATAATCACCTGTATCGAACCAGTACGGTTCAAGGCAGGCCAGCCATATATCTGCCAGACCCGGATAGTCGTAGTATTCCGACAGTACTATACCGTTGGCGTCGGTATGCGGAACATCCAAAGCCAGCTCCTGCGATATCTTTGCGACGACCGTTTCCGCTGCTGAATTTAGCTCTTTGTTTTCCGACAAGCCGGATGTTGCCATCTTGTCCAGCCGGCTGACCAGAACGAACATAACACCAACAATAGCCAACAAGCTCGTCAAAACCACCGTCAGTATAAGAGCCGAACCAACCCTGTTTTGTGTTTCGTATTTTCTTTTCATTTCTCGTTTCAACCAACTATGAACAATGAACTATGAACAATGAACTACGAACTATGAACTAATCCAAATAAACAATATGCGTAAAAGTCCTGCCGTCTTTTATTACTCCCTTGGAATCATATAGCGTAAATGTAAACTTAAGCGCTCTACCAAGACCCGGTATTTCACTAAAACGCTCCTCATTCAATCGACTTCGAAGTTCGCTAAACTTCCATTGGCCCTCCAGCGTATCGGGGTCGCAATAAAATACCCCGCTAATACTTACAAATCCGTCAGGAGGATAAGGATATAAGACCCCAGGAACAGAACAAGGGTCCAGTTGTGTGGAATCAGTAGGGTCCAGGAAAAAATCTGAATCATCTGACAAAATTCCATTGCCATTAGGGTCAACCTCCGGCACCCATCTCTGCTGGGCATCATACCAGCCCTGAACCTCGAACTCTCCCACACCCTCACACATAAGCATATGAATCGAATTTGGGTCGGCTGGATCAACTATCGAACCCCTAACCGCATCAGGAACATTAGAATAACCAACAGTTACATCGCTAATCACAGACAGCATATTTCTCTTATCCCCTCGGTTTATATTCTTCCATTCTTGCAATGTTGTCTTATCGTACTCAAGCCAGTTGTTCCACGCATACCAATCGTCATCAGTGAAACTGTTAGGGTCGAAAAAGGCATCAAGCTCGGTATCAGCCGTCAATATATGCTGGGTCTTTGCAAGTATACGTTTCTGCGGTTCCTGACTATGTGGCCTAACCAAAGGATTGCCAAGTCTATTTGCGAGCATATAGCAGACTCTTGCAATATTGCCACGAACTATCGGAGGGTTATAAGATTGAAAATCGCCGTCGGCAAAGAACATTATCCGGTCGAACCTCACATACCCATCGTGGTCATAATCAGGGTCATAATTGGGGTCAGCTTCATTGGCCTCCCAGACCACGAAAATCTCGCCGTCCTTGCGCAGGCCCTTAAAGTCGGCGTTGAGCTGGTCGGTAATGGCCCGCAGCTTTCGCATAATCTCCGCGTTTGCGGATGCCGTACGCTGGGAATCTATGCTGGTTCTGAAAATCACGCTCGCAAAAGACATCACCATCGCCAGAATCCCGACAGCAACCAAAAGCTCAATTAAAGTAAAGCCCTTTTTCATCTTTTCTTGTTTTTAGCCACGGATTTCACAGATTACACTGGTTTATATCCTTGTTTAACAAACCACTAATTAACCAATCCTTCGACTTTGCTCAGGCGGTTCGACAGTCCTGAGCTCACCGTCGAAGGAATGGTGAGCATGTCGAACCATTAACTAATTAACTAATTCTCTCTTCCCTTCGTGGCTTCGTGGTTAAATTCAGAATCTTATTACTTTCTGATACACTGCTATACAGGGCTTTCTGCCGCCACCGAGCGGAGGTGGAATTACCCAAACTACATTAGGAGGGTTGTTGTCTGGGCCCCAAACCTTATCAAGATCAAGTCGAATTATTCTATCATTATCAGGCGGTGGCGGAGCATAACGCTCTAATACACGATAAAGCTGGCCTGTTTCGTTATTGATGATCATGTAGCCATCATTGATAAATGTTTTCTGGTCAGGATTTTGTATCGTGAGCTCTTTATTATCAGAAACCCCAGTAACGCTAACCGGCACCGGAACAGGCCAGCTCTCTGCCCATCCTTGATATGTAGTCCCAGTCCCTACTTTTCTGCTGATAAAGACCGTTACCTGCACAAGTCCAGGCCCCACTCGCCTGCAAAGGGCAGACCAGCGGTATTGCTTCTCAGCCACGTCCATTCTCGTCGATGGATATGCAAATTCGTCTGGATTTAATTGCACAGATGAGACATCATTGAAATCATGGCAGACGGTGTCTGGTAGGAGGGCAAGGTTAACGCCATAAATCCTTACTTTTGCAAAGGCCTCATCCGCCACTATTGCCGCGATGGTACGTTCGGTAGCTATTGTCGAAAAATGGATGCCGGCCACAAAAGTGCCGCCTATAAACATCAGCCCTATCGCCAGCGTCCCCACCGCCAGCAAAACCTCCGTCAGAGAAAAACCAGCTTTTTTAAGTTCGTTGTTCATAATTCTTATCTTTTTATTTTTTAGCCACGAAGCATCAAAAACACTAAGAAACCAAGAAGTTTAAAGTGCCTAAAGTTGCGGATTTATACACCTATGGCGTATTATTTTTTCACTTTAGTCACTTTAGCTCACTTTAGTCACTTTAGCTCATTTAATCTCGCTCAATTATTGTTCCCATATATGCATTTATATAGATTCTCTCAGCAGCTATTTTAGATAGATACTCTGACCACGCCTGGCCGTTCAAGTAGGCCTTTTTGAATTCCTTGGTATCGTAGATAATAAAACTGTTCCGACTGTATTCCGGGCCTAAGCCAAGATTCAAAGGGTCTTCGAAATAGTCGTCTTGATAAAACATTGCAATGCCAGCATCAACATTGTTTTTTCTATTAAATATGTCATCATTACTGCTATTATCTGTTTTACCATTTTTATTTCTTACTTGGACTCTGTGAATTACCAATTTGCCACTTGGGGAGAAGATTATCGAAAAAGTAGTTGTGTCTGTAAGTTCATGCGGCTCGTTAATCCACTCGTCTCTTTCAGGATTGGTAAGCAATGGGTTATCAAGTGAAATCTCATTATAGGCTGCGGAGTCGCTGCGGTCTCCCACAATTTTTAAGTCCATTACGCCAACTGTGTCTGGTAGTCTTATTGGTTTTAGGCCTTGGACTACTCTAAAACCGTTGGCCAGGCCGGTTCCATTTGGTGCATTGTCTGAATCATTGATAATAAAGACCATATATTGAGGGGCTTCGAGCGGACCTTCCGGCTGGTACGCTTTCTGGAATCTTACACCGGCGTATTTTTGTTCTTTCGCCGCTATCGCACGGGCGCTGGATAATGCCGCACTTATCATGCTCTTTGTGCTGCTGCCGGTCTCGAACGACTTGATAAAAGCACGAACAGCCGGCACACCAAGGCCAACAAGCAGCGCTATGGTCGCGATGATAACCACCGTCTCCATCAGCGAAAGACCGGATTGTTTGTGTTTTGCTTTCATCTTTTTTGCCGCTAAGGCACCAAGACACCAAAAAGTGTGAAGTACTTATAACTTTAGTTCACTTTAGTCACTTTAGCTCACTTCTTCTTTCTATTTATTACTTATATCATCTGGAGTACTGAACGTTCTGTCTTTGCCGGCTGACCTCAATAACGGATAAGTATTATTTGGGTCGTATATGTAATCGAGCGCCGTCGCCCACAGGTCGTATATCTCGTATATAGGCGGGTCGGCTGTCATATCAAACTTATTTTGTATTAGTTTATCGTTGATTTTTTTCATTATGTTCCGAGAGGCCGGTACAGAATCAAGTGCTTCATAGAGAAGTTCCGAATGCGCCGCCGCATAGTTAGAATCTTCTACTATCTGCATAGGAAAGTCATCCATAAAGTCCTTATATTCATCCAAAGCACCTTCCAGCAGTGTGAAGGTGGCTTTAGTGGCTCTTTCTTTGGACTGTGTATCGATGACAGTGGCGATACCGACCAACATCGTGGCCAGCATCGCAATTACCGCCAAAACAATTATCATCTCGATAAGTGTGAAACCGATTTTGTTTTGTAGTTCAGGGTTCATAGTTCGCAGATTATATTTTGTGGTTCAATTCTCAACACTCGTTGTTTACTTGTGCGAGTATCGAGGTTTATCCGCCTTACGGACTGGCGGATTTATCCGCCAGAGGCGGAATC
>Ga0315548_1000343_pt1 | contig 43354 bp, 35 predicted proteins | sample SalMarSW160110MG_2_FD_202540 | JGI IMG/M metagenome (GOLD analysis project Ga0315548, IMG submission 202540) | Salt marsh sediment microbial communities from the Plum Island Ecosystem LTER, Massachusetts, United States - Salt Marsh Sediment SW1601-110 ... | reverse complement strand
CGTGCCCATGCTGTTAAAGACTTTCTGGCTAATAAGGGTATCGGTGATAACAGGATAAGGACCTTTTCTTTTGGTGAATCCATGTCGCTTAAAGATGGTGTGAACTGGGAAGATTTAAGCGAAGCTGAACTTCAGAAACACCGTAAAGTTGAGATCGTGATTTATTTACCGGAATAATCGATTCTTTGTATCATGTGACCCGGTTTCAGAAAGGGTTGAATGCACTTTACGATTTTTGCCGAATAACAAGGTATCCGTACTGTACTACCCGGTTCATTTACAATTTCATTCTAACTATTGTACCGTTTGATCTGTCGGTAATTATTTGTTTTGGTTTTGTATTTAAAACGAAGATTATGTAAAAGAGAACGCTTTTTAATTTCTGAATGTCTTCTTGTAATCTTTCTCAATCATCTTTTGAATTGAACCATTCAACGCATTAAACTCATTAAAAGCTGTAGGTGAGCCTTTGTACTTTTTGGTTTCCAGAATTGTTTTTCCATTGGCATTTATAAACCTGCTTGATGAATAAACCACATAAGCAGTTACCTGGAGTTTTTTAATGCTGTTAAGTTCAATAATGAAATCAGCCTCTTCAGGTGAGTCAACAACAATCCAATAGTTGAATTCAGTCAAACCATCATGTAAGTGTTTTAATCCTTCTATCGAAACTTCATCGTTGGCACTTAAAAGAACTTTGTTCTACTGTTTGAACGGCTGAATCAGCCCGTTTAGTATAGAGTATTTAAACATCAATCCTTTGCTCAAGAGGTTTTCAACAAAAGAATAGCTAAATTCGAGACCCGTTATGATGTATACAGATCTTAAATCATTAATTTTAATAGAATACTATATACTTTTTGCATTTTGACGATCCGATTTATTTTATATGTACTGTGTTTCTTTCCGTTTGTTGTCTTTTCCCAGGCATTTACAGGCAGAATTGTTCGTGTAATTGAGGGTGATGTTTTTTTATTTGAAACCAGGGACAGCACCTTCGAGGTGCATATGTACGGTATCGATGCTCCTGACAAGGGGCAGGTTTTTAGTGAGCAGACCATAGAACATATGGAGTCATACCTTTGGAATGAAGCTGAGATTTATCTTAAAAAAAACATAAATCAGGAAGGAATAAGTGTTATACTGTTTATAGATGGAAAGAACATGAATAAGGACCTGGTTAAAAACGGTTATGCATGGCACGACAAGTTGCATTCTGTCGATGCAGAACTTGCCTACTCCGAAATGTTTGCACGCAATAAGAAAAACGGGCTATGGATGAACGATAATCCTACTCCACCCTGGGAGTTCAGAGCAGGTATATTGCCAAGGCCTCCGCCACCCGATGATAAAAAGAAAGTATTGATTTGCACGGATGAGAGGTATAATGTTTACCATAGGAAATATTGCTGCGAATTATCGAAATGTAGCTCCAATGTAATTGTTATTTTGCGGAAACAAGCTAAAGAACTGAAAATGAAACCGTGTAAGTATTGTTATTAATATACAAATGGATAACAATGATCTTTCTATAATGCATAAGCAAATACAATGTCAATCCCTGCCGGTTTACCCGCTTTTGGCAGGATCACAAGCCGTGCAGACTGCTCTGATATACTGTTTTAATATTGAATGAGTATACCATAACTTATTGTTTTACACTCTCGGAATACGTTGCAATTTTTTTCCCCTCTTGATTATATTTTATTCCGTTATGCATATGGCCATCCTTCCATTCTCCGATATACTTATCGCCGTTTGACCAGGTATAGGTACCCTGTCCGTTTCGATTACCATCCTTAAATTCTCCGGTATAAGTTTCTCCATCCGCCCAGGTATATTTTCCCTGTCCGTGTTTGAGGTCATTAACCCATTCTCCGACATATGTATCACCATCCTCCCAGGTAAGTGCACCTTGCCCGTTTTTCATATCGTTTTTCCATTCCCCAACGTACGTGTCACCATCTGCCCAAGTGAACGTACCCTGTCCGTTTCTCATGTCATTTTCCCATTCTCCGACATACTTATCTCCATTGGCCCATGTTTTTTCTCCCTGCCCGCTTTTTATTCCGTCCCTGCATTTCCCCGTATATTTATCGCCATTGACCCATAGGTAGGTTCCATTCCCATCTTTTGTATTGTCTGTCCATTTTCCGACCAAATGTGAAACACCACCGGAAAAGATCGCTACTTTTTTTCCCCCTTTATTGTACTTGGTACCATTGAACATTTGGTCCTCTTTCCATTCTCCATTGTATTGATCACCATTTGCCCAGGTGTATTTGCCTTTCCCGCTTTTTTTGTTATCCTGAAATTCACCGGTATATGTGTCACCATTTATCCAGGTAAGAGTACCTTTTCCGCTTCTTATGTCATTTTCCCATTCTCCAACGTATATGTCCCCATTTGCCCAGGTGAGGGTACCTTGTCCATTCATCATATTATTTTCCCAGTCTCCGACAAATATATCACCATCAGCCCAGGTAAAAGTACCGTGCCCGGTTCTTATATCATCCGCCCATTCCCCGTCATATTTGTTACCACCGGTCCAGGTAAGAGTACCTTGTCCATTCATCATATTATTTTCCCAGTCTCCGACAAATATATCACCATCAGCCCAGGTAAAAGTACCGTGCCCGGTTCTTATATCATCCACCCATTCCCCGTCATATTTGTTACCACCGGTCCAGGTAAGAGTACCTTGTCCGGTTCTTTTATCATCTTCCCATTCTCCGATATAGATGTCACCATCAACCCATGTATATGTTCCCTGTCCGTTTTTTATGTCATTTTCCCATTCCCCGATATATTTATCACCATTGGCCCATGTTCTTTCACCCTGCCCGTTTTTTAAGTCATTTTCCCATTCTCCGACATATGTGCTGCCATTAGCCCAGGTATATGTACCGAATCCATTTTGATCGTTATTTCTCCATTCCCCGCTATATTCATCACCATTTGACCAGGTATAAATACCTTGCCCGCTTTTTAAGCCATTTTCCCATTTCCCAACATATTTGTCTCCGTTGTATTTGCCGCTTGTCCAGGTATATGTTCCTTGCCCGTGTCTCATGTTACCCATAAATTCTCCCGTGTATTTGCCATTATCATAGGTTTTGGTTATTATAGTATTGACGATATTGACTGTTGGCTTTTCCAAATATGCTTTTATAACCGGAAATTCTATTGGAGCAATATCCGGCCATATAAATTTTGAAACCAGTTTGCCTTCAGGCACGGCAAAAACATATTCGACATCGCTCTCAGGTTGCATTGGGATCATTATAGATTGAAAACCATCATTGGTCAGATCGAAAAATTCCGCAGTACCTGTTCCGGCTCCGACAGCTGGAAATTCATTTCCCTGCGTATCCTTCACTCTCACTCCCACAGAAATGAAACTTTCCTTGATGGGCTTGCCGTCGAGACGTTCAAGGGTAAGTTTTGCCCTTATAAGGGAGATATTGGGTGCGTTGATTTTAAAAGTATAGACAGAGCCTGTTATATTGTCCTTATGGGAAACAGAACTTCCTTCATTTACCACTGAATGAATCGTAACTGCCCATTCCTGCGATGTGAAACGCTGGTTTAGCTGATTGGGTATCTCCTTTTCTTTCGGCAGATGCTTCATTACGTTAGTTCCCGGCTTTCTGTTGATCAGAAAAACATCTATTTGGGTCTTTGGTGTGTTTGTATACTGACCTTGTAAAGTCATGGTATTATCGTATATGCTGATATGTTGTTTGCTTGGATTTGTGTATTGATCTGAACGTATAGACATTTTCAACATAAAAGAATCAGTACTAACATTTAGTATGCCCCAAAAAGGAGAATTATTAAGTTGTCCTTCTTCACTGTCAGCGCACGATGCATCATCAACATTCCATCCGGCTATAACGAGTTCATCCCGATAAAATTCAAGTGCTCTTTTTTTACCGATATCGAGTTCCATACTGATCTTATTTGTGTCTGACTCGTAATTGAACCGGTCATCTGTTGTATAGCTTGATGTTATATGATCCGGGATGATCCAATTCCATGCAGACAATCTTTTTGAAGGATAGACTAACATCATGGATATAAAATCGTGTCCGTTGGCAGAAGCCAGGTTAAAAGCAGTATTGCCTTCATTGTCTTCTATCATAGGATCAGCTTTGGCGTCAAGAAGAAATCTCACTGCTTCGGCATCACCGTTAGCCGCTGCCAGCATCAGGGCAGTGTATCCTTGTTCATTCTTTGCATTTACATCTCCCCCATTTTTTAAGTAGGTTTTTAAGTCATTAATCGAACCTGTTTGAGAATGAATGGGAAATGTTAAAATAAGGAAAAGTGTAAAAAGTAGAAGATTTTTCATTTTGTAGGACATTGAGATGAATTACTAAATATATACAGTTACTTATATTATATAGTTATGATATGAAGCAAGTTATAATAATGTTACAAAAAAGAAAAACATCCATATTCTGGAGGTAATATAAATAAAAAATAGTTTATGGATTGAATTTACCTTTTAAAACAACATCCATGAAATAAAAAATCATTCCCAGGGTTACCTTTTAGGACTAATTTCATTAATACACAAATATCAATATTGTATCAATTGATCTTATAGCCAATAAAAACAATATTAAAACATATTGTATGTAAATAATCCGAAAAGCAATCTGCGATTTACCTCAATCAGAGAAAATTATTCTTTCGATAATCAGATAGAGGTTAGTCAAAAGACTTGTGAAATACAGGAAGAAATCAAACGCTTGAATGCAAATAGAAGGTGGTTCGCTTAAATTATATAAAGGCTTCTCTATCAAATAGAACAGGACATGCATCAAATTAAATTAATATTTACTTTAAAATCAACCGATTATGAAAACCAAACTCTTATTGACATTTATTTTGTTTATTATGCTGTGTCCTTTAACATTGGCGCAGCAGAGAGCCGGTGAAAACGATCAGATCATCTGGCGTGATTATTCTTTTAGTACAAGTCAACCGTTACCTGACTTAATTCCTGCTTTGCATATGACAGCCTTTCCGCAGGATGTCGGGAGAGGATATTATTTTGTCCAATTCAGTGGTCCAATTACTGCTGAAATGAAGAAAGCAGTAACGGATGCAGGAGCAGAATTACTGAATTATGTTCCGAATAATGCCTATCTGGCACGCATGAACACCCAGCAACGCGATGTAGTAACAGGTCTATCTGTGGTGCAATGGGTAGGGATATATCAACCTGCAATGCGTATTTCAAAAACACTGAGTAATAAATTAACCGGCGTAGAGATTGAAGAAACCGAAAAACCGAAAAAATTTGAGCTTACACCAAAAACAGAAAGACCCTCTATAGAAAAACCCTTGCAGTTAATTGTCATTGTTTTCAAAGGTGAGGATCTATCAAAGATCAGAAGTGAGATAGAAAGAACAGGAGCCAGGATCATTGAAGTTAGTGAAGAAAAAAACCAGACCAAGATCAGTGTTAGCACCTCACAGGGAAATGCCCTTCAACTGGCTCCCATTAATGGTGTAAAATGGATTGAAGAAGTGAAAATAAGAAAGCTTCATAACAATGTCTCCAGGGGATTAATGAATGTAACCCCCGTATGGACTACTCACGGATTACAAGGTAATGGGCAGATTATCGGAATAGCTGATAACGGACTTGATTCGGGAGTTGACGATGCTACTATGCACGATGATATTGAAGGGAGAATAAACAATATTTTCAGCTGGCCGGTTCAACCAAGTGCTTTCTACTCAAATGTTGGGAATGATGATGGGGCCGCAGGTGTGGAGAGCGGACATGGCACCCATACTTCGGGCTCAGCGCTGGGTAACGGTACTGTTTCGGGAGGAACCTATTCAGGTGTGGCTCCCCAGGCAAACCTGGTCTTTCAGGCAATTATGCAGGAGACAGAATATATACATCCATATGAAGAAGGAAACGGATATTATTTAACGGGATTACCCCTTGATCTAAACGATCTGTTTCAGCAATCCTATGATGAAGGTGCCAGAATACATAGCAACAGTTGGGGAGGAGGAGACCCGGGTGAATACGATTCTTACTCGGAAGATGTGGATGATTTTGTCTGGGAAAATCCCGATATACTGATCCTTTTTGCTGCAGGGAATGATGGTTCTGATGATGATCTTAATAATGTAATAGATCAGGGTTCCGTAACTTCGCCCGGCACTGCAAAAAATTGTTTGACCGTTGGAGCTACTGAAAACAATCGCCCTGCCATACCTCAAACCTGGTCGATGTGGTACGGACCTGTAATTGATGCCGATTTACAATCCGATGATCCAACTGGGATGGCTGCCTTTAGCAGCAGGGGCCCGGCCAATTCAAATACTGTTACAGCGAATGATGACATTATAAAGCCTGATCTTGTTGCACCCGGAACTATGGTGGTTTCAACCCGTTCGCAGGCTACTCCGAATACCATCTGGTTTCAGGATGACATGGAATCAGGAGTAAACGGATGGACTGCCGGAGGTTCATGGGCACAGGTTACCACCGATGTGCATAGTGCTACTACTTCGTGGCACGACAGTCCAGGTGGAAATTACGCAAATAATATCGACATATCCCTTATCTGTCCGGCCCAGAACATAAGTGGTGGTGGCCCGGGACCTAAAACCGTTCAATTTTGGTACAAATACGATTTGGGAACTGGTGACGAGGTTAATCTGAATTTTGATGGAGATGATTTAGATGCAGGACTAACATTGGCCACGGGAAACCAGGCAGATTGGGAGTTCTTTTCATTCCCGCTTGGACCGCACTACATTGGTAGTATTGGTAATTTTGTTAACTGGTCAGATGATGTTAATTTACAAATAAGCTTTGAACTCATATCAAACAATGACGGCAATACCGGTGATGGCTTCTACGTAGATGACTTTCGTGTCGTTGAAGGCGCTTATTCTACAGCAAGGTTGAGTGATTTTGGTCTGGAACCTGTGGGTTCCGTAAATGATGAAAATTACCTGATGATGAGTGGTACCAGCATGTCTGCTCCTCTCACTGCCGGTGCTGCCGCTATTGTTCGTCAGTATTATATGGACATTCTTGAGTTAGAATATGTATCAGCGGCTTTAATAAGGGCCACGCTTATTAACGGCGCTACTGACATCAATCCGGGACAATATGGTGCAGGAGCCAGCCAGGAAATAGATGAAAGGCCTGACAATGTGCAGGGTTGGGGTAGAGTTAACCTGGAAAACAGTATTTTTCCCACTGCTCCGGCAAGCCTTGACCATATTGATGAACTTGCAGGACTCGAAACAGGGGAAAGTCATACCTATAGTTATGAAGTAACCGATAATACTGTTCCGGTAGTGATCACGATGGTATATCACGATTTTCCGGGAGTAGGCCTGGTAAATAATTTGGATATGACTGTTACTCCTCCCGTAGGTGCTGCCCTGTTCCCAAACGGACTTGCCACTACAGATACGCATAACAATGTAGAGCAAATAGAAATCGCCGCGCCTCAGATCGGGACTTATACAATTACAATAAACGGTCAAAGTGTTCCGGAAGGTCCGCAGCCCTATGCCATTGCCATTTCAGGAGCCGGTAATTTTGTCGACCGTGATCCTGTGGATGTGATGCTCGTCCTTGACCTGTCAGGTAGTATGCTGTCTCCTGCCTGCCCGACCTGCGACACAAAACTACAGGTATTAAAAGATGCCGTCGAATTGTTTGTTCAGTTATGGTCGGCGGTGACAGTCCCGGACGACAGCATAGGTGTAAATTACTTTAAGACGAACATTACTCCTCTTACCATTGGCGGTAACGTGCTTGTGCCGGTCATTGGAAATACATCAACCATTATAACGGACGTTCAAAGTAAAACCACAACAATCTATGACCTGACAGCTATGGGCGGCGGATTGCAATCTGGAATCAACACGTTGACCGATGCTGCAAATACCAGAAGCATCATTCTGTTTACAGATGGAATGCAAAATGTGAATCCTATGGTGATCAGGATTGACGACAGTCCTTCCCCGGGAGAATTCCAACTTGAAATTGATAATGAGACTGGTAAACCCGCCTCAAATATTTTACCTACGGTACCGCCGACCATTCTGGATACTGATCTTGATATAAAGATCAATACTATCGGTGTGGGAGCTTCACCTGCATACATAGACATGCTAACAGATATAGCCGATGAAACCAACGGTTTAACAAAAATCACAACCACTCCTGATAACGATTTACGAAGATTTTATGTTGAGGAACTCATTGATGTGTTACGGGATTATAGTCCCCAACTCCTCGGATATCTTTATGGTATATTGTCAGGTGGTTCGGCAACCGAATCTTTCCAGGTCAATAACGGGGCAAAGAAACTCATTCTGAAATGCAGCTGGAAACGGGGTGCTAAAATAAGTTTCAGAGTAGTAAAAGACGGTGTAAGCGTACCGGCCGGCAATGCTTCTTTGAACGGGCCGTATTACCAGATCTTTGTTTTTGACTTTAAAAAAGATTCAACATTTACTTCAGGTGGAGAATGGCAAATGATCATCTCGGGTGAAGAGGGAGCTTCTTATGAAGTTGCCGCCATTGTGGATGAGCCCGAACTGGATTACAAATTTTCTATAGGTGAACAAAATCAAACAGTCGGCAATGCATTAAATCTGGATGTTAGCCTAACCTACGACGGAAGACCGATTACTGATGCCAGGGTAAGAGCCAGGATTTTAAGTCCGCAAACAGGTTTGGGAACTTTATTATCGACATCCAGAGCTCCTGCTTCGGTACCTGATAAATTCCAGGCAGAAGCTCAGTCCACACCGGGTCAGATTAAACTTCAGAAACTTTTGTCAGTTGATGCATTCCACCAGAAATTAAAACCCAATGAAACGTTTATTGGCCTCACGAATAAAGGCGATGGAAGCTATTCGGCTACATATAACAATACAAAATTAAATGGAGTTTACAGGGTTGTATTCGAAGTAGAAGGAACCCACAGTGATGCCGGTACATACAAAAGAACGGAAACCATGTCTGCCATGTTTAGTTATGGTAATACGGTTCTTTCTGAATCGGATTTTTACAAGAGTGTTGAAAAAGAAACGGCAGATGGCAGAAAAATACTGGTCCATATTGCTCCGAAAGATGAATACGACAACTTTCTTGGACCGGATTACGGAAATGCCATTAAAATCATGCCTTCCTCTCTGCAGACAGGAGAAATTATCGACATTACGGATGGTGGATATCAGATACCGATCTGGGTAAGGCCCTCACAAGATCCTGTCGTAACAATTGTTGTAAAAGGAGATACTGTTTTCAATGATAAGGTTTCCAGGATTCCTGATAAGATTACACACCCCGGAAGATTCAGGCTAAGTTTGCATGGTGGATGGAACCTTCCTACAGGCACCCTGGCAAATCAATACTCATCGGGCTACCTTGTTGAACTGGACATTGAATACATGTTCAAACCAAATGTATCCCTTGAAGCTATCATTGGAAGATATGCATTCGGAAGCAATTACAATATTTCTGGCGGAGCTCTCTATCTTAAAGGTTATATTCCTCTCAATGGAATTAAGGGATATGGAGCCTTAGGAGCCGGTCTGTATAAACCTGATAACGTGGATTTAAGCTTTGGGCTTAGTGGCGGACTTGGGATTACTGGGAATATAAGTCCCAGGATACTTTATGATGTAGGTGCATACTATTACAATGTTTTTGCTCCCAACAGTGTATACATGAACTGGATTGGTTTGAAAGCCGGTATTAAATATATATTTTAATCTTAATCCCTATTACTTAATAATGTCCGGTTGTTTAATTTTGGCCGGACATTATTTTGATTTTAAAAATGAAGACTATATTATGCTTTAAAGAATTAATAGAATATTTTTATAAAACAACACATAATAAATAAAACCTATGGACCATTCAAAGTTAAACATTAAAGAACTGGAAGCACTGCAAATGCTTCGTACAAGGATAGAAGACGCAAAAGTACCCTCTTCAAAACTGGATGAAACCATTAACATAGCCACATGGAATATACGGCACTGGGGTCAAAAAAAGCGCAAGATATGTTCTTTGCACTACCTGGCAGAGATACTGAATCAGTTTGACCTGATCTCTGTGGTAGAGCTAAGAAGAAATGTCTCTGAATTGAAATACGTACTTGATCTGCTGGGCAAATACTGGGAAGTTGTATATTCTGACTATATTCCTGATGCAGGAGGGAACAAAGAACGTATTGCTTATATCTTTGATTCACGGGCAGTGCAATTTACAGGAATGGCAGCAGAAACTGACGGCCCCAGAACGAAAAACAGAACTACTGGAGTTTATGAGCCTAAATTTTCATGGTGGAGAAAGCCCTATATGGCAGCTTTTAAAGCCGGCAGCTTTGATTTTGTTGCCTTATCGGTGCATATTCAGTGGGGAACTGTTGCCAGCCGGGAAAATGAACTGAAAGAGCTTGCCAATTGGGTAAAAACCTATCTGAAAGATGAATATCGTATAGACAGGGATATCATCTTAATGGGGGATTTTAATATCGACAGCTACAATTCAAATCTGTACAAGGCGATCTCTCAATATGGTCTGCAGGCACCAAAGTCTATTGTTCAGTCGGAATTTGGAAGCAACCTGGCGGCAGATAAGAGGTACGATCAGATCCTGCATCATCCGAATCAGACCGGATCGGTATTCACGGATCATGGCGGAGTATTGGATTTTTATAAGAATGACCATAAAGCATTAGAGCCTTATAAAACCTTAACGAAATCCCAGTTTACTTACGAATTATCAGATCATCTGCCACTGTGGGTACAACTAAAGATTGATACCAGCGCTGAGGTAATTGATCAATTGATAGCACAAAGAAAGCCTTAGTATCCTTATGCATTTTTGTTGATTGATCAAAGCAATCTTTAACATCCGAATGGCAAAAGTTAAGCGGATTGTAGTTCTAAGTCACCGTAACTCCATTTTGACACGGGCTTTGTAAAACGAAAACAATTCCATTCCGGTCAAAAAAATGTGTTGAATCCTGCGAGTGCATTTGCACAGGATTTACTCACCCAAAGATTACTTTTTATGGTATTCGTTAAGGCTTCACTAAATTCAGCCGTTTGCACTATATTAAATAGCTTTAACTATCGCTTCGTAATATTAGTGCCCTTTTCCTGGAATAACTCTCGTTTTGAAGTGCTATATTTGGTAAGACTATGAATACTCAAAAACAGAATATACTGAAATCGGACCATAAAAAATGGCTTGAACTGCTTGCTGTTGCAATAACGGGATTGCTAAAATTTATTATCATGGACCGGTTGCAGATGCGGGCCTTCTATATTAGCGGGGCATGCCTATTCTGGATGATCTATGTTGTTGTCAGGTATAAATCAGATCATTCCATCTTAAAATATTGGGGGTTCAAAAGAGAAAATTTCAGGAAGTCTTTTTTACTGCTTTTTCCCATAGCCATCATTGGTATTGCCGGAATTATTGCTTATGGTATTTTCAAAGAGAAGTTTATTCTGAACTGGCATGTTATTCCGGTATTTTTTTTATATCCTGCATGGGGTTTAATTCAGCAATTTATGGTGACCGGTCTCCTGGCAGGAAACCTGAAATCCATTAATGCTATACATTTTAAGGATTATCAGGTTGTATTATTAACCTCCACCATTTTTGCCCTGGTGCATTACCCTGACTTTTTTCTTATGACTTATGCCTTTTGTATGCAGGTGATCTTTACGGTAGTGTATTTGATGTGGAAAAATTTGTGGGTATTGGGATTGATACACGGATGGATTGCAACATTTCTCCTGTATTATATTCTTGAGCGCGATCTTTGGACAGAACTATTTGCCTGGTTTTAAATATGAAAAAATCGTTTTAAGTCAATCCCTTTTTTAAGTCGGTAGTGAATAAAGAATAATATTGCTGAAATAGGAATCATACAAACAAGAACAATGAGACTCCAATGCAAATAAAATATATGCCTTGTGTATAGCGAAATAATGCCTTCAATGCAGTTTGTAAATAAACCAATAGCGATAAAAAAATAAGCTAAAATATTGAATCCGGGTTGCTGCGATTGCTTCATCAGAAGTGTTAATATCAGAGTAATCAAGTAAAAAGAAAAGAGAAATGGTATACCCAGTTTAACTGCCCATCCAATATTTTGATTGTACATATCAAGGAGTACTAACAAAAGTGAAGTGGATATAAAACTGCCTGCAAAAAGCAATAGGGTTCTTCGCTGCAAAAAGGAAATCAATGTTATATTTAAAAATATTACCAGGCAAACCGTAACACTATATTTCGACCATGTAATTCTTTTATTAATGATCAGGTCGATAATAAGTGTAACAATGATGCCTGATACAAGAATAATTCCTGTAAGTTCCCAGAAAAGTTTATGTCTTTGCTCCTGTGTTAAGCTTGCATAATCGAAATACGGTTTTTCCACAGGCATGTTTTGTTCAGATCCTGTATGTACGGGTATAGGCGCTTTTTCATCGGCAGCTTTTCCGCAAAGGGGGCATATTTTCATATTTGTCTCCAGTTCGACTCCACAATTATAGCAATAGCTCATGACGCAGTACTTTTAATAGTCTAATAATTTTATCTTAATCCCCTGTTGAACAAGGAAATTTATAAACTTTCTTTCAAATTCTTTGGATTTTGTAATATTTCCGAAGCTTAAAACCAGCTTATCCTGAAAACCCACTACCCCACAATTTATTTTCAGTTTTTTATTTGGCGGTGGCGGAATTAATACAAAATAGTCGATCTTATCATGAATTGCATCCGGTAGATTTATTTTGCCCAGATTTGTGAGTACACCACTGTATTGATTAGCTCCCTCAGAGTAATACTTAAAATACAATATAAGGTTTTTCAGTATTAAAGGTATGCCACGCACGAAGAGATTTCGTTCGCCGCCAACATTGCGTGAAATAATTTTATTGATCAGCTTTTCATCTGTTTCCAACAGCATTTTATGATAGACAATTTTAATGATTTCATCAAACGAATAGCTGCCAAGCCTGAGATCTATTTCAGGCATAACAAACAGCGAAAAGTTACGCATAGTCTTTGAAGGATAAATATTCCGCAGATTTATGGGTACTTGCACTCTTATAATTCTATTCTTGATAAAGATCTTCTGGTTTTTTAAATCACTGATTATAGACTGAAGACTCCATAAATAAACTGCTACCAGGTAATCGGTTATACTTGCTCCTCTTTCACCGGATCTGGTTTTCAGATCCTTTACTGACAGAATTGCTGTGAGCACCCCGAAACGGGGTTTATTCCTTAGCGGAAATGGCAAATGAAAAGCTTTCGGCTGTTTGATCACGGGAGGAACATTTTCTTTAAAATACCTGTTATATGCATCTTCAAATTCTTCCTTCCCGACATTCAAATCAACAAAATTGTTTGACTTGTTTTTCAAAACAGTCCCCATTTCCCTGAAATAGAACAAAAGAAGTGAATTAAGAAATTTGGAGGCTCCATAACCATCAGTCAAAATATGAGAGGACTCTAAACTAATTCGATTTTTATAAACCAGGATTCTGAACAGGAGCCTGTTCTTGCTGCTACTACTAAATGCCCTGCAGGGCACTCCTTTATCGACTTGAGTAATGACATGTTGGTCAATTTGCTCAAGATAATACCAAAATAAACCTTTTCGTAAGCTCACTTTAAAATAGGGAAATCTTTCTTCTGCTTGTATAATGGCAGTCAGAAGATGTTTTATAGCTACCCTCTCCTTCAGAACAACAGTCAGTTTAAAAACGATTGTATGCTCATCAGATCTTATTGAAGGAAAAATTTTCGCAGCATTATCGAGCGGTGTCCAAAAAAGCTCATTTTGTTCAATTGGAATTTTAGCAGGTTTCAATAATTACTATATTAGTTCTGTCTAAGTTATTAATAAATTTACCCAATTGTTAGATATGACTCAGACTAGTTACAGGTTCTTTCGAATAAACCCTTATTCATAATATTGCTGCATCAATGAAGGAATTAATTATTATAATATCGAGCACCTGGAAATTTGCTGCCACTTTCCCTGTCGCCATTTATCTGTTTCACATGTCTTTCTTTGAGACCATTCTTTATACGAATATCGGAGGGATCATTGGTATTGTTGTGTTTTCATTGTTATCAAAAGGTCTTCTTAAAATGTATCATGCATACTGGCCTCAAAAATTTACTTGTAATAAAAAATCGCGAAAGGTATTCACAAGACGGAACAGGCGATTGATTCTATTGAAAAACAAATACGGACTTCCCGGTATTGTTATTTTAACACCTGTTTTATTATCTATACCTCTCGGAGTATTTCTTAATACCAAATATTACGGACACAGGAAAATCAGCTATCTGTATTTGTTGTTGGGGCAAATTGTATGGTCGGTTATATACACTGTCTTATATACTCAAGTGAAAACAGCTATTTCATGATGATTCAATTCACCGGAAGCATTCCTCCGAAGGGCAGAGAACATAGGTGATCTTCGACAACCTTCTTTGTCGTACGAAGCTTCTTTTCAATTTGCGAAAGATATTCTATTCTTATTTTTTCATTGTTCAATCCCAGGCTTCCCCAAATGTATTTTCCTTTCAGGGAAAGGGCTATTTCACCGTGATAATGAATGAGTATGATACTATATATGCATTTGCCGGGTAATGTCATGTCTTTTGAATAACTCCGGCAGGAATGCTTTAATTGCATTGGCCTGTATGTAGTTAACCTTTGAGTGCAATTATCGTATAAATACATAAGTTTTGTATCAAATGGTATACTATAAAAACACCAATAAATAAATAAATTAATTAATTATTTATCTAATACTTGAATTATCATGATCAAATTTAAAATTACAATTGGACTTGCATTCATTGCATTATTAACACTTACATTTACTTCCTGCAACAAGGATGAAGGTGATACTCCTGACTACGTAGGAACCTGGATGAATGAAGAAATGGATTACTCTATGGAAGAACCTATAACCATATTTACAACATTGGTTCTTACGGAATCAACTTTTGATATGGCCATGTCAGTAGATTTGGGTGACGCAGTGATTCAAATGGCCGGAATAAAAGGGACATTAAGTGTTTCAGGCGATCAATTTACAATCGAGCCCACTTCAGTAGCAATGTTGAATTTTGATACTTTTACATTGGAATGGGTTAACAAAGGCGAAGAAGGTTGGGAAGAGGCACTGGCAGAAATGGATATGAGCGAAAGCGAAACGGCTACTTACAGCATAGAAGGTAATGAGCTTATTATTACCATAGAAGGTGAAGACCAGGTATTTATCAGACAATAAGGAATTATTGCCAGTATTTAATAAGCCCCGGAAAATCGCCGGGGCTTTTTTTTTGCTTTGTACAATGCATATCCTGCTATTCAAATGATTTATCTTCCATGTTTGATTTAATTTTCTACAAGTTTAATCTAACATCCGGAATTACTTTATTCATCTGGCAGGCAGGTTTGCAAAGGTGGTTCAGTTTTCTTTTGCATAAGGCATAATTTATCCAAATTTTAAATTCAATTTCAACCATGCTGTTGCGTTTTTACTATTTTATTCACCGATGCTGATCCTCACTTGAACTGGTATTTTTATAGTGTTTGCCGAAAACGCCAACAAAATGTATAATTTTAGTGTTATTTCACCGATTGAATTAAAAGTTCCATAAAAAATGGTTTCTCTGCTGATTGAGGTTAGGAATGTATATAAGTCGTTTAAGGATGTAAAGGCTGTAAACGGATTAAGCTTTTCGGTCAGGCCCGGGCAATTTCTTGCACTGCTTGGCCCAAACGGAGCAGGTAAAACCACCCTTGTAGAAATGATAGAGGGAATTCAGTTTCCCGACAAAGGTGAGATTGTCATTGAAGGAAAAACATGGCAGAAACACAGCGAAGAAATACATCGTATTATCGGTTTGTCATTGCAGGAAACACGATTTACCGATAAGCTGAATGTGCGTGAGACCTTAGCACTTTTTGCCAGCTTCTACGGTCTGGGGAGCGACCGGGTTGAAGAGGTTATTGATCTGGTGAATCTGGAGGAAAAACGAAAGTCGTATGTGGTGAATCTCTCAGGAGGACAACGTCAGCGACTTGCACTTGGTATTTCACTATTGAACAATCCGCGGATATTATTGCTTGATGAACCTACCACAGGACTGGATCCTACGGCACGCCGTGAAGTTTGGGCAATTTTAAAAAAGCTGAAAGATGAAGCGAACACCTCGCTTATTCTTACCACACATTATATGGAAGAAGCCGAGCATCTGTGTGATTATATCATCATTATCGATCACGGAAAAATTCTGAGGGAAGGAACTCTCGATCAATTGTTATTTGCTGAAAAAGGGAAGAAAATTGCAGGATTTACTTTAAAAGAAGAAGGAATAAAACCGGAGGTCTTCTCAAACAACAATGGCTTCAGTGTGCAATGGGACGTTGAGAAACAAAAAGGAAATCTGGAACTGACAAATATTGAAACAGAACTTCCGGAGTTTTTGCATTACCTGCAAACCTGTGGACTTACTATCGAGAATATGGAGATCCGAAAAATATCATTGGATGATTTGTTTATTGATTTAACCGGAAGACACCTGCATGCAAATGAGTAAAGGCTATAACCAGTTGGGACAGTTGATGATCTCTCATTTCAAGGAAATAATCCGTGAACCTGGTATTATATTCTGGGGAATCGTTTTTCCGATATTGATGTCGTTGGGTTTAGGCATTGCCTTTACGCAAAAGCAGGAAGTAGTGCGTAAGGTTGCAGTGCTCGAAACAGAAAATGCCGTTATTCTGGATAGCATGCTGACCATATACATGTCAGATACGGCTAATGCAGAGGAGTTTATGGTCATGACCATTGAAAATAAACAAATAGGAAATACCAGCTTTGAATTTAAACCGATGAACTGGAACGATGCCTTGATAGCACTAAAAAGGGGTGTTGTAAACATAATTATATCCGAGAACGATGGAAAAATTGAATACCGGTTCGATCCGTTGAATCCCGATGCTCAACTTTCCTACACAAAGCTCAATAAGTATTTTATAAACGGAGATCCCGTTGTGGTTGAAAATACGCAAAATATTCAGCCTCTCACACTGAAAGGTACACGGTATATCGACTTTCTCATTCCGGGTTTACTGGCCATGGGCATTATGATGTCGACAATGTGGGGGCTGAGCTACGGGATGATTGAAAAACGTTCGAAAAAACTATTGCGCCGAATGGTGGCTACACCAATGAAGAAATCCTATTTCCTGATCTCGATTATGACCGTACGCATGACCATGAATTTTATCGAAGCCGTTTTGCTGATCGTATTTGCATGGCTGGCATTCGATATTACCATTCAGGGAAGTATTCCTGCACTGCTTGCAATTTTTATCGCAGGCAATATAGGCTTTGCCGGACTGGCATTTTTCATTTCGTGCCGTACTGCAAAAACGGAGATTGGCAACGGACTCATCAATGTGGTTGTAATGCCTATGATGATCCTTTCGGGCATTTTCTTCAGCTATCATAATTTTCCTGACAGCCTGATCCCTATTCTGCAGAAACTTCCCTTAACGCTGGTAGCCGATGGTATGCGAAGTATTTTTATTGAAGGTGCCGGTTTTGAGCAGGTTACCACACCTATAGCTATTCTGCTGTTTGGCGGCACAATCTTTTTTTCTCTGGGTTTGAAATTTTTCAGGTGGTATTGATTTTTAGTAACTATTGAGACAGCACTGTAATGAACATCAATGATACTGTTTTTATTCTTTTCTTTTTCTGACCAACTAATGACTACAGTGCATGAGAAAAAGAACAGATGATCAGGTATGTGATCATCTGCACTTCTGTGATATGGTCTACACTCCTTTCCTGTTATCTTTCACTATCGGCTGAAATACTTAAATTAAGTAAAATGATTGTCCGCATTTTTACCTATGGTAGTATTTTGTTCAGTGGAACGACACACTCCCTGTATCCCCCTCTCAAAGAGGGGGAAGACTTTACGAGTAGTAAATACCCTCTTGAGAGGGGATTTAGGGGTGTGTGATCTTGGCCAATTGAATATTACGGATAATCATATTAAGTAAAAATAATTTGTGTATTTTCTCCTCCACACATAGCGTAAAAATCGCCGACGGTTAACACACCACTGCAATCATCCCAAAGATCTTTTTCCTCGAGCTTGAACATATCCATGGCCAGTTTACAGGCATAAACTTCACCTCCTCCGGCTGTGATCATCTCCAGAAATTCATCTATCGGTGGGATATCCAGTTTTTCCATCTGACTTTTCATCATGGCCGATACACCAGCTTCAACGCCTGGTAACATCCCCATTATGGATGGAAATGGAAGTCCGCCAGGCATACGCATAGCCGGATTTCCAACAGTGGAAGTATGGATTTTATTCATTCGATTTTTTGTAATCGCATCGAGTCCGAAAAAAGTAAAGAATAGTTTTGCCTCAATACCTTCCATAACAGCGCCATTAGCCAAAACCAATGTAGCATAAATATCTTCGATGGTTCCTTTGGCACAAATTATACATACTTTTTTTAAAGGATTTTCATTTTTATTTGTATTCATGATAATCGTTTTTTAATTAAACACAGCTTGCAGGTTTGGGTATTCCGGCAATTTTTGATGAAAACTTCAATGGTCCACCGGGAAATAATTTGTAGAATTCTTTAATGTCCACAATTCCTGATTTTCCAACTTTTCGGATGGTCAAAGGAGTACCTTCCATGAATTTTTCTCTTAAAAAATGAATGACTTCGTAATGCTTATCAGACAAGTCAATATTCAATTCTTTTGCAATTTCCACTGCAATTTCTTTTGTCCACTGGCCCGGGTCTTCCAAATACCCTTCGTCGTTTACGGTTACCGCAGTACCAGCAATTGTTTTTTCTGCCATAATTTTAGTATTTAAAGTGTTATTTATTATTTGTTGATGTCAAACTTTTCATAAATGTGATCATAAAGCCCATTGCCGATTTCATCTCCGGAGTTTTCATTTCCTTCAGTACTTTCCAGATGGAATACTGCGGAATGGTTTCTGTCCCAACACTACCATATACCTTAACTGCATTATTTAAAGCAGTTAGCATTTCCGGTTGTGTTAAATTCTTCACCGTTTGCATTATCAACACGATATTGTCGGCAAGATGCCTGATATCTGCCGGAGTGAAATTCTGCACTACATTATCGAGCACCTTCGTTAATTCACCAAAAAATGCGAAATAGTTTTTGTTTTCCAACTCATGCATTTTTTTGGTCAGATCGATAATCAGCTCATTGGCTATAGGGCCCAGTTCTTTCAAAAAATCAAGGATACTTCCGAAAAGTACCATGACATCATTAAAATTGCCGATGTTTTTCACCAGGTTAAGGCCCAAAAGGCGAAGCTGGTCAGGATCAATCTCAATCGACTGATTTTCCAGTTCTTTGACCGAGGCATCATAAATATCCTTTCCAACAATTGAAACATCAGAAATAAGGTCTTCAACTACTTCAGATTTTATTCGTTGCTGATTGATATATTCAAGCACCAGATCAAGCTTATTATCCAGGGCATCTATTCTGATATCTATATTTTTCTCATTCATAGTTCTTATGGTATTGAGTGAAAATATTAAACCATAGCCTTTCTTTTTCCGGCCATGGTCATTTCCGATTCAATGGGTAATTCTTTTCCCTTTAATAATATGTGCCAGTAGATCCACCGAAACATAATTTTCCCGTAGTGGTTGATTTTGGTGTTTTTGAGAAGTCCAAAAGGCCCTAAACCTGGTAAGGGGAATTCTCCGGGCAGAGGTTCGGTATCATAATTGAAATCGATAAGTGCACCTTTGCCATAACCGGTTTCGATGTAACAGTTGGCATGACCGTCAAATTTTGCTGTCATGGGCCGACTTTCTATTTTATTCATCAGGTTTTCAAACAACACGTCGCCGGCAAAGTGAGCTACCGAACCGGCCTTTGATGTCGGCAAATCGGCTGCATCGCCAATAACAAAAATGTTTTCATGAGCTTTGGACTGCAGGGTATGTTTGTCGGTAGGCACATAATTCATATCGTCGCCCAATCCACTGTTCTCAATAAGCTCATCCCCCATATTAACCGGAACTATTGTCAGTAAGTCAAATTCTACTTCTCGCTCATCATAAGAGATAATCTTTTTGTTTTTATTATCCACTTTCTCAAGATAAAAATCGGTTTCAACTTTGATGTTTTTTTCTACCAGAAGTTCACTAAGCATTCTTGTCGCTATAGGCTTGGTAAAGGCTCCTGAAAGCGGAGTAACATAGGTAATGTCCACCTTATCCCGAATTCCTTTTTCTGAGAAAAATGCTTCCGCAAGGAATACAAATTCAAGAGGGGCTACGGGGCATTTAAAGGGGAGTTCCGAAATGCAAACAACCAGTTTACCACCTTCCCACGTTTTTAAAAAGTTACGCAAAGCCAGGGCTCCTTCAATGGTGTAGAAATCAAAAATGTTTTTGTACCATAATTCCCCGTTTAAACCCGGAGTTTCATCAGGACGTATTTGCGCACCTGTAGCAATGATCAGGTAGTCATAATTCAATTTGCGCCCGCCTTCCAATACAACTTGATTGTTTTTAGGATGAATGATCTCGATATTGGAGTAGATAACATTTACCCCGATAGGAAAGAAGTCTCCTTTTGGCTTCATAACATCTTCTGCGGTATAGATACCAAAGGGTATAAATAAAAATCCCGGCTGGTAATAGTGTGTTTTATGTTTATCAACAATAGTTATTTCCCACTCGGCTCTATCAAGCGATTTGCGGAGTTTATTAGCCATCATTGTGCCTGCTGTGCCACCTCCGAGTATTACAAGTTTTTTCATCTGAATAAGTTTTTTATGCCGTATCGAATTGCTTTTTCACCAATAAAAATGTAGTATTTCTTAACTTCAAAGTTGTTTCGATACAATGCGTTTTTTCTTTTTATCTTTATAGTGATCCAAAATTACAATTATATAAAACAAATTCCTTAGGAAAAGACCAGATTATAACCATTGCAGAACCCTTTGATTTTGTAAGTTTATTTAGCGTATTTTCCGACACAAAGTACAATTACTCTGTCACTGCTATCGAAAACTCCATAATTTGTTGTCTTACATTGGAGGATGTGAAAAACTATGCAAAATCAAATGGATTGCTTGCGCTGAATTTAATGGAAAAAATGAGCATAGCTACCGATAAAATTATTCATGAGTCACTGGATATAAGGAACAGGCATCTGCGAGGAAAGGTAGCCTATATCTTACTAAAATTTGGCAGAGAAATCTACCACAGCATGGTGTTTGATATGCCTGTCTCACGGCGGGAGATTGCTGAGTACATTGGAATGACTACTGAGAACGTAATCAGAACCCTCTCTGAATTTCGAAAAGACAAGTTGATCAGGATCAATGGAAAGGAAATTGAGATCCTGGATATAAAAATCCTGGAGCAAATATCAAATTTCGGATAAGCAGGACTTCCAGATTCCTGATAATTTCTGCTAAGGTAACTCCTGCCCTTCTCTATTTTAAAATCATTGAATATGAACCACAACTTCTGGTTTAGGCCACTTCCATGCATACCAGGCAATGAGTAAAGTATACACAATTTCTATGGTTCCAGGTGGGTTTTTACTGATACAAGATCAGATTGTTCTTTCTCAATTTCTTACGGATGTACAATTCGGTCAGCCAGATCCAGATTCATACTTTTAATTTCTTTGAGTACCATCTGTGCGATCAGCCTTGCCCCCAACTCATTGAAATGAGTATTGTCATTTTCACCCTGCGGGTAGTTCGGATGCTCTCCCGGGACAAGATGCATAAACAATAATTTGGAATCCTCCGGACCGAATTTCTGATACAGATCCCTGCTAATACTATCCAGATCAATCAGTGGGATATTCATTTCCAGAGCCACCTCCCTGACCAGTGGTGAATATTCAGGGTGAGTTTCCATGATGATGCCAGATTCATCAAACTTTCTTCTTGAGACCGGTGTAAGGAGAATCGGATGAGCTTTTTTCTCCCTGGTTTCTGAAATCATTCGGGACAGATTGGCTTTATATTGCTCCGGGGTTGTATACCTGCCAGTTTTATGTTTTGCTTCGTCGTTATGACCAAATTGAATCAATACATAATCGTCTTCTTTCAATGCTTCATATACTGCCTGCCAGCGTCCTTCGGAGATAAAAGTTTTTGTACTCCGGCCGTTTTTTGCTCTGTTATCCACAACAACTGTGGAATCAAAAAAATATTGAAATGGCATTCCCCATCCGGTTTCCGGATAGGCAGATATCTCTTTAATGGACATGGTAGAATCTCCTATAAGGAATACTTTTACCTTCTGATTTTGCAATATGCAAAAGGAACTAAAGAGTAGTATGATCAACAGCATACTAATCTTTACTTTATTAAAGGATCTTTTGGATTTCATAAATTTATTTATTCATTGGTTATGTGTATATTATGGGATCCGGCTTTCGTTTTTATCGGATTACCAGTTGGTATGTGTTATTCTCAATAGCAATAAAATACACTCCCGAAGTCAAAGTTGAAACATCAATGCTGTGGGAGTTTCCGGCGATCCGAATTCGTTGACTCTCATTTGGCCCTGTATACTGGTTGATCTCCATGGTATTCAAATACTCATCCACTGCCTGGATCGGACCTGAAGTGACTACGGTCAATCCTGTTCCCCCCGATGATGGATTTGTTAATTCCCAGATTGCTTCGGCAGCATAGGTTTGTGCATGAATACCGGTTGAATATAAAGCAAGAAAAAAGGCAAATAGCAGGATTGTTGGTAATCTCTTGGAGTTTTTCATTTCAAATAAGGTTGTTATGATTTAAAGATGGAAAAATTGAAAATAACACAAGGGGGAAATTCTGTTGCATTTGCTCTTACAAAATATCACAATTGTCAGATTATAAATAAAAATACAAGGAAGGGAAGGCTCCAAAGATATTTTTTTGCCGGGATGCATCAGGCAGATATGAAGAATTGTTTAAAAATTTAAACTTTGGATTCAGACCTTTGCGAACAATTGGTGAATATCTACTCTCCTAGTCCAGAATCACTTCATCGAAGAAGCTTATACATTAAAAATTGAAGGTAACTTCGCGAAGGCAATACAGGCTTGATCTTAATTGTATTGATCTTATATCACAGTATAACTGATAATCATATATTCCAGCTGGTTCAACTGTACCGGCCGCCTTTTTTTATCCCTGAGAACAAACTTCTGCCGGATTTCACTCCATACAAAGGGTGCCATTTCCATCTTTACACGATCAGGGATAGTATGAAAGCTATTCAAACAGCCAAATTTAGACTGGATAATTTTAAGGTACTTGCAATCGAATTCATCAAGTCCGTAATATATGTTTTCCCGAAAGGAATCCCGAAGAATCGTTTTGTATGCTTCAGGATGATCAAATTGAGCAACATACTTCATGGCAGGGCGATTTATATGAGTATAGCGTGCATAATAGCAATACACGTGCTTCTGATGCCTTAAAGGTAGGGAAAAATCTCAATATTGATGGTCTCCATTCGTAAAAAGAATATCGTACAATGCATTAAAAAGGTAATTTTGGCAAAGTATGGAGCATTGTGGTGAAGGATTATAGAACAGGACTATTCTATTTACTATAATTCAACAGTATATTTAAGGATAGCTCTTAATCTGTGCAAGTATCTTGTTGCCAAAAGTTCTTGCCAGGACCAGCCGGATTTCGGCTGAAATCATTTTCATTCATGCAGCGCAACCAATCAGCAGGTTTTTTCATCTTCAAATATATCACAAAACCAAATTCATATGAACACCAAAATTCTATCCCTTACCCTATGCATAACGATTGGGTTTCTCTCATTTGCCTGTGAAAAGAAATCAAGCGATGAGTGGCCTGAGTTTACTTTAAATCAGCCAGATGATATTTCCGACGAAGAATATGAACTATATTCTTTGGTGATCAATGAGGTATATAGTAGCTCTGAAATATTCATTCGTCAGAGATCCATTGATGATATTTGGGAAATTCCGGAAGGTTTTTTTGAGTATCCCATAGATCTTGTTTTTCTGCAGGATAATTCTCTCTATATGAACTTTCAGGAAATCAATGATACGGCATATTATTTTGATGAAAAGTTTATAAGCGACGAAAAAGAAATTCATTTGATCTCTTCTGATGAATTAGCCTATATATTCGATGGTACAGATTTGGATGAAAACTGGGAGACGTTTTATTCGATCTATCCGGAAGCATCCGGATTTATTAAATTGTCAAGAATCGGGTTCAACGATTCATCCACTTTGGCCGTTTTTAAGATGGGACATTATTTCTTTAGTTTAGGAGCTTCCGGTTATCTTGTATTTTTAAAAAAGACTGACAATCAATGGACGGTTGAGAACCTGATCATAATATGGGTATCATAAATGCACAATGAAAACCTGACAGTATTCCTTTTATCCTTAAGTTAATCAATGTCTTCATAACCTTGAAAACCAAAGGTTTTATTTATCCGTTCAGATTTGCAAACGATGAAGATCAGGGGCATTGGTCTTAATGAGAATGTAAACCTATAGGATTGCTACTTTTATTAACGACACATGGTCGTTTAGTTCTGCTGTAACAAAATACAGGCCTGCAGGCAAACCGGTTACATCAAAATTTACCCTGTTGTCCACCGAAATACCTGTTTTAACAAGCATCCCTGTGCTGTTATAAAGTCTTATTGTTGCACCCGTTTCGGCATTGATATGTAGATAATCGGATGCCGGATTGGGGAATATGCACAATTCATCTTTTTTTGCATGATGAATAGCAGTCGGGGTTCCTCCAACCTTTTTAACCAGTTTTACATTATCGAAGATTACCGGTGTTATATCCGTACCTAACTGAAAGGAGAGTTGCATTTCATCATATATTGAATCCAGAACAAAATTATACGACCAGGTTTCTGTCTCTGTGCCTATAATTGGGTATTCCTCCATGATATTTGCCCAGGGATCAACCATTTGCTCAAAGGAAATACGGCATGGCCGGTCATCCGTTTCGGCAGAAGCATCGAATGAAAGTGTATAGGTTGAGTCCTTCTCCAGCTTATCAATTTGTGCGGCTGAGAATTCCTGTTTCAATTGAACATCCCAATACTCAGGACTGGCTGAAAGGGCAATACCAGAGACCTTACATGCACCGTTAACAATAGCAATTTGTGCTGTTACGCCCAGATGATCAGCGATGTATTGCGACCAGAATATTGGTGTGCATGTCTCGAAATTACCGTTTTCAATAATATTCTGAGGATCCGGTTCACCGCATTGTTCATTCAATTTTACAGTTACAGGTTCCGATACAAACTCACTAATACCGGGACCCCAGTTCATTGGCGGACTTTCAAGGGCCGTACCATACGACCGGCAAGTATACATTCCACTATCAGTCAATGCAACATTGGGAATTGTCAGCAGTGTATCTGTAGCTCCCGGAATTGTAACCTCATCCTTAAACCACTGGTAACTCAAAGCCGAGTCCTGCCCGGCAACACTTAAAATAAGCATATCTCCCTCATATAAATAAGTACAGCATGCATTATCAAATGGAGATTGAGGTTCATAATCATAGCTATACAGATTCGATATGGTATCCACTATTCGTAATTCTCTTGCATCGGAAAAATCCAGTTTATTATAATCACAATAGAACAACCATAAAGCACTATTTTCTGAGAAATCAGGCAAACTGGTGATTTGATTGTAACTGCAATCAAATTCTTTCAAAGCCGAATTAATTGACAGATCAGGCAGACTGGAAATTTGATTATTCTGAATATAAAGAGATGCTAAACCTGTATTGGATGACAGATCGGGCAAGCTGGTGATCTGATTGGAACTACAATAGAGGACTGTCATAGCTGTATTCGATATGTCCGGTATGCTGGTAATTTGATTATGATGACAATAAATTTGATGTAAAGTCGTGTTGTTGGATAGATCCGGCAAACCGGTCAATTGATTGTAGTTGCAGCAAAGCCTCCATAAATTGGTATTGGATGACAGATCAGGAAGGCTGGTTAAAAGATTATTGTTACAACAAAGATATGATAAGGCTGTATTGGCTGACAGATCCGGTAAGCTGGTCAATTGGTTATTATTACAATATAGATATAATAAAGCTGTATTGGCTGATAAGTCTGGCAGACTTGTCAATAGGTTATCATCGCAATAAAGATATTTTAAAGCTGTATTTTCCGATAGGTCGGGTAAGTCAGTGATCTGATTATTTTCACAATCAAGATATTCTAAAGCCAGATTAGCCGAAAGATCTGGCAAACTTGAAAGTAAATTATTATTACAAAAAAGATGACTTATAGCTGTATTGGCTGAGAAATCCGGCAAACTGGTAATTTGATTATCATTGCATTCCAGCCTGTTTAAGGCTGAAATATTTGATAGATTCGGTAAGGTAGTTAATTGATTACTGTCACATTCTAACCTAATAATGTTAATAAAGTATTCAATACCGGTCAGATCAACAATATCCTGATTGCTACAGGCAAAGGTTCCTGCGACAGTAGCAGCCGAATCAATAATTAAACTGTCTCCCGATACATCCATAAAGGTTGGATACGAAGCATTCAGGAAATTCCTGAAATTAATGTCAGGTATAAAAACATGAGTCTGAGAAATTGCTGGAATATGAATCATTAACATCAGCATCATTAACAGATAGATAATAAATTTTGGTTGTTTCATTTTAAAAATATTTTAATGTTATTTTCCTTAACCTCTGTGATATAATTTGAGATAATTCTAGAGTTTTAGTAGATTATAACTTTGCCTGCTGAAACATTCCTTCCATTGCTTATTTCAACAATATAAATACCAGCAGGTAAATCGCTTACATTGAAACTTAGCCGGTTGCTAACAGGGATACCACTTTTAACCAGCAATCCCATATTGTTATAGAGTTTTACGACTGCTCCGTTTTCTGCATTTACATTTAAATATTCCGAAGCCGGATTGGGAAATATTTGCCATTCGTCTCTTTTCATATTATTTACAGCCGACGGGCTTCCTCCCACTTTCTTGACTAACCTCACATTATCGAAAGTTACCGGTGTTACATTCGTACCCAGTTGCAAAGAAAGCTGTATATCAGGATAAACTGCATTCAAAACGAACTCATAGGAACAGGTTTCGGTCTCTGTGCCCATCATGGCATATTCTTCCAGAATATTTGCCCAGGGATCAATGCTCTGCTCGAAAGAAATGCGGCATGGCCTGTCGTCAGCCTCAGCTGACGCTTCAAAGGAAATAACATAAGTTGAGTCCACCTCCAGTCTTTCAATTTGTGGTATGGAAAGTTCCTGTTTTAGCTGTATATCCCAGTGAACCGGACTATTTGAAAGGTTAATTCCTGAAACCGTGCATTCCCCGTCAATAAGTACTGCATTGGCTGTTACTCCCAAATAATCCGCATTGTACAGCGACCAGGGGGATAATATACAGGCTTCGAAATTGCCGTTCTCAAGAATATTGTCCGGATCGGGATCAGTTCCCGGGGTACAGGCCTCAAAAATATAGGCCGTACCGGTAGCTCTTCCGGCTATATGGCATTGTCCGATCATTGCATAATTTCCGGAAATACCCGATGCAAAGCCAAAATTGTTTTCTTCAGCCCTGTCGGAGGCCACAATTTTCCGGATTTCATTCCAGGTTCCGCCAGCATCACGCTTAAAGATATATTCCGAGCCGGCCCAATCCAAGGTATTTTCTCCCTCTGCATCTTCATCTTCCATGTACGCTCCGACTATTGCATAATCTCCGGACAGGCTTAATGAATTGCCAAAGCAATCATTCATAGCTCTGTCAGAAGCAACGATTTTTTGTACCTCATTCCAGACTCCACTTTCATTACGCTCAAAAATATAAACCGAGCCAGCATCATCCAAGGTATTTCCTCCCGATGCATCTTCATCTTCATAGGGTGCGCTCACTATTATGTATTTACCGGAGATGCTTACGCTGTTGCCAAACCAATCATCAACATCCCGGTCGGATGCTGCTATTTTTTGGATCTCATTCCAGGTTCCACCTTCATCACATTCAAAGATATAAGCGGAACCAGCATCTTCCATAGTATTTTCTCCCTGGGGATCTTCATCCTCCGTTTTAGCTCCGACCACAGCATAATTTCCTGAAATGCCTAATGAAAAACCTAAACAATCTCCTGCAGCTCTGTCAGAAGCAACAATCTTTTGTACTTCATTCCAATTTCCATTGTCATCACGTGTAAAAATATAGGCAGAACCTGCCCCTATCAAAGGATTCATATCATCATCACTAATTGCCCCGATAATTGCATAACTTCCGGAAATACTTACCGAACCACCAAATTCATGCCATCGTGCCCGGTCAGAAGCAACAATCTTCTGTACTTCATTCCAGTTTCCATAGCCATCCCTTTCAAAGATATAAGCCGAACCGGCATCTTCCAAAGTATTTTCCCCTGAAGCGTCTTCATCTTCCAGTTGGGCTCCAACCACAGCATAATTCCCTGAAATGCCTACCGAAATACCAAAACGATTGTTAGCAGCCCTGTCGGAAGCCACAATCTTATGTACTTCATTCCAGTTTCCATAATTGTCCCGTTCAATTATGTAGACAGATCCTGCATCATCCAGGGTATTATTACCTGCAGCATCTTCATCTTCACCCCAGGCTCCGACGATTGCATAATTTCCGGATATATCCAGAGACCAGCCAAATTCATCTTCAGGGGAACTGTCGGAAGCCTCTATCTTGATGACTTCGTTAAAATCCTGTGCAAAAACTGCCAAAGGAAAAAGCAGTGCAATAACTAACAGAGTAAATGTTTTCATGAGTTTTCTTTTTTAATTCACCGATTGTATTTCGCACCGTATACCTGAAAAGATTCACAGCAGAATTCCAGGCTATTACATAGTAAAAGTACCCTGTTATCTCCGTAAAACATAGAGGAAATTAGTATACTAATAGATTCATTTAGAATTCATTATAACCTTATGAGAATCTGATTTCAATAAAACAGGAAATCAGGTATTAAATGACCAATGGTCTATCATTCTGCAGACAGGCGTATAATTATCAGTATACATATCCATATATTCTTTCCCAATAAGGTTTAAAATGAATGATACGTGTTGCATACTATGATTTAAGTAACTATCCTGAATTCTGATGTGAATTTCTTCACACAAATTGTATAAGTTTTATCAGTATCTTTAACTATTGATTATGAATTGTATTCTGGGATAGTAAATGTATGAATTAATGCTATCTGTCGGAAAATGTGAATATTTTACTATTTTATGATTTGTATTTGTTCGCCTAATGAAATATCATAGTAAAAAATTAGAGAAGATGAGAACATTACTTTTGACATTGCTTTTGGGGCTTATCGGGTATGTTTGCTTTTCACAAACTGATGCTGTCATTACCGAAAAAAGGAATGTATACAACGATAAGGGAGATTATTACTTCGACAGGAATGAGTTTAAAAAGGCAATAGTCTACTATACTATGGCCTTCCAGAAAGATGCAACCGATTATTTTTCTATTCTGAAAAAAGCAGAGGCTTATTCAAAATTAAAATTGTATCCACAGGCAGAGGAATGTTACCGTATTGTGTTTGAAAGCAATCAGCGACCCGATAATGTGTACAGGTTAAAGTATGCACTTGTGCTTCTGGCAAATAATAAACCGGAGGAGTTTAAACGATGGATTACTGAATACAATGAAATTATTGAAGAAGAAATTGAAGGTGAAAATTACCTGATTTCAACCGAGCAAAGAACGAAACTCTACAAGGACTCGACAATTGTTCTGACAAAAAATAAAGAAAATCCGGACAGTATCCATTTTAAAATAAAATATGAAGGTTACCGTTACAAGCGCAGATCATCACAGGATGAAAACAAGATCAACCTGTGGCTGAGCAATGGTGAAGAATACAACATTTCTCCCAACAGTGAGGGTGATTATGAATTCAGCTTTCAGCCTGCCGAAAACTATAAACTTATCATTCAAAGAGAAAATGTGGAGTGTTATGAGATTTTTGATAATAAAAACCTTACGGCAGAGCAGAGAAAAATGACTATGCTGAAGCCTTCTCCGGTTCAGAAAGCAGAAATCATTGTTCCGCAGGGAATGAAATATACATTCTCTGCCGGAGATGTGTCTGTCAGTCCCCAGTACCTTAGCACACTCAAGGGAAAAGCAAAAGAATACCAGGATGCCCATGAAAGTTCGATCAGTCTGACTGCCCTGGCAAAGGAACTTCGGTTTTCCGGTGCAGATGTTTATACGTTCCGGTTTGTTAAAGATGAAGAACAGGGAATTCCTTACAAAGGAAAAGAAGTATCCACTCTCTATATAAATGAAAAGTCGGTGAGTGTATTCGGTCGTTCATTTTTTATCATGCTACCCCTTAAAACGGAGGCAAATTTTACTATAAAGACAGATCTGGATGCGCTCGATCAGAATTTCAGTCCGAAGAAATACTCCCTCGTTGTTGATGATGGTCCGGTATTCAAAAAAGAAGAGGCTGAACCGGAATGGTTGTTAATCCTGGCCGTAAACACTGATTCAATAGATGAAGTAAATCAGGATAATCGCCTATCAGCCAAAGAGATAAGCATAATTCCAGGAACAGAATACATGTTAACACTAAGCAAACCCGATCCGGCAACAGGAAAAGATATAGAAATCATAGTTCCCCTTACCCGCGGCGTGAAATACAATCTGAGTTCATCAGCAAAGTCGGATACTGAATTTAAAGAAGCGCTGGCAGAATTTTTAATTGGCAGGCATGAGTTAAAGCTCGCTGACGAAGAAGTAATTGACATTACTATCCTTTCCAAAGAATTGGAAGTGCAGCCTGGAGAAGATCTCTCATTTCGATTGCTTCCGGTAAAACAACCTGGTAAAAAACCTCCTGTGGCGGAAGATATCACATCAAGTCTGACACTCGACGAGAGAGCTTTTGAAATTTCCCCTTATGAGAAATATACGATCAATATACCCTTCAATCCGGATCGAAAGGTTAATTTTCATACTGACCTTGACTATGTTCAGGAAAACTTTGAAGCCGATGCTTATAATTTAAACCTTGACACCATTTCATTTTTCTCAGAGATTACAGTAGATACCACCGGATTAGGAGCCCGAAGAGATTCCGGCTGGCTAAGCATGAGTGTCAATACCCATTCGGCTGAAGAGGTCGAAAGCAAGAATCAGCTTACTGCAAGAGAAGTAAGCATTATTCCTGCAAAAGAATATATTTTAACAGTAAGTAAAATGGATGCGGAAACCGGAGAAGAAGAGGAAATTATTGTACCGTTAACAAGACATGTTAAATATGATTTTACTGCACATCCTGCTTCCAGAAAGGAATACAGGAAGTCTCTCAATAAGTTTCTCGCAGAACAGGAAGATATTAAAACCATAGACGCAGAAGTGATAGATATAACATTGTTATCGAAGGAACTTCAGATACAGGAAGGTGATCAGATCTCCTTAAGTTTGCTGCCGGTGAGAGATCTGACCGGCAAACCTCCAACGGAGCTTGATGAAAAATCGAGTTTATACCTCGACAATAAAATTGTTGAATTTACTCATATTCAAAAGTATACCATCAATGTACCGTTGGGTATCAGTCGACAGGTAAATATGCAGACAGATCTGGAGCATCTTAATGAGAATTTTGAACCGGGTTCCTATACCCTTAACATTGATACAATTGAATTCTTCGCTGAAATTATCATAGATACCACCGGATTAGGCGATCGTATCAGTAAGGAGGAAGAGGTAATCAAAGATCCTGTATTCGATGTTGTCATTGTCAATTTTGATCTGAATGACTATTCACTTTCTTCCGGGGCAAAGAACATCATTCAGAAAAGTGTTATTGATGAATTGGCAGGTGACAACAGGTTGTATGTTACCATCAAAGGATATACCGATGCTCTGGGAGATTCTGATTATAACCTGAATTTGTCCAAAAAACGAGCTGAGTCGGTAAAAGAATTCCTGAAAAGTAAGGGCATTGGCGATAACAGGATCAGGACGTTCTCTTTTGGTGCGGCTCAACTCCTGGAAGAAAATGTAAATTGGAAGGAAATGGACGAATCCGAACTCCGGAAGTACAGAAAGGTTGAGATAGTAATTTATTTGCCCGAATAGGACGAAGTTTGTCTGGTTTGATTAATGATAGCCTGTTTAACATTCTTTTTGATTAACCACTCTCTTTCATAAGGCGTTTCTGAATCAATTTTACGATTGAAATGTCTGCACTTTTGCATGCATTCTCAAGTGGGGTGTTCCCGGCATGGTCATACCGATCAATATTGGCTCCTTCTTCTGAAAGGAATTCCACTAAATGTATATTATTCATTCATGCTGCCCTGGCTTCCGCTAATTATCGAACTGATAATCAGAAAAACATTCGGAGTTAATTTTTCAACCTTTCTCTAACAATAAGGTTACTGTCTATTTATAAAATATGTCTTTGTTAATTACTAATTCATCTGTATTTTATATAACTTAATACTTGTTTTAAACCATCATACAATAATCCAATGAAAAAGATATTTATTCTACTGATTTTAGCAAATATATCTCACATCACATTTGCATCTTCAATTGATGTTTCCGGAACAATTGCTTCCAATACACACTGGACAGGTGTTGATACAGTGAAACTAACGGGTAATATCACCATCAATGATGGTATTACTCTGTTAATTGATCCGGGTATAGTCATTGAAGCACAAGGAATGTACGGTTTTGATGTACAGGGAAGAATTGTTGCTATTGGTACCGAGACAGATAGTATAAAATTTACTGCTCTTGATAAAGGAACAGGCTGGAATCGCTTTTTATTTGTTGGTACACCTGCTTCAAACGATTCTTCATATTTTAATTATTGTGTTTTTGAATATGGACTTCCGGTTAATGGTCCCGATGTAAATAAAGATGGCGGCGCATTTTATGTAAATGGTTTCTCAAAACTATACATTGGAAATAGTCTGTTTCGATACAATCAGGGAACAAATGCAGTTGTATACATTGTAAACGGACAAATAGTAATTGATCACAATATATTTACTGATAATACCAATTATTGTATACTTACCACTGGTTCCTATAGTTCAATTGTTTCTAACAATATGTTCATAGATAATTCAGGTTCAGTAATATATTCAGGAAATAATGATAATTCATATTTTATAAACAATGTTATTAAAGGAAATTCATCTGGTTTTTTCGGGTATGAATCCGGAGCAATTCTGGTTAATAATACAATTGTCAGTAATTTAGGATCCGGATTAATATTGAATTCGAATTCTAATATTACTATATATAATACAATCATATGGGATAATACTTTTCAGGTGAATCTTCTTAATGATAATACAGATCCGAATTTTTATTATTGTAATATAGAAGGTGGCAGTGCAGGCTTTACAGGAGCAGGATCAGGGGCACAGTATACAGGTGCCTATGTTCAGAACATCGATGAAGATCCCTTATTTACAGATCCCATAGTCAACGATTATAGCATATCAATTGCATCACCCTGTTACAACCGGGGTGTTTTGCATACAAGTTTGCCTTCTTACGATGTGACTGGTCTGCCAAGAATATCAGATGACTTTGTTGATATAGGTGCTTATGAATACTATGTTGGTACCGATACGATATGTGATGAAACATGGACTGCTGCAAATTCTCCTTATATCATCAATGCAAATTTAATTATACCGGATGGATGCTCTCTGACCATTGAGCCTGGTGTAGAAATAGTATTTAATGGATTTTACAAAATGAGAGCATTTGGTTCAATAAATGCAGTTGGCACTGAAGAAGATTCAATTAAATTTTATGCCACGAATACAATAGAAGGCTGGCAGGGAATAAAATATGTTGACAATACATCTTCTGATGTTTCTTTGTTTAAATACTGTGTTTTTAAGAATGCCATAACATCCAATTATACGCACACAAATCATAGTGATGGAGCGGCATTTCAATTATATGATTTTCAGCATGTTAAAGTTTCGAACAGTATGTTCAGAAATAACCAGGGATACAATGCCTGTATATTTATTTCCGGAACATCCAAAATTGAACTTACAGATAATGCTTTTATCAACAATGATGGATACAGCATGATGACAATCGGTGACATTCAAAATATTGTTTCTAAAAACAAGTTTTTTAATAACAATGGAACAGCAATCTATTCGGGATATGGTGACACTACCTTTTATGCAGGAAATTTACTGACAGATAATACAAGTGCATATTTCTGCTATGAGTCAAAAGCCACTATTGTAAATAATACAATTGTAAATAATACATCATTCGGAATACGTATGAATAGTAATTCAAATATTAATATTTACAATACTATTATCCGGAATAATGTACAAGATGTAAGTATGTTGAATGATAATACTGATCCTGATTTTTACAATTGCAACATTCTTGGAGATTCATCTTCTTTTGAAGGATCGGGTGCTCATGCTAATTATACGGGTGTATATGAAAATTGCATAGACACACTACCCTACTTTGTTGATGAATTGGCTAACAATTTCCATCTTTCTGATTCTTCTCCATGTATTAATACCGGATATACGGATACAACAGGGCTGTTTTTGCCTCCAACGGATCTGAACGGCTATTTTAGAGTAGACGGTGGCATTATTGATATCGGAGCATACGAAAGAGATATAACTTCTCCAATTCCGGTTATTGATGCTGGTGTTACAACTACCGATCTTATAACAATAACAGCAAATATTACATTTAACGAAGGAATTTCAGGATTAGAAATAGTGGATATCCTGGTATCTAACGGTAATTCTTCAAATTTGACACCTATTGCAGAAGGATTGGAATATGAAGTTGACATTACTGCCACTGCAGAAGGTAATGTAACTGTTGAATTGCCTGCAGGTTCTGTCATTGATAATTCCGGGAATGAAAATATAGCTGCATCGGTAAATTATTCATACGATATTCCATCAGGAATACAGGAAAGTATACAAAATCAAATACACATATTCCCTAACCCCGTGAAAGATGTGTTTACTGTTATATCAGACGATGAAATGACCATCTCATTTACAGATATTACAGGAAAAAAATTGTTTATTCTTAATAATTGTTATGAGAAAACTTTGAATATCAGTGATCTGCCATCCGGAATTTATTTGCTTAAAATACAGATCAAAGATCAGATAGTGATTTGCAAGATTATCAAGGAATAGTTAATGAATTTTTTATTATGCTTCATACCGAATGGTTAGGTATGAAGCATAATTTATAATAATTCTTATCTTCTGACAATTATAAATTCAAGAATCGTTAAGATTGTTTTCATTGTGATTCAAATTATTTGGCAAGAATGATCTTTCTGATTATCTGCCTGTCCTGAATATATACTCTCAGTAAGTAAATTCCCTCATGGAAGGATAATAATTTACAGGTGAATGTATTTTTATTAATGTTATCCCTGGTTTCTATTACCCGTCCGGTATACTTAGCAGAAAGACAGACATTCAAAAGATACTGCAATGGATAGTACTATTCTGTTATTTATGGTGAGGAATGTTACCTGTTATCGGTGAGCCTGATATCCAATAAGCGATGACGCAAGCTAATAATAAATTGTTTGTCAAATACTTAAGCAATTTCGTGGAATAAAAATCACCTATAAATTAATGCATCGTATTACTATACATATTGATGTTCTAAAATTTTACGCCATGAGAACTTCAAATAAACATACCCGTGAAAAAACAAATCGTAAAAACAATTTGTACCTGACATTCGTATTTCTTGGCCTATTAAGTTATTCGCTATGTTCTGGGGAATGTAATCAAAATGTTCTGGCGAATGATGCAGAATATTCATCGTATACTACCGAATTGATTCAGACAAATTTAAAAGGCTGTAAGAATAAGGTAGTCTGGCTGGACGGTATTGAATTGCAATCGGCTCCATTGATTTGTAGTTTTTATGAAAACACTCATTATATTCCTGTCTGGACATGTGGTAATGAATTGACTGAACAATCGGAAAACATACTAGATCTCTTAAAAAATGCCTATAAATACGGATTTGAACCGTCCTATTTTGATGTTGAGTCACTTGAGCAGTTCAGACTTAAGCTTTTAAAAGAAACGAACACAAAAAAATCGGCAAAACTCAGAGCACGTTTCGAATTTCTTATGACCAATTCAATTTTTACCTTTATGTTGCATCTTACTCAAGGTACAGAATATGCTACCACGAAAGATGTTTTCATTAATGGAGATATTTTTATTTCAAAACTTCCCGAGTACCTGAACAGAATACATGCCTCAGACAATATTCAGGAGGAGATACTGATTCTCCAGCCTGATGATGCAGAATACATTGCCCTGCAATGCGAAATGGAAATGCTTGTAATGGATATGGTAATATCTGAAAATATGATCGTTGTTCCTGATGATAAGGATGATCCCGAACATTTTTTTCATTTGTTTTCTTACGTATTTGAGAAATCCGGGATAACCAATGAAGAAACTGTACTATCAAATTCAAAAGTTTTCAAATCGTTGCTGATTAAATTTCAAAAAATTGCCGGAATAAGAACAACAGGAAAGATAGACCATGCAACACTAAGAGCTGTTGCCGGTATTGTCAGGTCAAGATACCAGGAAATAGCCTTAAGTCTTGAAAAAATAAGGAAGAACACCAATTTTAACCAGTCTTTTGTCGCCTCAAAATCCTGAGGAAGATACTATTTCTCTCACATGCCGGTGGTGTATGATAAGACGGTTCTTGTATGAGATATAGATTCATCCAGGCAAGGTTTTTTGATAATGCACAGCTCCAGACTTTCTCACAAAAAGAAATTATTGCATTACAACTTTTCAATTTTTTTCCTTAATGCAGGAGGGATATCGCTTTCATTCAAATGGCAACTCATCTGATCGCTATACATTTTTGCGATACAATAATTGCATACCGTACACTCGGATTTGCCAGTTGATTTTTCTTTAAGATCATTAATAAATCCGGGATTTTCAATCAATGCTCTGGCCATGGAAATAAACTCAAAACCTTCTTTCAGGGCTTTTTCAATGATTGTTGCACTATTCATGCCTCCCACGAGTATTATGGGGAGATTTACGGCTTGTTTTATTTTTCTTGCATCTTCCATAAAATAACCTTCTTCAAATGCAACTGCAGGGATAAGTTGTCTTCCAAATGTTTTCACAAAAAACCGTTTAGCAGGATTTTTCATGAAATAGGCCATTATTGATGTAGGCATGCTTCCGCGAAGAATATACATGGGAGCTTTGCTGACAAAGCCACCACTCACAACAATGGCATCAGCTCCGCATTCTTCAATGATTTTTGCTGTTAATATTCCTTCTTCCCTGGTAATTCCCTGCTTAAAACCATCATAGGAATTCATCTTAACGATAAATGCCATATGTCCGGGTATCATTTCACGAACTGCAGAGAGAACTTCCTTTAAGAATCTGCTCCTGTTGCTGAATTCACCTCCGTATTCGTCAGTTCGTCTGTTTGTGTACGGTGATAAAAACTGGCTGATCAGGTATCCGTGGCCGGCATGAACTTCAACGGCGTCAAATCCACTTCTGTTGACAATCTGGATTGCCTTCCTGAAATCAGCAACAACTTCCTTTATATTGTTTTTATTCATTCTTCTGGGAAAAGTTGGTCCGTACCAGTTAATTCCTCCTACAGGGGCCATAGGCTTTCTTCCTGCAATCCGCATATCGGCCATGTTACCACAATGCCCGATTTGAATGGATATTGCAGCACCTTTGCGATGCACACTGGCGGACAATTTTTTCAAACCCGGAATGATACTGTCTCTTAACCACAATTGATGTTTGAAAGATAAACCACTTTTGCTGATTGAGGCATACGCTACTGTAGTCATACCGACACCTCCTTTTGCCACTGCAGTGTGATATTTGATAAGATCATGGCTGACTTCATGATTCATACTCATTCCTTCAAATGCAGCAGCTCTGATACTCCTATTGCGAAGTGTCAGGGGACCCAATTTGCCTTTGGTAAATAAAGTCGTTTCGTTCATTTTTATTTGAGAATATGCGATCTGTGTTTTTGAGTGAACCAATTTTAGAGGTAAAGCAGGAAATAAATATATTATAAAAATGTGATTTTCTAAGAAGAAATCTGAAACTGAATTGGTGTTTATACAATTTCGTTTTGCGGGTAAAGAAAGACTCCGGTATATCAAAGTGCATTCTTACCCTGTATCCGAGCTTTTCCCCGAAATAATCAATAGTAACATAAAACGATATGTTTTACTCTGTTATTTTATTAGCATTAGTTAACAAAACAGTTACAATTTATATACATTTCCCACAAGTCGAAGAGCCTGAGTCTGGCTATTTTTAGTCAAAACTTATTTCCTAATCAAATACACTTAATGCTATGAAGAAATATTTACTTTTTATTCTACCCTTTCTGGCATTTTCAACCTTTTCAAATGCCCAGGAACTGGTTACTGACGGCAACATGGAAAATGAAGCGTCATGGACTGATTTTTGGCGATCAGATGGACCGGATGAAGGCACTGTAACATTCAATTTCAGTGATGATTTTCCTTCGGCAGGTGCAGGCAACTGCCTTGAAATATACAGCTATGGACAAACAGGCGTTCAGGTCTATCAGGCTGTCACGATTACTCCCGGTCACAGCTATTCCTTTACCGGTGCTTTTAAAAATACTTCGGATGCAGATCTGACAAATGCATGGGTTGAACTTATTCTTTCGAGGTCTGAACCGGCTGAAGGAGAAGACTTCCAGGCCGGACAGGGAGATTACATTTATGCCATGAATGTATGGATGACAGCACCTTATGATGCATTTAAGGTAGTAGGATTTGACGGCACATTCCAGGAAGATTTTCAGTTCAAATGGGTTGGTGGAGGAGCTTCAGGCGATTCGGTATTTACAGAAGTAACTACCTTTCCTGTTCCTGATACAACCTCAGTTACAACCTGGTATGTTGTAATGAAAGCAGGATGCTGGGGTGATGCCGGTGATTTGGCTAACAGTTTCAATCTCCTTTTCGATGAAATTAGTCTTGTAGATGAAGGCGAAACACCTTCAGCCCTGAGGGAATCAAACGCAAACAATAACCAATTGTTTGATATTTCTCCCAATCCATCGAATGGAGAAGTACATGTTAATTTATTACAAAGCGGAATCGTAACCTATAATATATTCAATAACTTAGGTATGATTATTGATACTGGTACTTTAAGTGGATCAACACCACTTGATCTGACGAATTGCAATGCCGGTATTTATTATATATCGGTTACAAAAGGTTCCCGTACTGAAACACAACGGTTAATTGTGAAATAGGTTTTTGAAATTAACTTTGATGAGGCTGCCTTATTGGTTAGGCAGCCTTTTTTATTTGCATTCCGTTTTTTATATCATACCCGATGATTGGTAGCTTTCAGTGAAATAGTAGCGAAAACAATGCTATGAAATCCAGAAATTAATCATTCCCGGAGCAATTTTCCATTCAATAAACAACAATTAATTCCTTTCGAAAATTTGAGAAATCTTCTCACTATACTTATTGCTGATTATGCTCCTTTTCAATTTCAGAGTTGGAGAAAGTTCTCCTGTATCAGGTGTCCATTCATCTTTCACCAGTTTGAAACGTTTAACCTGTTCATCATTATTCAAAGATTTGTTCAATTCGGATACAATTTTCTTGTAATGAGAAATCACGGAATCGTTTTTAACCATTTCTTCGGATGATGAACAAGATATATCGTTTTCAATGCACCATGTCTTCAGTTCTTCAAAATTTGGAGAAATTAATGCAGAGGTATGTTTCTCTCCTTCTCCTATTATCATCAACTGGTCTATGAATATGGATTCCTGAAAATGGTTCTCAATTGTTTGCGGTGAAATAAATTTTCCGTTCGATAGCTTAAACAGTTCTTTTTTTCTGTCTGTAATACGTAAAAATTTGCCATCGATCAGTTCACCAACATCACCAGTATGAAACCAACCCTCTTTATCAATGACTTCGGCAGTAACTTTTTCGTCCTTATAATAGCCAATCATAACGTTAGGTCCCTTGCATAGAATTTCCCCATCCTTTGCCAGTTTAAGTTCCACATTGTCTATTAAACAGCCTACAGTACCCAACATCATGTCTTCCGAATTTTCCCTGTTAATAGTAATTACAGGTGAAGTTTCCGTAAGTCCGTACATATTAAGCAACTTAATGCCGGCAGCCCAAAATACCTTTTCCAAACGTGGCTGAAGAGCGGCACCTCCAACGCCAATGGCTAACACATTTCCACCCATAGCCACCTTCCATTTACTGAAAATAATTTTTCGAGCTAACATAAGTTGAAATTGATACCAGGGACCATTTTTACCATCTCTCTCATATTGTAAACCCAATTCAAGAGCCCAGAAAAACAGTCTCTTCTTTAAGCCTGTCAGTTGTTTGCCTTTTGAAACAATTCTGTCAAATACCTTTTCAAGTATTCTCGGAACGGCACCAAACCCCTGAGGTTTAACATCCTGCAAATCACGTGCAATGGTACCAAGATTCTCAGCATAGTAAATGCTGCAACCTGAATATAGTGTCTGGTAAATGCCCATACGTTCACCTACATGACAAACAGGCAAGATGCTTAGATATTTGTGGTTAGGTTGCAGTTTAAATACACCGGCAACCGATACGGAATTACTCACCAGGTTTTTATGTGAAAGCATCACTCCTTTGGAAGTTCCTGTTGTACCGGAAGTGTAAATCAAGGTAACACAATCTGAGGGACTTATAGTTTGCTTTATTCTTTCCAGATCTTTGTTTTTGTCTGTGTTCTTTTTTCCCAGTTCCAGAACAACCTTCCAGCTTTCCGTTTCAAGCAGATTATCAAATGAAAATATCTTCTCCAGCTTGCCTTTTTTAGAGGAAATATGTTCGACTTTTTTCCATATTGCCGCATCAGAGATAAATAGCATTCTTGCTTCTGAGTGCCTGATGAATAAATCGTACTCATGGGGTTGCAGGGTGGTAAATAACGGGACATGAATGATTCCCATTTGAGCGAGTCCCATATCTAAAAAATTCCATTCAGGCCTGTTGTTCGAAATGCTGGCAACTTTATCTCCTTTTTTTAAACCCAGGGCCATGAGTCCATAGCTAATGTAATTGCTATTATCAATATATTCCTGAGAACTGTATTTAATCCAGATGCCGTTTTGTTTTCCTGCAAGGGCATCTGCTTTATCAGAAAATTTTTCCTTGTATCTGGCCAAGAAATCAAATGTTCTTGTTACTTCCATTTTTATTATTCTTTATTTCTCTGATGTTTCCATCTTCTGTGTGACCAGAGATAGTCTTCGGGATTCTTAATAATTATTTGTTCCAGAAAGCGCATGTATTTCTCAGTAAGTTCTCCTGATTCGGTATTGACAGGATCTTCTTCTAAAACATTAAGTTCAACAGTATAATGACCCCGTTTAATGCGCTGTACATCATAATAAACAACAGGCATCTTATATCGCCTGGCAAAGAATTCCAATCCTTGCATACAGGCTGTGTCCTGGTTCAGAAAAGTCATCCAGTAAGCTGCTTTTGGATTAGACGGACTTTGGTCAGCTCCGAAAAAGAAAGTCGTCGGAACATCACGCTCAGCTCTAAACGATTCACGTATGTCCTTAAGTGAAATCATCTTTGTTCCTAATTTACCTCGGCTATATCTTATGTATCTATCAAGGTACTTGTTAGATACAGGAGTATAGAAAGCATAAAGCGCATGTGAAATATGCAATGGTGCTATTATTATTCCCCATTCCCAATTAGCATAATGTGATCCAATAGAAACTACGTCAATTCCCTTTTCAAAATAAGAATTCATAAGCTCCGGGTTAATAAATTTATACCTCTTCAACAATGACTTTTGTGAAATCGTAAAACCTTTAATTCCCTCAAGCAATATATCGGAGAGGTTTCTGTAAAAGGCTTTCTCAATCCTTCTTCTCTCAGATACTTCCAAATCCGGAAAAGAATTTTCAATATTTTGCCTTACTACTTTTTTTCTATATCGAATAACATAATAGAAAATACAATAAAGCAGATCTGAAATCAGATAGATTATCCAAAATGGCAGAATGGCAAACAACTTGATGAAAACTAACAATATATAATAAGTTAAGCGCATAGTGAATTTGTGTTCATGTTGACTACTTCAATATGAAATGTGCACCTATTGTATGTTCGTTTTTAAAAACTATGACACCAAAGTAAGAAGTTTCCGGAATAAATTCTCTGAAAAACCAATTTTCCTGATCAAGTATTCCCTGTTGATTCACTAATTTAATATTTCCTTTCTCAATGGAGAACTCAAGATTATTGGGAGTTAAACGCATACCTTCACCAATTGCTTTCAAATAAGCCTCTTTGATGGTCCAGAATCTCAGGAAATTTAGATTTTTTTCAGCAGGCTTTTTATTAATAAGATTTATTTCCTGCTTTGTTAAGTTTTTTTGAATAAGTTCATCAAGGTCAGGTAGTATTCTTTTTTTTTCGATATCTATTCCAATTTCACTTGCCCTTGTGAAAGCAAAAACACAAAGCTCTCCTGAGTCAGACATATTGAAAAAAAGAGTGTTGTCATTATCAACAAAGGGTTTTCCTTTTCTTTGCCTGGAGATGCTAATTTCTGAAGTATTTATATTAAGATAATCTGCTAATAATAAACGTAATACACCTTTGCTTATAATATATTTGGTTTTGTCATACTCAAACTTCAACCATTTGACCCTTTTTTGCTCTTCCGTGTTCAAAACAGATTTGCAGAGTTCAAGGATTTGCCGGTTGGGAGTGAGAGATACCTGCCAGATATGCAAATCATTTTTTCGGAGTATCGTGTATTTCCGTCTTTCAGAAAGACTTATATGAGCGGTGACTATATTATCATCAAATAGCATTGCTATGCACCAGCCCCGTTTTGCAATTCTTCAGAAAGCATCTTTAGCAGCTCTTCTTTGTTATCTCTGCAGAACAAATGAGAGCCATTTACTTTGCGTAAATTAAATTTTGCAGCCGTATGCTTTTCCCAACCCCTGATCTGATCCTCCTTAATAACGGTATCATTTTCACCTGCAAATACAGTTAAAGGAC
>Ga0315548_1000340_pt1 | contig 43463 bp, 45 predicted proteins | sample SalMarSW160110MG_2_FD_202540 | JGI IMG/M metagenome (GOLD analysis project Ga0315548, IMG submission 202540) | Salt marsh sediment microbial communities from the Plum Island Ecosystem LTER, Massachusetts, United States - Salt Marsh Sediment SW1601-110 ... | reverse complement strand
CCGGCGGCCGGCGCCGAGCCCAGCCTCTCCAGGAGGCTCCTGATTGGCTTAGCCCTGCCCGCATTCAAGCTCAAGCGGCGGGCCGCCCACTTCTTTATATCCTTCTCCGGCACTCCCAGCTTGCGGGCGATTTCGGCCGTCATCCCGGTTACGTTTTCCGAGTAACCGGCGTTCTCTTCGAACCAGGCGGCCACCCCGCAGGCTATAGCGTTAATATCGTCAATAAAGGTGCGCTCTGTCCCTTTATTCTGTTGTCCAATGTCATCTTGCCCGAAATCCGCTCCAAACAACTCAAAGCTTTTCATTAACTGCCCTTCTATACCGGAGGTGACTACGGCTATTTCCAGCAGGCTGTGTTGACAAATGGGAGACAATTGGCTATATATAGCATAATTGTTGACTCCCGGTACGACAACCCCCATTGGTGTAATCTTACCTTCCACTGTCCCTCCTGCGGGTGGGTATTACCCCCCACCCGAAAATAGCTAGTATTTGATAATGCCGGCCCGGGTTGCCTGTATCACGGCATGAATCCGACTGGAGGCATGCAGCTTACCCAGGATACTCTGCATGTGCTTTTTCACCGTATCCTGGGTGATACTGAGCTCCCTGGCTATCTCTTTGTTGCTTTGCCCCAGCGCCGCCAGCTTGAGCACCTCCCTCTCCCGGGCGGTCAGGTGCTCGATACAGCCTTCAGGAGAGCTTTCCTCCGCCGGCTGGTAGCCCTTCTGCGACTGGACCAGGGAGGATATGGCCTCGGTGAGGAGGCTGGTCTTAATCAGCGAGGCTCCGCTGTTCACCGCCCTTATCGTGTCCAGCACCAGCTCACGGGGGGCGTCCTTTAATAGATAGCCGCTGGCCCCAGCCCGCACCGCATCAACGACATAGGCATCGGTGTCATACATGGTGAGCACGATAACCGCTGTCGCCGGAAACTGCTGTTTGATGCGGCGGGTGGCCTGGACGCCGTCCATACTGGGCATGCGGATGTCCATCAGCACCACATTAGGCTCCTTATCCGCTACCATTTTCACCGCCTCGGCGCCATCGCCGGCCTCGCCGACAATCTCGATATTACGGTCGGTGGACAGCATGTTATGGAGTCCCTCCAAGACTACTGGGTGGTCGTCCACAATAAGTACCCTTATCTTCCCCATAGTCACTCCGGTTCATTTACGCCAGGGAATATCAACCGTGATCTCGGTGCCCCTGCCCGGGGCGGTGGCTATACTGAAATTGCCCCCCAGGAGCCCGGTGCGCCGGCGCATGCTCAGCAGCCCCAGGCAACTACCCGAGGGGGATGGCTCCAGCCTGCCGGACGCAATACCGATGCCCCAGTCCTTAACCCTTACCAGCAGGCGCTTGCCTTTCTGGTTCATCTCTACCTCAAGCCGGGGCGACTGGGCGTGCTTCCTGGCGTTGTTGACCGCTTCACGTATTATGCGGTAGATAGCCCAGCTCCGCCTGCCCGTTAAGGGTGGGCCAGGCGCCGGAATAGAACTCAACCCGGCAGCCGGTCTCCTCCTCAAGCCGCTCCAGCTCCTGCCGCACCACCGCCACCAGGCCGTAGGCCTCAAGGGCCGCCGGGACGTTGCCGCTTATTATCTCCCTGGTCTCCCGGACCGCCTGCCTCACCAGCACCACCGCCCGGCTGAACAGCCGGTCTATTTCCGGGCGCTGGACAAAATAGGGCCGGGCAATCTGGTCAAGGGTCTGAAGGCACTGGAAGGCGGAGGTCAGCGTCTGGGCGGGCCCGTCATGTATCTCAAGAATGATGCGTTCGGCTTCTTTAATCTCAACAGTGGCAGCGGGGATCTGCTTCTCTGATATATGGCAAGTATTGGCAACTGGAGTTAAGCCTCTCACACGCGGCATAACATTCCTCTATTCTTCGGTTTTCAAAATCCCCGCCACAACTGGCCTACCCACCAAATTGCTATATCTTACCCTAACCACGCAGGGGAAAGTGCCAGTGGTCACATTTTAAACCATTAATAGGTCTTTTGTCAATAGGCAGCTAAACTCAAGCACTAGTTAATATTAGCACTAATGGGTAAGATGACACTGGTCAAAATAATACCCTTTTGTCAACAAGGGGTAACACCCTGCCGCCGGATGTGGGGGGAATTAGGTAAAGGGCTATGACAGCCTTACCGACAGTAGCTGGTTGGTCAAGTCTTTATCGCTTTTAGTATAGACCCTGATGTAGTTATCGGTCAGGCCGGACCAGACGCCGCAGCTCTCCTTCTCCCATAATACCATCAGCGTCTTGCCCAGAAACCCCTGCCTGAAATTGCGCAGGCAGGCCCTGCCCAGGGCCAGCATCTGCCGGCTCCGCTCCCGCTTGAGCCTGTCCTCAACCTGTTGTGGCATATCGGCTGCCTTTGTGCCGGGGCGGGGGGAGTAGCTGAAGACGTGGATGCGGGCAAAATCCATCTGTCTGCAGAAATTATAGCTCTCTTTGAACTCGTCATCGGTCTCGCCGGGGAAGCCGACGATGACATCGGTGGTGATGGCCACCCCGGGCACCACCCCCCTGATTAAGTCCACCGCCCGCCGGTAGTCGGCGGTGGTATATCGCCGCCCCATCCGATTTAACACGCTATCGCTGCCGCTCTGCAGGGAGAGGTGGAAGTGGCGGCAGAGCCGCCCGTCCTGCCAGAGCCCGATAAGCTCCGGGGTTATCTCCTGGGGCTGGAGGGAGGAGAGCCTCAGCCGGGCCACCCCGGTCTCCTCTAAAAGGCGCTGGAGCAGCTCCCCAAGGCCAGCTCCATTACCGTTATAGGCACCGACCTCGGTGCCAGTGAGCACTACCTCTTTATAGCCTTCGGCAACAAGCTGCTTGACCTCGTCTATGACCCGGTCAAGGGGGACGCTTTTCTCCCTGCCCCGCACCAGCGGCACGATGCAGTAAGAGCAGAAGTTATTACAGCCGTCCTGAATTTTAATGAAGGCGCGCGTCCTGGAATCAGTTTGGGTTGAACTTTCCCCAGGGCGGGCCAACCCCAATCCCTTAAGGCGGGGGATTAAGTCCATCTTCTGGCGGTTGTCCAGGATAAGGTCAACACCTTTAATCTTAGATAGCTCCCGGCGGGCGCGCTCGGCGTAGCAGCCGATGGCCACCACCAGGGCGGCGGGGTTGCGGCGGCGGGCGCACTTTAGCAGGCGGCGGCACTTGCCGTCGGCGACATGGGTCACCGTGCAGGTATTGAGCACGTAGACATCGGCCCCGTCGTCCGGGGCTACCAGCCGGTAGCCGGCCCGGGCCAGCCGCCGGGCTATTAGCTGGCTCTCCGCCTGGTTGAGCTTGCAGCCCACCGTGTCTAGAGCAACCCTTGGTACTTCCGGGCTTACCATATATAAAATTATATGGCGAGAACTTAAACTGGTCAAATAGGTAGGTATTTCTTCCCATACCCACCCTCCCAAAAAGGTTTCACCTTTCAAAGAATCTATAACCCCACCCCCAGAAGGGAGAGATTAACCCTCCTTTCTCCCCCACCCAACGTAGGTGAATGGGGACGCCACTCTAAACAGGGGGTGGGGTAGGAAAGGCTCAGAGGCGAAGCCTTTGAGGGTGGGAGGGCGGGAAGTACAACGCACGTTTAAAAATGGGGGGGCCAAAAAATCCTTCCCCAATAGAGGCTCTCCTTGCGAACAAGTCGAAATTATGGTAAAAATAGCTAACCAAATTTATTCCCCCTTTTATATTATGTCAAATTCAGCTAGCCGAGTAGTCGTCACCGGTCTGGGGGTTATCTGCCCCCTCGGCCTTAACATCGCCGACACCTGGCAGGCCCTCATCAACGGCCAGTCCGGGGTGGACCGAATCACCCTGTTTGACACCAAGGGCTTCGAGACCAGGATTGCCGGCGAGGTGAAGGGCTTCGAGCCCGGCAACTACATGAGCCCCAAGGAAGCCCGCCACAACGACCGCTTCTCCCAGATGGCAGTGGCCGCCAGCCTTGAGGCGGTCAAGCAGTCCGGGCTTAAACTTGACGCCGTCAACAAGGACGATATCGGCATCGTCATCGGCAGCGGCATCGGCGGCCTGACCACCCTCTTCGAGCAGATAAGAGTCCTGCTGGACAAGGGCCCGGAACGGGTAAGCCCCTTCCTAATACCGATGATGATGCCCAACATCGCCGCCGCCCAGATATCCATCCTGCTGGGGGTAAAGGGGCCCAACGTGTGCACCACCTCGGCCTGCTCCAGCGGCTCTGACGCCATCGGCTTTGCCTGCGAGACCATCAAGCGCGGCGACGCTAAAGTGATGGTAACCGGTGGCAGCGAGGCCATCATCAACCCGGTGGGTGTCAGCGCCTTCAACGCCATGAAGGCCATCTCCACCCGCAATGATGAGCCGCAGCTCGCCTCCCGCCCCTTCGACGCCGAGCGCGACGGCTTCGTCATCGGCGAGGGGTCAGCCATTCTGGTTCTGGAAGACCTGGACTTCGCCCGGAGGCGTGGGGCTGAGATACTAGCCGAGATGCTGGCCTACGGCGCCAGCGCCGATGCCTACCATATCACCGCTCCCATCGAGAGCGGGGCTGGTGCTGCCCTGGCGGTACAGCGGGCGCTGGACAAGGCCCAAATCAAGCCCGAAGAGGTTGACTACATCAACGCCCACGGCACCTCCACCGTCCTCAACGACAGGATGGAGACCAGGGCGATAAAGACGGTCTTCGGCCAGCTCGCCTATAAAATCCCGGTAAGCTCGACCAAGTCGATGATGGGCCACCTGGTGGGCAGCGCCGGCGCCGTCGAGGCGGCGATATGCATTATGACCATCAGGAATGGCGTCATACCGCCGACGATAAACCTCACCCACCCCGACCCTGAGTGTGACCTGGACTATGTACCCAATGTCGCCCGCCCGGCTAAAGTCAGAACCGCCCTATCTAATTCTTTCGGCTTCGGCGGGCACAACTCGGTGCTGGTCTTCCGGGAATACGCCGAGAGGTAGATTTGAGTCATTACCGCTGGAATCTGCTGCCACCGGTTCCAGATAGAAACATGGCCTTAAATTCAGGCCTCTCCCCCCTGATAGCCCAGCTTCTATATAACCGCGGCCTCACCGAGCCCTCACAAATAGAGCCCTTTATCACCGCCGATAAGCGGCTCTCCGGCGACCCCTCGCTCCTGCCCGATATCCAGCCGGCGGTGGCCCGCATCTACCGGGCCCTCCTCTCCGGGGAGAACATCGCCGTCTACGGCGACTTCGACGCCGACGGCATCACCGGCACCGCCCTGCTCGTCCAGGGGCTTTCTAATCTGGGCGGCCGGGTCACCCCCTACATACCCCACCGCCTCACCGAGGGCTACGGGCTCAAAAACGCCGCCCTGGAAAAGCTCAAACAGAATGGGGTCAGCCTGGTTATCAGCGTTGACTGCGGCATCACCGCCCTGGCCGAGGTCAAGCGGGCCAAAAGGCTCAAACTGGATATAGTCATCACCGACCACCACACCCCCCTCCCCGAGATACCGGCCGCGGTGGCCGTGGTCAACCCCAAGCGGGCCGACTCCGCCTACCCCTTCACCGAGCTGACCGGCGCTGGCGTCGCCGTCAAGCTGCTTCAGGCACTGCTACAGGGCATCGGCAAAGAGGAACAGCTCAACGGGCTTTTCGACCTGGTCGCCCTGGGGACGGTGGCCGACATGGCGCCACTTTCCGGTGAGAACCGCTACCTGGTCAAAGAGGGGCTTAAATTAATTAACACCAGCCCCCGCCTCGGCCTGCGGGAGATTATCGCCCAGGCGGGCCTAAGCCCGGGCAGCCTCGACGCCGAGACTATCTCCTGGGTCATCGCCCCGCGCCTCAACGCCGCCGGAAGATTGGCCCACGCCATGACCAGCTACAAGCTGCTGATGACCGACTCGCCCAGAGAGGCGCAGGGGCTGGCGGCCTGGCTGGAGCAGAAAAACGCCGAAAGGCAGCGGCTGACGGCCAAGGTCCAGGCCAGGGCCAGGGAGCAGGTGCTCAGCCAAGGTATTACACCGATGCTGATTGCCACCGATAGCGATTACCCACTGGGCATCGCCGGGCTGGTGGCGGGCCGGCTTGCCGAGGAGTTCTACCGCCCGGCCCTGGTCATCAGGACCGGTGATAAGATAAGCGGCGGCAGTTGCCGCAGCATCCCCGAATTTAACATCATCGCCGCCCTGACCGGGTGCCGCCGCCTGCTCTCACACTTCGGCGGCCACTCGCAGGCGGCCGGGTTCACCCTGCCCACCAGAAACCTGCCTAATCTCGAGCGCTACCTGGCACAGCTGGCCGAAGAACAGCTCAAAGGGGTCGACCTCCGCCCCAAGCTCGATATAGATGCCGAGGCCACCCTGCCGAATTTAAGCGGGGACACCTTCAGCGCCATCCAGAAGCTATCCCCCTTCGGCCGGGGCAACCCGGCGCCGACTTTTTTGAGCCGCCAGACGGAGATAATTGACTGCCGCACCATGGGCAACGGCGCCCAGCACCTCAGGCTGAAGCTGAGGCAGGGGGGCACCGTCTGGGACGGGGTGGGCTTTGGCCTGGGCTGCTACCTGGCCGAGATATCCCCCCGGCTCGACATCGTCTTCAACCTGGAGATAGACCGGTGGCAGGGCAGGGAGAAGCTCAGGCTTAATATCCTCGACTTTGCCCCCAGCGGCTGAAGCTGATATGGATAAGCCCGCCACCATACTCTTGCCAGGTGATTACCATTAGTGTATAATATCTACGGTGGTTTAAGGTTTAGGTTATCGCATACTTAGTTAAACACTTAAGTTTACTCAAGTGTTGGATGACCGCAACTCTAACCAACTAATCTAGAGGAGAGGAGGTCATCCAATGAGTTTTGAGGACAAGCAACTCAACTGCTCCGACTGCGGAGCCGACTTCACCTTCAGCGCTGAAGAACAGGAGTTCTTCCAGTCCAAGGGCTACACCAACGAGCCCAAGCGCTGTCCCGCCTGCCGTGAAGCCAGGAAAACACAGCGCTACGGAAATGATAGCTACGGCTACAGGCCGCGGCGCCAGATGTTCCCGGTAACCTGTGCTGAGTGCGGTAAGGAGACCGAGGTACCGTTCGAGCCCCGCGAGGGCAGACCAGTCTACTGCAGCGATTGCTACAGCAAGATTAAACTGAGCCGGTAAGGCCGGCTTGAACTAAGAGTCAGGCACGGGCCGGGTATCCCCGGCCCGTGTCGGCCACTAAAATATGTGAGTGTTTTATGTCATTGAAAGTTTCAATACGTGAAGGTGAAAGCCAGGACTCCCTGTTGAGGCGCTTTCAAAAGATGGTGCAGATGGAAGGAATCCTGCGCGAGGCCAAAACTCACCGTTACTTCATGTCCAAGAGGGAATCAGCACGCCTTAAAGCCAAAAAGAGCGCCCGGCGGAGGCGGCTCGGCAGGTAGGCGGGTTTGAAGGTGGTTATCACCCAAAGGGGGCAAGATGAACATCTATGTGGGCAACCTATCCCGTGACGTAACTGAAGAGGAACTGCAGCAGGAATTCGCCGCTTTTGGAGAAGTGGCCTCGGTAAATATTATCAGAGACAAGCACGGCGGGCAATCACGTGGATTTGGCTTCGTCGAAATGCCGTCAAAGACGGAAGCCGAAGCGGCCATCGCCGGCCTCAAAGGCAAGACACTGAAAGAACGCACCATGGATGTCAACGAGGCCCGCCCCCGCACCGAAAGCCGGGGCGGCCGTTCTTCATTCGGCGGCCGGAAGGGCGGCGGTTTTGGCGGCCGACAGCGAAGATACTAGGGCTACCGCTTAATAACCCCTAAGTCTCACCTTCCCTTTTCACCCAGCGCGTCCTCACCACCAGTATGGGAACAACAATCAGCAGGACGACTATGCCTATCACCTGGGCCTGTTGCAGCCCGAAGAGGAAGTCCGTCCCCTCCCTCAGGAAGCCGATACCCAGCCGCCAGGCTGAATAAAGGCCGAGGTAAATCAGAAAAAGGGAGCCATCCGGCCGGAACCTCTTCCTCAGCCAGAAGAGCACCCCGAAAACGATGAGCAGAAAGATAAGCTCGTAGAACTGGGTGGGGTGCACGGCTACCCCTATAGGGGCATAGCTGTTCGGGTCGGTATAGATGACGCCGCAGGGCAGGGAAGTCTCGACCCCGTAGCAACAGCCGTTTATAGTGCAGCCGACCCTGCCTACCGCCTGAGCCAATAAGACACCCGGCGCCAGCATGTCCATAAAGTAACCGAACTTGAAATCGCTGAAGCGGCTGTAAACCCAGATGCCCAGCGTCGCCCCCAGGATGGCGCCCCAGATGGTCAGGCCACCAAAACCCAAAAGCTGCCCGGGGTTGGCCATGTAAAACCCCCACAGGTCAATGATATGGAGCAGCCTTGATACTATTATACCGGAGGGGATGGCTATCAGGGCTACCGTGAGCAGACTATCGTAGGAGATATCAGCCCCGCACCTTATCTGCCACACCGCCCAGAGTATCAGCACCACTACCGCCAGCGCCACCATAACGCCATACCACCTGACGCTTATATCGCCGATGGTGAAGGCTATCGGGTTTATGCCTATAGTAATCAACCTCTACCTCCTAAAAATCAGGCGCAGAGCGCCCGGACGAAAGCCCCGGCATCAAAGGGGGCCATATCCTCAAGCTCATCACCGATGCCGATGAACTGTATCGGCACTCCTAACTGGTCACAGATAGCCAGCACTATACCCCCCTTGGCGGTGCCATCGAGCTTGGCCAGAAAAATGCCGGTTACCCCCACCGCCTCGGTGAAATACCTGGCCTGGGTAAGGCCGTTCTGGCCGGTGTTGGCGTCAAGCACCAGAATTACCTGGTGGGGGGCGGCGGGGTCGGCCTTGGCCGCCACCCGCTTAATCTTCTTCAGCTCCTCCATCAGGTTGAACTTGGTGTGCAGCCTACCGGCGGTATCGATGATTACCAAATCTGCGTTTCGGCTGCGCGCCGCCTCCAGGGCGTCATAGACCACCGCCCCGGCGTCAGCCCCCGGCTGGTGAGCGATAACATCAACGTCTATCTCGCCGCCCAGCTTCTTGAGCTGGTCAATCGCCGCCGCCCGGAAGGTATCGGCGGCCACCAGCAGCACCCGTCTGCCCTCTTTTTGGGCCCTATAGGCCAGCTTGGCGATAGAGGTGGTCTTGCCGCTACCGTTGACGCCCACCGCCAGGACAACCTCCGGCGGCGACGGCAGGACCGACGGCGGTGCCTCAATGGTGAGCATAGCTACCATCTCCTGCTGGAGAACGTCGCGCACCGCCGCACCCTGATTGAGCTTATCCTCTTTAGCCCTCTGCCTGACCTTCTCTAGTAGCTTCTCGGTGGTGTCAAAACCGACATCAGCCGCAATAAGCAGCTCCTCCAGCTCCTCCCACACCGTCTCGTCAACGGTGGGGCGGTCAAAGAGGCGCATCGCCCGCCTGAACCAGCTATCGCGGCTGGGCTTCAGCGCTTTCTCAATATCAGCCAAACATATCCCCTTACTTCTATTTTACTCTTTATCACTACTCTATCTCAAACTTCCCCTTTCCCGGGAGAGTTACAGAGAGTGAAACCTCTATGGGCGGGAGGGTGGGAAGATAAATCTATTCTTCTAACAGCCCTTCCAGCAAAACTTGAGCGGCCTTCTTATCCAGGGGCTTGTTGTTGTTGCCGCACTTGGGCGACTGGACGCAGCTGGGGCAGCCCTCCTCACAGGGACACTCCTTGATTGCCTTCAGTGTGGTCTGCCACAATTCCTCGACCAGGTCAAAGCCCTTCTCGGCGATGCCGATGCCGCCGGGATAGGCGTCGTAGATAAATACCTGTGGCCGGCCGGTATCGGGGTGGAGGGGGGTGGAGACGCCGCCGATATCGTTGCGGTCGCAGAGGGCGAAGAGGGGCAGGATGCCGATGGCGGCGTGCTCGACAGCGTGCAGCCCGCCGGCGAAGTCGAGCTGGTCTTTAGCCAGCTCAACCGCTATCCCCGATGGCACATCAAACCAGAGGGCGATGGTGGGGAAGCGCTGGGGAGGTAAATCGAGTGGCTCCTCGCCGATGACCTCCTCGGTGAACTGGGCCAGCTTCTTGAAGCCGACCACCCTGGTGGTGACCTCGACCTCGCCCAGATAGACCTTAATCCCGCCGCAGCTTTTACCTTGGATTACCCTAATGATATGAAGGTCGGTGATTTCCTTGTCCTGGGTATAATAATTTACCGTGACCGGCCGGGCCTGGGCGGTGCGGGCGGCCAGGTCGAGGCTCTCCACCAGATAGGACTCCCCCTGGTGGAGGTAGATGGCGCCGGGAAATATCTGAAACAGGGCCACGCTGGCCTCGATTGTCTCCAGCAGGGAGGCGGTGGAGGTGTCCATGATGGCGTAGTTCTGCCCAGAGGTGGAGCGTATATTTATCCCCTGGGCGGGGTATATTATTGACAGGGTAACATACCACCGGCCCTTACGCTCCCGGAGCAGGCCCTGCTCCTCTAACTCGCTTCTCTGCTCAATCCAGGCCGGGCCGAAGAACTCTTCATCCAGATTGGTCAGGGGCAGCTCCCAGGCAGCACAGAGCAGGTGGGCCCTCAGGATATAGGGGTTGTCCGGGTTGACCAGTGCGTTCTCGAAGTTCTTGCCGAAAAAGGCATCGGGGTGGCGCATGAAATACTGGTCGAGGGGGTTGTCCAGCCCGATGAGAAAGCTCAAAGACTTATCCCGGCTGCGCCCGCTCCTCCCCGCCTGCTGCCAGGTGCTGGCGATACTCCCCGGGTAGCCGGTGAGCACCGTCGCCTCCAGGTCGCCGATGTCTATCCCCAGCTCTAAAGCGGTGGTGGCCACCACGCCGGTTAGCTGGCCGCTGAAAAGCTCTTTCTCTATCTTTCGTCTTTCCTCGGGGAGATAGCCCGCCCGGTAGGGCTTTATTTTTTTAGCCAAAGCTGCATTGGTTTCCGCCAGCCTGTGCCGGGTGTAGTTATAGATAACCTCGGTGAGTTGGCGGGTGCGGACGAAGGTGAGGGTGCGAATATCCTGGCCCACCAACTCGGCGAAGAGACCGGACGCCTCGCCATTGGCACTGCGCCGGACGCTCCTGGCCGTGTCGATAAGCGGCGGGTTCCAGAAGACGAAGTCCTTGCCGCCGTGGGGGGAGCCGTCATCGTCAACCACCTCGAAGGGCAGCCCCGCCAGCTTGGCGGCATGCTCGCCGGGGTTGGCGATGGTCGCCGAGCACAGGATAAACCGGGGGCTGGAGCCGTAAAGCTGGCAGAGGCGGCGCAGGCGGCGCATGACGCCAGCCACGTGGGAGCCGAAAACGCCGCGATAGGTGTGGGCTTCGTCTATCACCACGTACCTCAGGCGGCGCAGCAGCCTCGACCACTGCTGGTGGTTGGGCAGTATGCCCAGATGGAGCATATCGGGGTTGGTCAGCACCACCCTGGCCCGCTTCCTTATCTCCGCCCTTTCCACCCGGGGGGTATCGCCGTCGAAGGTGGTCACCTCCCCCGCCTGGAAGAGGGCGGGGTAAAACAGCTCCCACAGAGCGCGCAGCTGGTCCTGGGCCAGTGCCTTGGTGGGAAACAGGTAGAGGGCGCAGCTCCTCGGCTCAGTAAGAACCGCCTCCATCACCGGGGCGTTATAGCACAGCGTCTTGCCGCTGGCCGAAGATGTGGCCACCATCACGTTTTTACCCTCGCGGGCGTAGTTTATGGCTTCCGCCTGGTGGCTGTAGAGAGGGAACAGGCCGCGCTGGATAAGGCATTCCTGAAGTGCCTCCGGCAGGGGCCGGTGCAATCGGGCAGACCTGGCCCGGCGCGGGGGAATATGCTCCACATGGACCATCTGGCCGCCGTAACCGGGCTGAGCCGCCAGGTGATGCAGAAAGGCCGAGGTATCCACGGCTAGCCCGGCTCAGCTAACGGGGAGAATCTCAATCGCATAGTCCAGTATCTCTACCTCAAAGCGGCCGTTGACAATAAAGTCCACTACGTGGGACAGCATCTCGTTGGCATGCCGCCGGTCGTTGCTGACGCAGCTAATGCCCAGGGTGGCCAGCTGCCACAGGTCGTTGTCGTCAACTTCGGCTACGGAGATGTTGAACTTGTTTCTGAGGCGGGCAATGATAGACTTCAATATCTGCCGCTTACCTTTAAGCGACAGGTTTTCAGGAAAACGAAGCTTAACCTGACAGATAGCGACATTCATGATATATAGCTGGTAGCTAGCTAGGGACTAACCAGACTGTTTCTGCTTGGTGTAGCAGTCCCGGCAGTAGACCGGCCGCCCTTCCCTGGGCTCAAAGGGTACCGTGGTCTCAACGCCACACTCAGCACAGACGGCCTTGAACATCTGCCTGGGCTGATTGTAGTTGCCCCAGCGCTCCTTGCGCCGGGACGCCCGGCACTCCGGGCAACGGCTGGGTTCATTCTGTAACCCGTGGGATTGATAGAACTCCTGCTCACCGGTGGTGAAGAGGAACTCCTGTCCGCAGTCACGGCATACGAGGGTCTTGTCTTCCAGAGCCATTAACTGCACCTCCTATGTATTTTGTTAGTCCCTTGTCATCGTTGCAGTCTCCGGCTCCCAAAACCCTGCCGTATTGTCAGGCTGTAATACTGAGGGTCCCCCACCTATACCGGGGGTCAAGCTTAGACCACACTTAACCAAGGTATCTAATCCAGAGCCAACTATACACCCAATTTTTGTTAAAGTCAAGTGTATTACGTTCGCCAATAATTTACAGCCGCCTTGAGTTATGTTATAATCTGTTGTTTTATAGTAACATTAGCGTTAGAGGTATATAACTTGGAAAAAGAGAAAAAGACAGAAATAGTAAACAAATTCGAGCTTCACAAAGGGGACACCGGCTCGACCGAGGTTCAGGTAGCCCTGCTCACCGAAAGGATAAACCAGCTGACCGGGCACATGGCGGCCAACCGGCACGATTACCACACCCAGCGGGGGCTACTGAAGCTAGTGGGACAAAGACGAAGACTGCTTGCCTACCTCCGCCGGGAAGATGTCGACCGCTACCGCAACCTGATTGCCCGACTCGGGCTGCGCAAGTAAAACCTGAAGCGGAGGAGGAAAATTGGAGACACCTAGTTCTTTTGAATCTGAGGTCGGTGGCAGAAGGCTGGTTATCGAGACCGGCAAGCTGGCCGGACAGGCCGGCGGCGCGGTAACCGCCCGCTACGGGGATACCGTCGTCCTGGTTACCGCCTGCACCAGCGAGCAGCCGCGGGAAGGGGTGGACTTTCTGCCCCTTACCGTTGACTACGAGGAGAGGCTCTACGCCGCCGGCAAGATACCGGGCGGCTTTATCCGCCGGGAGGGGCGGCCCAGCCAGGAGGCAACCCTGGCTGCTCGCCTTACCGACCGCCCACTGCGCCCGCTGCTGCCCAAGGCCTGGCGCAACGATATTCAGCTTATCATTACCGTACTTTCCGCCGACCAGGAGAATGACCCCGATATACTGGCCGTTATCGGCGGCTCGGCGGCACTTTCAATCTCGCCGGTGCCGTTCGGCGGCCCGGTGAGCGCCGTTCACGTCGGCTATATCAGCGGCGAAATGGTCTTAAACCCCACCCTGGCCCAGCTTGAAGAAAGCCAGCTCGACCTGGTGGTAGCCAGCACCAGAGACGCCATAGTGATGATAGAGGCCGGAGCCAACGAGGCCCCGGATGATATTGTTCTCAAAGGGATAGAGTTCGGCCACCAGGCCAACCAGCCTATTATCCAGCTACAGGAGCAGCTCCAGAAGGCGGTGGGCCAGCCCAAACTGGAGGCGCCGCTAAGCGAGGCCAGCCCAGAAGCGCTGGCGGCAATCTCGCCACTGGCCGACAGCAGGCTTGCCCAGGCACTGAGCCAGGCGGACAAGTCGCAGCGGGAGCACGAGCTGAGTGAGCTCAAGAAAGAGCTGGTGGCAAAGCTGGGTGAAAAATTCCCTGAAGTAGATATCAACGCCGCCCTCGATTCAAAAATCAGGGCGGCCATAAGGAGCGACCTGCTCGATAAACAGAAGCGCATCGACGGGCGCAGCCTGACCGATGTCCGCCCCATCAGCTGTGAGGTGGGGCTGCTGCCCCGCACCCACGGCTCGGCGCTGTTTACCCGGGGGCAGACCCAGGTACTGACCATCACCACCCTGGGCTCCGTCGGCAAGGAGCAGATGCTGGACGGGCTGGGCATAGAGGATCGCAAGCGCTTCATCCACCACTACAACTTTCCTCCCTTCTCCAGCGGCGAGACCAAGCGCATCGGCTCGCCGGGGCGGCGTGAAATCGGTCACGGCGCTCTTGTTGAGCGGGCCATCGAGCCGGTGCTGCCCAAAGCCGAGGACTTCCCCTACACCATCCGGCTGGTCTCCGAGGTCTTAAGCTCCAGCGGCAGCACCTCCATGGCCAGTGTCTGCGCCTCCAGCCTTTCCCTGATGGATGCCGGCATACCGACCAAAGCCGCCGTGGCCGGCATAGCCATGGGGCTGGTCACCGGCGATGACGGTAAATACGCGGTTCTGACCGATATTCAGGGGATAGAGGACAACTACGGGGATATGGACTTTAAAATAGCCGGAACTGCCAATGGCATAACTGCCATGCAGATGGACACCAAGCTCAAGGGCATAAGCCTGGAAGTTGTTAATAAAACACTGCCCCAGGCCCGGCAGGCCCGCCTGTTCATCCTGGAAAAGATGCAGCAGACCATCAGCGCCAGCCGCCCCGAGCTGAGCAAATACGCGCCCAGAATGTACAAGATAACCATCGACCCGGCCAAGATCGGCGCCGTTATCGGTACCGGCGGCAGAACGATAAGGTCTATTATCGAGGAAACCAAAACGAGCATAGATGTTGATAACGACGGCACGGTGATTATCGGCGCCACCAACGAGGAAGCCGCCAAAAAGGCCATCGGTATCATCGAAAGTCTGACCAAGGAGGCGGAGGTCGGTGCCGTCTACACCGGCAAGGTGAGCCGGATATTAAACTTCGGCGCCATGGTGGAGATTGCTCCCGGCAAGGAGGGATTAGTCCACATCAGCGAGCTGGCCGACTACCGTGTAGCCAGGGTCGAGGACGAGGTCAAGATTGGCGACGAGGTAACGGTCAAGGTAATCGGCATCGACGACCTGGGCCGGGTAAACCTGTCGCGGAGGGCGGTGTTCGATAAGTCAGACCAGCCGCCAGGAGCCAGGGCACAGGAAACGCCGTCTAAAGACTATCCGTTCAAAAGACAGGATTCCCGCCCTCCAAGGGATAAGGATAGCTACCATAACCGGCCTGGCAGAGGACCAAGCCGAGGACCGAGGCGATGAAACTAATCAAGGTGGCCGTTTACGGCGCCCTGGGCAGGATGGGGCAGACACTGGTCGATGCCCTGGGCGCTGAGGCCGACCTGCAGCTGGTGGGGGCGGTGGATATAAAGGCGGCCGCGGATAAGCTGCCTCTGCCCGATGGCTCGGGCACGGTGCCCCTCTCCCGCAACCTGGACGAGATTATCAGCGCCACCCGTCCCGAGGTGGTGGTCGATTTTTCCACCGCCAGTGCTGTGATGCCGGCGGTGCGTTTGGCTGCCGAGCGGGGGGTCAACCTAGTGACCGGTACCAGCGGGCTTAACAGTGACGATATCAAGGAGATTGGGAGCCTGGCCAAGGCCAAAGGGGTGGGGATAGTGGTGGTGCCCAACTTCGCCCTGGGGGCGGTGCTGATGATGCACCTGGCCAGGATAGCCGGCAAATACTTTGACTTTGCCGAGATTATCGAACTGCACCACCACCTGAAGGCGGACGCCCCCTCGGGGACGGCGCTGGCCACCGCTCAAGCTATGGCCAAAGCTAAAGGCAAACCTTTCTCCACCCCACCGGGTAAGACACTGGCGGCGCGGGGGGAACAGGTTGAGGGCATCAGTATTCACAGCGTGCGCCTGCCGGGACTATTAGCCCACCAGGAGGTGCTCCTGGGCGGGGCGGGGCAGACGCTAGCCATCCGCCACGATACCACCGGGCGTGAGTGCTATATGCCGGGTGTTATGCTGGCCATAAGAGAGGTGGTCAAGAAACCGGGGCTGGCCTACGGGCTGGAGACGCTTCTCGGTCTGGAGAAAGAGAAATGAAGGAATACAGAGTGGCTATCGTCGGCGCCACCGGTCTGGTGGGGCAGGAGTTCATCAAGGTGCTGGAGCAGCGTGAGTTCCCGATGCAGTCGGTTGAGCTCCTGGCCTCCGACCGCTCGGCGGGTAAGAAGCTTTTTGTCAACCACCACGAGCTGGTGGTCAAGGAGACGGCGCCCGCCTCGTTCAAAGATATAGATATCGCCCTCTTCTCGGCGGGGGCGGAGATAAGCCGCTACTTCTCGCCCATAGCCGCCCAGGCCGGGGCGGTGGTGGTTGATAACAGCTCGGCCTTCCGGATGGAGCCCAAGGTGCCCCTGGTGGTACCCGAGGTCAACCCGGAAGATATTAAATGGCACAAGGGGATTATCGCCAACCCCAACTGCTCCACCATCCAGATGGTGGTGGCGCTGTATCCGCTGCACAAGGTCAACCCCATCAAGCGCATCGTGGCCGCCACCTACCAGGCGGTATCGGGCACCGGCTCCGCCGCCGTAGAGGAGCTTACCGAGCAGTCCAAGCAGGTACTGGAGGGGCAGACCACCGTCCCCCACGTTTACCCCCACCAGATTGCCTTTAATGTACTGCCGGAGATAGACGTCTTCCTGGACAACGACTACACCAAAGAGGAGTGGAAGATGGTGGAGGAGACCAGGAAGATAATGCACGCCTCCGATATCGCCATCTCGGCGGTCTGCGTACGGGTGCCGGTTTTTATCGGCCACAGCGAGGCAGTCCATGTAGAGTTCTCCCAGCCGATGGCCCCCGATGACGCTAAGCGTATCCTGGCCCAGGCACCAGGGGTCAAGGTGCTGGATGACCCGGCCATCAGCCTCTACCCCCAGCCCTGGTCCGCCGCCGGCACCGATGAGGTCTTCGTCGGGCGCATTCACCGTGACGCCTCCCACCCCAACGGCCTGGTTATGTGGGTGGTCTCCGACAACATCCGCAAGGGGGCGGCGCTGAATACCGTCCAGATCGCCGAAGAGATAATTAAAAGGGACTGGCTACATCCCGGGGAGGCGGGAAAATGAAGCAACTGGGAAGACTACTGACGGCTATGGTAACCCCCTTCGACGAAAGGGGGGAGGTCAACTACGAGCAGGCTAAAAAATTAGCCTTAGCCTTAATTAACTCTGGGAGCGACGGCGTGGTGCTGGCGGCTACCACCGGCGAGTCGCCGACGCTGGTCCGCAAGGAGGAAGCCCGCCTCTTTACCGATGTGAAATCGGCGCTGGGGGGGCGGGGCAGCATTATTGCCTACACCGGCTCAAACAGCACCGCCGAAGCGGTGGCGGCGACCAAGGCCGCCGAGAAAATCGGGGTTGATGGCTGCCTTTCCGTCGTCCCCTACTACAACAAGCCTACCCAGGAGGGCATCTACCAGCACTTCAAGGCCATCGCCGAGAGCACCAGCCTGCCCGTCATCATGTACAACATACCCGGCCGGGTGGTCATCAAGATGTCTCTGGAAACTATAGTCAGGCTGAGCCGGATTGATAACATCGTCGGCGTCAAGGAGGCCTCCGGCGACATGGGCCTGGTGGCGCAGACGCTGGATAACGCCGATAAGGACTTCCTTATCTGGAGCGGCAACGATAACGATACCTTTCACATCATGGCCCTCGGCGGCTACGGTACCATCGGCGTGGCCACCCACCTGGTGGGTAAGCAGATTAAGCAGATGATGGACTATATCCTAAACAGTAAAATTGCCGAAGCGGCGGCTATTCACCGCCGCCTGCTGCCGCTGGTTGACGTCCTCTTCATCGAGCCCAACCCGGTGCCGGTAAAATACGCCCTGAACCACATCGGCTTCAATGTGGGTAAGCCGCGCCTGCCCCTGGTCGAGGTCAGCGAAAAGACAGCCGCCCAAATCAGGGAGACACTTAAGAAATACCGGATTGACCTGCCAGTATAGGGTCCTTTACTTTACTTATCTTATCTTTACTTAACCTATCCTAACCCTACCCCACTTTTAATGTAAGTTTTATTTCCCACCCTCCCACCCTCAAAGGCTTCGCCTTTATAACTTTCTGCCCCTCCCCTGCAGGGGAAAAGAGGTATCGTCACCACTGAATGGGGGTGGGGAAAGAAAGTTCCAGAAGCGGAGCTTATGAGGGCAGGCTGGCTATGGGACGCAAAACGACCGAAGAAAGAGCAGGACGTTTAACCCTAAAAGATAGGCGTCTTTTCGATGACCGCTCCCCGCTCCGGCCCAACACAGATAAGGCTCACCGGGCAGCCGATAAGCTCTTCAAGCCGGTTTACATAGCCGCGGGCCTCACCGGGCAGCTTATTAAAATCGCGGACACCGGTGGTGGAGGTCAGCCAGCCGGGCATCTCCTCATAAATTGGTCTACAGCGGGCCAGAGCGGTAATGCTGGCCGGGAAATAGTCAATGGTCTTCCCCTCTAACTCGTAGCCCACGCATATCTTTAGGCTGGGCAGTATATCCAGTATGTCAAGGCGGGTGACCACCGCCCCGGTAAGGCCGTTAATCCGGCTGCTGAATCGGGCGGCCACGGCATCAAACCAGCCGCAGCGGCGGGCACGTCCGGTGGTGGTGCCATACTCACCAGCCCTCTCCCGGATCAGCTCGCCGGTTTGGTCGTTCAGCTCGGTGGGCATGGGGCCTCCGCCCACCCGGGTGCAGTAGGCCTTATAGACGCCCAGAACGCGGTCGAGCCGGGTGGGACCTAAGCCCGCCCCCAGGCAGGCCCCCCCCGCCAGCGGGGAGGACGAGGTGGTATAGGGATAGGTGCCAAAATCGGGGTCGAGCAGAGCCCCCTGGGCCCCCTCCAGTATCACCAACTCCCCCCGCCCCAGTGCCTCGTCCAGCATGGTGGTCGTCTCCCGGATATGGGGCGCCAGACGCTCGCCGTACTGGCGGTACTGGCTGAAGACCTCCTCCAGCGAAAGCGGTTCGGCATTATAGACTTTGGTCAAGATTTTATTCTTGTACTCCAGAACGGTGCCGAGGCGCTCTCTCAAAGCCTCTCTATCCAGCAGGTCGCCGGCCCTGATGCCCAGCCGGGCGGTCTTATCAGTAAAGGCGGGGCCGACCCCCTTGCGGGTGGTGCCTATCGCTCTGCCGCCGCGTGCCTCCTCCTCCAGGCCGTCGAGGAGAAGGTGATAGGGCATAATCAGGTGAGCCCGGTCGCTAATAAAGAGGTTACCGGTATCAACGCCGCGCTCGTTTAAGCCGTCTATCTCGCCGATTAATACAGCGGGGTTAATCACCACCCCGTTGGCGATGATGCAGGCCACCCCGGGGTTAAAGATGCCCGAGGGGATGAGGTGTAATTTAAACTCACCGTGGGGGTTGACCACGGAATGGCCGGCGTTATCCCCGCCGGAAAAGCGGACCACCATCCTGGCCTGCTGGGCCAGCATGTCAACCACCTTGCCCTTCCCCTCGTCACCCCACTGAGCTCCGATAACAGCAACAACCGGCATATTTCCTCCGTTAACTTATAACATAAATAATGCCCTTAAATAAAGGGGCTAGGCACTGGTTTTTTGACGCCAGACATAGACCACCCGCTGAATCAACGTGACCAGGCTGAAGACCACCATAACCGCCAGGGCGATGAGTAAAGCCGGGGTGAAGTAGCTCAGCAAAAGGCCCAGCGCCAGTATTACCACCCTCTCCGCCCGGGTGAATATCCCCACCTTACACTCCAGCCCCTGCGCTTCCGCCCTAGCTCTAATATAGCTCACCAGCTGGGAGCTGATAAGGACAGCCCCGGTCAGCAACACCCCCAATAGCGACGGCTGGAGGGCATAGACCGCCAGGACAGCCAGCAGTATCACCCCCTCCGAGAGACGGTCCAGGGTGGCGTCGAGGACGGCACCAAAAGGGGTGACCCGCTGAGTGAGGCGGGCCAGCGCCCCGTCCAGTATATCGAAGAAGCCGGCCACCAGCACCACAATGCCGGCATATAGGGGGTAGCCGGTGACAACCAGCGCCGCCGCCCCCAGGGACAGGACGAAGCCAGCCCAGCTTAAGAAATTGGGGGTTACCGGCGTCCCGGCTAAAACCCGCACTACCGGCTGGGTAAACCGATAGGCTAAGGAACTGCGGAACTGGGGCAGGTCTTCTCTGGATGGTGGTTTTGGTCTAGCTTTACTAACCGGATTACTCCTGCTCTCACTTAACCGTAATAGCCGTCGCTTCTAACTCGGGAAAGCGTTTATTCCAGGGTGGCTCGCTCAAGACCCGGACGTAGTAGTCGAAAACCCGGCGGGCAATGTGCTCCCAGCTATGCTCCAGGGCCTTGGCCCTACCCCTGGCCCCCATCTCCCGCCGCAGCGGCTCATCGCCGAGGAGGCTAACCAGCGCCCGGGCCAGGCTGTCCTTATCCGCCGGCGGCACCAGCAGCCCGTCAACGCCGTGAGCCACCACGTTGGCATAGCCCTCTATGCTTGAGGCGACCACCGGCTTGCCCATGGCCATGGCCTCGAGCAGAATGATGCCGAAGCTCTCCGAGCCGATGGCCGGGGCACAGAAGACGTCGGCGGTCTGATAGTAGCGGGGCAGCTCATCATAGGGGACGAAGCCGACGAAGACAACGTCCTTTAGTTGGTTCCTGGCCACGTATCTCTCGTATTTACCCCGCAGCCTAGTGCCCGGGCCAACGATAATAAGGCGGCAGTCGGGGAACTCCTCCTTGACCTGCTTGTAGGCCGCCAGCAGGTAGTTCAGGCCTTTCCTCTTCTCCAGACGGCTGACAAAGAGGATATTGAGCTTGCCATCTTTGAACTTCTCGATAGGGGCCACCTCAGGGGAGAAATGCTCAACATCCACCCCGTTGGGGATGATGTTATAGAAACCGGGGAAGTTCTCGCAGGCGAACTCCACGGCCGGCCTGGATACAGCAATCTTGCCGTCGAGCTTGCGGAACCATCGCCGCAGAATCCACTTGCCGATGGGCCGACCGAAGTTATAGCCCGGTTTGCCGTAAGAGGCGTGAAAGGTGCCGATATTGGCCGTCTTTGACAGGCGCAGCATCGAGGTGCACAACATGGGCATCAGGGGCTCGTGCAGGTGGATGAGGTCAAACTTCTCCCTCTCCAGGACTTCCCTTATCTTGGGGGCTAAGGTCAGCGAGATGGTAACCCGGGCAATGGAGCCGCTGGAGGGGATGGGGCGGGGCCTGCCGATGGGGATAAACCGGTCGCCGAAGTCGGGGACAGCCCGGGAGGCGGGGGCAATAACCCTGACCTCATGCCCCATTCTGGTAAAATAGCGCTCCAGGTAGGAAATATGGAGGACGACACCCCCGGGATGGGCGAAATCATACGGGGAGACTAAAGCTATCTTCACCGTAGCCGCCTAAGACCTCCCTGGCAAATCACTTAACCGGTTCGCTCGCCGCAGAGCTGGTAGCGATAAACTCCTCCACCATCTGGTGGGCCTGGTCGTCGGTATACTGGACCGGCGGCGATTTCATAAAGTAGGCCGAGGGTGCCTCCAGCGCCCCTTTAAGCCCGCGGTCCAGGGCCAGCTTGCAGCACCTTATGGCATCAATCACCACCCCGGCCGAGTTGGGGCTGTCCCAGACCTCAAGCTTCAGCTCCAGGTTTAGGGGGACGTCGCCGAAGGTCCGTCCCTCCATCCTGATATGGCAGAACTTGCGGTCGGCTAGCCAGGGGACGTAGTCGCTGGGGCCGACGTGGATATCGTCCGGGTCAAGCTGGTAGTCAAGCTGGGAGGTCACCGAGTTGGTCTTGGATATCTTCTTGGACTCCAGCCTCGACCTCTCCAGCATGTTATAGAAGTCGGTGTTGCCGCCGAAGTTCAGCTGATAGGTCCGCTCCAGCTTTACCCCCCGGTCCCGGAAGAGGCGGGTGAGTACCCGATGGGCTATAGTGGCCCCCACCTGGGATTTAATATCATCGCCGATAACCGGCAGACCTTTTTGCTCAAAGCGCCGCTGCCAGTACTTCTCCCGAGCGATGAAGACCGGGATGCAGTTGATAAGGCCGCAACCGGCGGCCAGCACCTGCTCGACATACCACTTGGTGGCCTCTTCGCTGCCCACCGGCAGGTAGTTGAGCACCACGTCGGTCTTGGTATCCTTCAGAATCCTAACGATATCGGCGGTGGGGCCGGGCGCCTTCTCGATTATCTTGGATAGATAGAGCCCCAGCCCGTCGTGGGTCATCCCCCGCTGAACCTTGACGCCGGTGGCCGGCACCTCGCCGAACTTGAAGGTGTTGTTGGGTGGGGTAAAGATGGCCTGGGCGATATCCTTGCCCACCTTGTTCTTATCGATATCAAAGGCGGCGACAAAGTTGATATCACTGATGTGATACCCGCCCAGATTGACGTGCATCAGCCCGGGAACAAACTCGTTCTCTTTGGCTTTCTTATAGTAGTGAACGCCCTGGACCAGGGAGGAGGCACAGTTGCCCACCCCGATTATGGCTACATTTACCTTGCCCAAAGTCTGGTTGCCTCCTTTCGGAACCTATAGCCGGATAGCACCCTTCTTACTGAGATTGATGCTGATAGAACTTACCAATCAAGAACGCCACCTGCGGTATCAAGACCTGATAGGACTTATCCCGTCTGGGGCCGGGGCGATTACCTTCAGCCAATCCTGAAAACTTTGGTCCCGCACCCCGGGCAGACCCCCTGCGTGGCCGGCCGGCCGTTCTTCAGGGTAACCCGCTGGGGGTTCCTTATTTCCACCTTCTTGCGACACTTAAAACAATAAGCCTGCGCCACTGGGGTCACCTCCTTTGGGTATCCGTTGCAATATACCCCTATTATAGGCAGGCTGTCAAGCCCTGCTGAAGACCCTCCCCACCAGCCACCGCTCCTTCTCCCGGTCAAATTTTAGCAGCCCCAGGAAGTAACCGTCACGGTTATAGATACGCAACCAGCCCGCTCCCGTCTGGGGGCTAGCCGGCTCCAGCTCCACCGGGCGCCCGTTCCTGATATCGGCGGCGGCGGCGGCGTCAACCACTACCGCCGCCCAGTCCTGAAAAACGATGTCTATCGGGTAAATAAATTTTGTCCAGTCGCCGTTGCGGAAGCCCTCCTCAAGCTGAGCTAGTGAAACGGCGTCTCTAATATCGAAGCAGCCGTACCTGAGGCGGACCAGGCTCTTTAAATGGGCGCCGCAGCCGAGTGACTGGCCCAGGTCATGGGCCAGCGAGCGGATATAGGTGCCCTGGCCGCACTCCACCTCTACCGTGGCCAGCGGCGGCCGCCAGTACTTAAGCTCCAGGCGGTAAATCTGCACCGGGCGGCTCGGCCTGGCCACCTCAATGCCGGCGCGCGCCAGCTCGTAAAGCGGCCGGCCGCCGCGCTTTAATGCGCTGTACATCGGGGGCGTCTGCCGTATCAGGCCCCGAAAAGAGCCGAGGGCGGACAGTAGCTGCTGGCGGCTCAGGCCAGAGGGGTCGGCTCTGGCGGTGACGTTGCCGGTGGCATCGTAGCTATCAGTGGTCACCCCGAACTCAACCCGGGCCTTATAGACCTTGGCGGCATCATGCAGAAAGGGGACGACGCGCCGGCCCTGCCCCAGGCAGACGGGTAAAACACCGGTGGCGGCCGGGTCTAGAGTCCCGGCATGTCCCACCCGCTTTACCCCGCTTAAGCGCTTGACCAGAGAGACAATGCTGAATGAGGTCCGGCCCCGGGGTTTATTGATATTGAGGATGCCGTCCACGCTAGTCACCGGGCTCTTGGTGGGTGTTCTCGGCGCTGATTTTATCTATCAGCCGCAAGAGGCGGTCTCCCCGCTCGATAGATTCGTCCCACTCAAAGCTGAGCTCGGGGATACGGCGCAGTCTAAGGCGCTTGGCCAGCTGGTTGCGCAGGAAATTGGCCGCCGCCCCCAGCCCGCTCAGAATCGCCTCTTTCTCTTCCTGGCCGCCCATACAGCTGACGAATACCTTGGCGTACTTCAGGTCGGGGGAGAGGGATACCTCGTTCACAGAGACGAACTGGCTGATTCGGGGGTCTTTTACCTGGCGCTGAAGCAGGTCGCTAATCTCGTGGCGCATGAGGCTGCTTACCCGCTCGATGCGATGCGACATATCCCAGCCCCTTAGCTTAAGCCTTCTCTTTGCGGTAGAACTCCAGGGTATCGCCAACCTCAAAGGCTTCAAAGTCCTTGACGCCTACCCCGCACTCATAGCCAGCGGCTACTTCACTGACATCGTCCTTGAAACGCCGGAGGCTCTCAATTGCCGATTCATGCAGTACCTTATCGCCGCGCCGCACCCTGACCGAGGCGCCCCGGCTTATCTTGCCCTCGGTAACCATAACTCCGGCTACCTTCTTCTTCTTGCCGCTGGGGAAGACCGCCCTTACCTCGGCCCGTCCCTCGATAACATCAACATAGTGCGGCTCCAGTAACCCTTTGAGCGCCTTCTCCACGTCGTCCACCAGGTTGTAGATGATATCGTAGAGGCGGATATCAACGCCTTCGGCATCGGCCATCCGCCGTGCCCCGGCCTCAACCTTGGTGCCGAAGCCGATGACAAGCCCCTTGGAGGCAGCCGCCAGCATAACGTCGCTCTCGGTAATGTTACCGCTGCCGCTGTGGATAATCCTGACCTTGACCTCGTCGGTGGAAAGCCTTTCCAGAGAGGCGGTTATCGGCTCAAGGCTGCCCTGAACGTCAACCTTTAAGATGACATCCAGCTCCTTAACCTGACCGGCGCTTATCTGGTCGTAGAGGTTGTCCAGGCTCACCGCCTTGGGCAGTCTCTCCCTCTGGTGCTTCTGGATGAGCGCCCGCGCCTGCTGCTCGCCGGCGACGGCGCTCAAGATATCACCTGCCTGAGGCACACTGTCCAGGCCCAGAATCTCCACCGGCGTGGACGGTTCGGCCCGCCGCACCCGCTTGCCCAGGTCGTTGAACATAGCCCTCACCCGGCCCCAGGCGCCGCCGACCACCACCGTATCGCCGACCTTGAGGGTGCCGGTCTGGACCAGCACCGTGGCCAGAGGCCCCTTGCTTTTATCCATCTCGGCTTCAACCACCACCCCCACCGCCGGGCGGGAGGGGTCGGCCTTAAGCTCCTCCATCTCGGCCACCACCAGCAGGTTTTCCAGCAGCTCGTTGATGCCCTTCTTTTCCTTGGCCGAAATAGCCACGCAGACCACGTCACCGCCCCACTCCTCGATAACCAGGCCAGCGTCAGCCAGCTGCTGTTTGACCCTCTCCGGGTTGGCATCGGCTTTATCAATCTTATTAATCGCCACCACGATGGGCACACCGGCGGCCCGGGCGTGGTCAATAGCCTCCATGGTCTGGGGCATTACCCCGTCGTCAGCCGCCACCACCAGAATGGTGACATCGGTTACCTGGGCGCCGCGGGCCCGCATAGCGGTAAAGGCCTCGTGGCCGGGGGTATCCAGGAAGGTTATCTTCTGCCCCTTGACCTCTACCTGATAGGCACCGATGTGCTGGGTAATACCGCCGGCTTCAGTATCCACCACGTTGGTCTGGCGGATGGCGTCCAGGAGCTTGGTCTTACCGTGGTCAACATGGCCCATAATGGTAACCACCGGCGGGCGCAGCTTGAGTCCGCCCATCTCCTCCTCCAGGGGGCGGTAGCGGCGGCTGCCGGCGTCGGTGACCAAAGGCTTGAGCTGGACTTCGTAGCCGAGGGCGGCGGCCACCTTGGCGGCGGCTTCATAGTCAACGACCTGATTGATGTTGGCAAAGATGCCCTCCCTCATCAGCTGCTTGATGATATCAACGGCGCTGACCTGTATCAGCTCGGCCAGCTGCCTCACCGATACCGAATGAGGGAGCTCGACCACCTTTGCTTTAGCTTCCGAAGGCTTGCCTGCTTTAACCAATAGCTCGCTCCTTATCCCAGCTCCCGGCCATATCTAATAAGCTGTTCCCGGTTGTCCTCACTGAGGCTGGTGCGCAGGACATAGTCCAGCCGCCCTTTCTTAAGCCCAGCCTGCCAGCAGTCCGCTGCCGGACAGAGGTAGGCACCGCGCCCCGCCTTCTTGCCGGACGGGTCAACCTCAACACCGCCGCCGGGAACCTTAACCAGACGGACCAGCTCCCGCTTGGGCTTGACCTCGCCGCAGGCGACGCAGCTCCGCTGGGGTACGTGCTTAACCGGAGTCGAATTAATACTCTTCCTCTTCATCAAATATTTCTGCCTTCTGGCGCCGTTTCTTTACCTTGACGCCGTCCTCACCGCGTTCACGGGTGTCCTTTTTCTTCTTCCGCCTTGACTTATCCACCGGCTTGGTCGGCCCGGTCTGCATAACGTCCTCAGCGAAGCGGAGCTTGAGGGCTTCCGCCCCCACCTCCACCCCCACCGGCGGCTTCAAGACGGTCTCCGGAGGCGCCAGCTCAGTCTCAAAGGCAGCCGGCTCTGGCTCAGCCTCGGCTTCAGCCTTCTCGGGGGCCGGCTCTGGCGCCTCAATAACCGGCAGTTCTGCAGGTAGCTCCTCGCTGACCACCGTCTCTTCGGCGACGCCGGCAACCTCGGTCAGAGGCTTGGTCGCCGCCAGCTTTTCCGCCTCGGCGATTGAGGCACTCTTGATGTCAATCCGCCAGCCGGTGAGCTTGGCGGCCAGCCTGGCGTTCTGCCCTTCCTTACCGATAGCCAGTGAGAGCTGCCGGTCCGGGACAACCACGGTGGCTATCCCCGCGTCCTCGTCCAGCTCCACGCTCAGCACCTGGGCCGGGCTGAGGGCATTGGCGATAAACACCGAGGCATCCTGGTCCCAGGCAACCACGTCCAGCTTCTCGCCACCGAGCTCCCTCATAATATTCTGTATCCGGATACCCCTCAGGCCAACACAGCAGCCCACCGGGTCGATGCCCTCCTGACCGGTGGCTACGGCTACCTTACTGCGATAGCCCGCCTCGCGGGCGACCGCCTTTAACTCCACCGTCCCGTTGAGCACCTCGGGGACCTCCAGCTCAAAGAGGCGGCGCAGAAAATCGGGGTGGGAGCGGGAGACTACCACCTGGGGGCCTTTGGCGGTGCGAACCACCTCAAGCAGATAGACCCTGAGCCGCTGACCGATGCGGTACCGCTCGTTGCGCACCTGCTCGGAAATGGGGAGAATGGCCTCGGTCCGGCCCAGGTCAAGGAAGACCTGCCGGGATTCGATGCGCTGCACCAGCCCGCTGACGATATCGCCCTCCCGGCCCGAATACTCCTCAAATATGGCGCTGTGCTCGGCCTCATGGAGGCGCTGGAGGATAACCTGCTTGGCCGTCTGGGCGGCGATGCGCCCGGCGTTGCGCGGCGTGGCCTCTACCTCAACCGTACCGTCAATCTCGACATCCGGATTAATCTTCTGCGCTTCAGCCAGCGATATTTCCTTATGGGGGTCTTCAGGCTTCTCCACGACCACCTTCTCTGCCCACACCCTGACCCTGCCCGTAGCCGGGTCTATCTTGACCGAGATATTCTGGTTGGGGGCAAAGCTGTCCTTACGGTAGGCCGAGACCAGTGCCGTCTCTACCGCCGAAATCACCACCTCTTTGGGCAGGTTCTTTTCCGCGGCCAGCTGGGTCAGCGCCAGCATAAATTCGCTCTTCATCCGAGCCTAAAACCTCCGACCTTTTTATTCCCCTTACAACAAAAAAGTGGGAATCAACCCACTTAACAAGTCACTTATAGCTGGTAGTACCTGGTATACGGTGTACCATAGTGAGTATACCACAAGCCGGCGGTGGATGCAATACCTGGCGAGGCATAGTTAATAAAAAAATAAAGCCCTTTTACCCCCCATCTGTTTAACCAAGTTTTTACTTCCCACCCAGCCCACCCTCATAGGCTACGCCTTTAAAACTTACTGCCCCACCTCAAAAAGGAGAGGCCTAGCCCGATTTTTAGAGTGCGTTTTAATTCCCACCCACCCTCCAGAGGTGAGACTTCTTTAACACTCTTTAAAAAAGGGGGGTAATTACTCCCCCCTGGGAGGTAAGTGGCTGTATTTATCACTCAATGGGGGGTGGGGGTTAAGATAGTGTGAGAGGCGAAGCCTTTCGGGCGGGCGGGTATGGGAAGAAGAACCTAGGGTGGGAGGGGGTGGGCAAAAAACGAACGGGCGCACACTCAGCTACCCTAGAAATTAAAGTTACGCTAGGCTATAATTAAGGGTAATCTAATAAAAGGCAGACACCAAAGTAGTGAATAGTCCTGATTTAGCCGAATTAAAGGCTTCAGTAACCGCCAGCGTTGAAGCGCAAAGCCGCCAGCTCCGCAACTTAAGCCTCAAAATCCACTCTCATCCCGAGCTTGGCTTCAAAGAGATCAAGGCGTCCACCTGGCTTAGCCAATACCTGGAGAAAAACGGCTTCTCAGTAGAGCGGGGCATCTGTAAGCTGGAGACCGCCTTCCGGGCAAGCTACGGTGAGGGGAGACCGGCCATCGCCCTGCTGGCCGAGTACGACGCCCTGCCCAAACTGGGGCATGCCTGCGGGCATAACCTTATCGCCGGCGGCTCCGTCGGCGCTGCCGTGGCCGCTCAAGCGGCTGTTGACCGCTTCGGGGGGACTATTCAGGTTATCGGCACCCCAGCCGAGGAGCTATACGGAGGCAAGGTGATAATGGTGGAGCGGGGGGCCTTCGCCGACCTTGACGCCGCCATGATGGTACACCCCGGCTCACATAACGCCGCCGTCACCCCGGCCCTGGCCTGCCTGGCTTTAGAGGTAGAGTTTTTCGGGCGGGCGGCCCATGCCGCCGGCCACCCCGAGGCCGGTATCAACGCCCTGGAGGCCTTGCTCCTATCATTTGCCGCGGTTAACTCGCTGAGGCAGCACATCAAAGACAGGGCGCGCATCCACGGCATCATCACCGACGGTGGGGAAGCGGCCAACATCGTGCCCGCCCACAGTGCCGGCAACTTCCTGGTGCGCGCCGAGGACTACGCCTACCTGGAGGAGCTGAAAGAGAGGGTGCTGGACTGCTTCGTCGGCGGTGCCACCGCTACCGGTGCCCGCCTGGAATACCGCTGGGGAGAGACACTCTACGCACCGATGCATAACAACCTGACCCTGGCCAGGTTATTCCGGCAGAATATGCAGTCACTGGGGCGCCGGATGCCCCTGTCCGACCCGGAGAGGTCGTTTGGCAGCACCGACATGGGCAACGTCAGCCAGGTTGTGCCCGGTATTCATCCCGGCGTGGCCATAGCCTCTCCCGAGGTGGTCAACCACTCTCCGGAGTTCGCCCTGGCGGCGGCCTCTGAAGACGGCATCAAGGGAATGCTCGATGCCGCCAAAGCTATGGCCATGACCATAGTTGACCTGGTAGCCAGCCCGGAAACGATGGCCCAGGTTAAACGGGAGTTCGGTAAGCAAAATGGTTAAGGTCGGCATCCCCAGGGCGCTGCTCTACTATCAGTACTACCCGATGTGGCGGAGATTCTTCGAGGGGCTGGGGGCGGAGGTAATAGTCTCGCCGCCGACCACCCAGGCCACGCTGGCCTCAGGCTCATCGCGGGTGGTGGCCGATACCTGCCTGCCGGTAAAGGTCTCCTGCGGGCACGTGCTGGCCCTGACGGACAAGTGCGACTGCATCTTTATCCCCGCCCTGCGCAGCATCAAAAAAAAGATTTATAATTGCTCCAAGTTTCTCGGCCTGCCTGATATGACCCGGGCCGTTATCCCGGAATGCCCGCCCATACTGGATATAGATATTGATATCAACAAGGGAAAGCGCCGGCTCTACCAGGCTATATATAAACTGGGGCGGCACTTCAGCTGGAACCCGCTTGAAATAAGAAAGGCGGCTCTGGCCGCCTGGCAGGCCCACCAGGAATATAAAGAGCTGATGGTAAACCAGGGCTTGACCCCGCCCCGGGCGATAGCCAGCATATCGGGTGAGGAAACGACCCCCACCAGCCCGGATAAAGCGGCCATCGCCCTGGTCGGCCACCCCTACCTTCTCTATGACGAGCTCATCAACCACCGTCTTATTCACCGCCTGGAGCAGGCCGGCTACCGGGTGCTGACGCCGGAGATGCTCACCGCTCAGGAGCTGGAAACAGCCATAACCAGACTGACAGGGAGGCCCTACTGGACCTACGAGGAGGAGGTGGTGGGCAGCGGGGGGCACTACCTGGAAAGCGGTGTGGCGGGGGTTATCGGGGTGGTCGCCTTCGGCTGCGGGCCCGACTCGCTGATGATGGACATGGTGCAGCGGCAGGCGATAAAGCTGGGGACGACGCCCTTCATGAGCCTGACTTTAGAAGAACACACCGCCGAAGCCGGCGTGGTCACCAGGCTGGAAGCCTTCCTTGATATGATACAGAGAAAGAAGCGGAAACAGGCTGACATATGCGTATGACTTTCCCTCATATGGGTAACATCTGGGTAGGGGTAAAGGCGATGGCCAACAAGTTGAACGTTGACCTTGTTGTTCCACCACCCACCAGTCAACGTACCCTCTCGTTAGGTGCTAAATACTCACCAGAGATGGCCTGCTTGCCCTTCAAACTTACGCTGGGCAATATGATCGAGGCTCTAGAGCTGGGGGCAGACACTATAGCCACAGTCGGGCAGTATGGGCCTTGTCGCTTTGGCTACTATCATAAGGTCCAGGAAGAAATTCTACGCGAACTAGGCTATAAGTTTTATATGGTGAAGGAGAGCCTTGGTATAATGAACATGGTGAAATATCTCACTAATGGAGCTCCTCTGCCAGAAATAATATCCGGCTTCCGTTTTGGTCTAGCTAAACTGGAGGCGCTAGATGAAGTGGAAAAGGTTGTGTATAAAGTGCGAGCCATAGAGCGGGATAAGGGCAGTGCTACCCGAATCTACAAAGACGCCATTAAGGCTATAGATTCTGCCGAAGACTACAAGGCTCTCAAACGAGCTGAGCAAGAACATCTGCAAAAACTTACGGGCCTACCCACTATATCTTCACCTGACCCGTTAAAGATCGGCGTTATTGGTGAGTTTTTTATTTTGATCGACCCTTTTGCTAATATGGACATAGAAATTGAACTAGGAAAGTTGGGGGTTGAGGTGAGACATCCGCAGTCCATCAGGGAGTGGATCAGGTTTAATCCTCTCCTTATCACTCTGAAGTTACGAGAAAAAGACAAAAGCATCAGGGCAGCCAAGCCTTATATTTCTTCCCATATAGGCGGGGATGGCAGACAATCGGTAGGAGAGAAAGTACTACATGCCTCCGATTGGGATGGGCTCATTCACATTCAACCTTTTGGTTGTCTACCCGAAATAATGGCCCGCAATATCATGCCTTCCACACGAGAGAAGCTTCCGGTACTCGATGTCATCTTTGACGAACTTACGGCGAAGGCGGGAATGCTGAATCGCCTTGAAGCTTTCGTCGACATAATACAGAAGAAGAAAAGGGACAAGATATGCGCGTAAGCATGCCTCATATGGGCAACCTCTATATACCGCTTAAAGCCCTGGCCCAAAGGCTAGAGCTGGACTTCATAGTGCCACCACTCACCAGCCATCGCACCCTGTCGCTGGGGGTGAGGTACTCGCCGGAGGGGATGTGCATCCCCTTCAAGCTGACCCTGGGCAACCTGATTGAGGCCGCCGAGCTCGGCGCCGATACCCTGCTCATGCCCGCCGGCTCCGGTATCTGCCGGCTGGGCTACTACGCCAAGACCCAGGAACAGGTGCTCCACGACCTGGGCTATGACGCCGAGATAATCTGCGTGGGGGTCTCCCAGCGCAAGCTGCTCGGCCTGCTGGAGGCAATCAAGTACCTGTCCAACAACGCCCCCTGGGTTAAAATTATCTCGGCCTTCCGCTTCGGCCTGACCAAGCTCAACGTACTGGACAACCTAGAAAGGGCGGTGCAAAAAGTCAGGCCGGTAGAGCGCATAAAAGGGACGGCCAATAAGATATTCGCCCAGGCGGTCAAGGATACCGACCAGGCCGATGACTATAAGAGCCTGAAACGGCTGCAAAGGGACTATCTGGAGCAGCTAGACCAAGTAGAGAGGGACGAGAGTATTGAGCCGCTGGTGGTGGGCATAATCGGCGAATTTTACGTGCTACTGGAGCCTTTCTCCAACCTGGATATAGAGAAGGAGCTGGGGAGGCTGGGGGTGGAGGTGAGGAGGAGCATCTTTACCTCGGGGTGGACCAAGTTCAGCCTTTTCCTTAACCCCCTGGGGGTAAACGAGAAGGACCGCCTGCATAAGGCGGCCATGCCCTATCTCAAGCGGGACATCGGCGGGGAGGGCTGGGAATCGGTGGGGGAGAAGGTACTCCACGCCAAGGATTACGACGGGCTGATACACCTGGCGCCGTTTACCTGCATGCCGGAGATAGTCGCCCAGAATATCATGCCCTCGACTAAAGAGAGTATACCGGTGCTGACCATACTCTGCGACGAGCAGCTGGGCAAGCCGGGGATGCTGACCAGGCTGGAGGCCTTCGTCGACCTGCTGAAATACCGCCGGGCCAAAGTGAAGGTTTAGAGAGAATCTATGGAAGCCTATCTGGGTATTGACGTCGGTTCGGTGACCACCAAGCTGGCCGTGCTGGACAAAAGCGACCAGCTGGTCGGCCACATCTACCTGCCGACGCAGGGCAAGCCCATCGAGATGGTGCAAAAATGCCTGAGAGAGGTCAAAAGCCAGCTGCCCGAAGATATTGAAATCGGCGGGGTGGCCACCACCGGCAGCGCCCGCTACCTGGCCGGGGTCATCGTTGGCGCCGACCTGGTCAAGAACGAAATCACCAGCCACGCCGTAGGCGCCCTGCACTACTTCCCCGACGGGCAGACCGTCATTGAAATCGGCGGGCAGGACAGCAAGATTATCATCATCCGGGACGGAATAGTCACCGACTTCGGCATGAACACCGTCTGCGCCGCCGGCACCGGCAGCTTCCTCGACCACCAGGCACTGCGCCTCAACATGAACATCGAACAGTTCAGCCAGCGCTCGCTGGAGAGCACCACCCCGGTGCGCATCGCCGGGCGCTGCACCGTCTTTGCCGAGTCGGATATGATACACAAACAGCAGATGGGCCACCGCACCGAGGACATCCTCTACGGCCTCTGCCAGGCGCTGGTTCGCAACTACCTGAACAACGTGGGGCTGGGCAAGGACATCCAGCCGCCGGTGATATTCCAGGGCGGGGTCGCCTTCAACCAGGGCATAATCAAGGCGCTGCGGGAAGAGCTTGATATCGAGATTATTGTCCCCCCCCACCACGAGGTGATGGGGGCCATCGGCGCCGCCCTGCTGGTGCACGAGGAGATGAGCACTGGCCGAAAGGAGAGCCGGTTCAAGGGTTTCGGCATAAGCGAGATAAAATACCGCACCTCATCGTTTGAATGCAAGGCCTGCCCCAACCTGTGCGAGATAGCCCAGCTTTCCCTCGACGGGAAGGTGCTGGCCCGGTGGGGAGGCCGCTGCGACATGTGGGAGAGAGCCGAGTAAACAAATATGAGCAACAACGAGATGATGATTGCCGTTGATGCCGCCGGCGGCGAGCATGCCCCCAGAGAGATTGTCAACGGGGCCATCAAAGCCGCTCAGGAGTTCGGTGTCAACATCGCCCTGGTGGGCAACAAGTCGATACTGCATGTGCTGGCCGGGCACCACATGAACAAGCTCAATCTCAAAATTATCGATGCCAAAGAGGTTATTGGCTACAATGAACACCCGCTGAAGGCGATTAAAAGCAAGCCGAACTCTTCCATAGTTATCGGGGTCAACCTGGTTAGGGACGGCGCCGCCAGTGCCTTCGTCTCCGCCGGCAACACCGGTGCTGTACTCGCCGCCGGCCTGCTCAACCTGAAAAAGATAAAGGGCATCGACCGCCCCGCCCTGGGCAGCTTCCTCGATATCACCCCACCCGTCCCCATCCTGCTCATTGACGCCGGGGCCAACGCCGACTGCCACCCCAAAAACCTGGTCCAGTTCGCCCAGATCGGCAGCGTCTATACCAAACACATTCTCGGCATAGATGCCCCCAGCATCGGCCTGCTCAACAACGGCGAAGAGGAAATTAAGGGCAACCGCCTGGCCCAGGAGACCCACCAGCTGCTTAAAAGGCTCAACGGCCTGAACTTCGTCGGCAATATTGAGGGCCAGGATATAATGAAAAGAAAGGTCGACGTCATCGTCACCGACGGCTTCACCGGCAACATCGTGCTCAAGACCATCGAGGGAATGGGGGACAGCTTTTTGTATGTGGCGCGGCAGGCCAGCCGTATCTTCTCCACCGCCTACCACCTGCGGGGAAGAGAGCTGCTCCGGGACATAGGGCTGGGCTCCTGGGTGAAAAGGGTGGACTACACCGAATACGGCGGGGCCTGCCTGATGGGGGTAAACGGAAACGTTATCGTCGCCCACGGGCGCAGCCAGGCCAAGGCCATAAAAAACGCTATCGGCCTGGCCAAACAGACAGTAGAACGGGACATATGCCGAATAATTAAGGAGGAAAGTTATGACCAAACCAATCGAAGTGGATGACGCCAGCTTTGAGGAAAAGGTGCTGAAGTCCAAGACGCCGGTACTGGTAGACTTCTGGGCGCCCTGGTGCCGACCCTGCCTTATGGCGGCGCCGGTGCTGGAAGAGCTGGCCACGGAGTACAACAACCGGATAACCTTCGCCAAGCTGGACGTTGACCAGAACGCCCAGATTGCCGCCAAGTATAATATAATGGCTATCCCCAATCTCATTATCTTCAAAGAGGGTAAGCCGGCATCGCAAATAGTGGGTTATAAACCCAAGGAAGAGCTGAAGAAAGACCTGGATGCCGTCCTGAAATAAGACGATGACCGCCAAAAAAGAATACGATGTAATCATCATCGGCGGCGGGCCGGCCGGCCTCTCCGCCGGCCTCTACACCTCACGCTCCCGGCTCGACACCCTCCTCATCGAAAGGGGGGTGGTGGGCGGCCGGATAACCGATGCCGAACTGGTGGAAAACTACCCCGGCTTTGCCGATGGCATCTCCGGCGCCGAGCTGGGGCAGCTCATGCAGAGGCAAGCGGCCAAATACGGGCTGAACATCGTCACCGCCGAGGCCACCGGCCTCGAGCTTAAAAAGGATAAAAAGGTGGTCAAGACCACCCAGGGCGACTTCACCGCTAAAGCGGTCATTATCGCCAGCGGCTCGGAAAGGGGCAAGCTGGGCGTACCGGGGGAGGTGGAGGTCACCGGGAAGGGGGTATCCTACTGTGCCACCTGCGACGGCCCCCTCTTCCGGGGGAAGACGGTAGCCGTGGTGGGGGGAGGCAACGCCGCCATCAGTGAAGCCCTCTACCTGGCCAAGTTCGCCTCCAAGGTGATAGTGATACACCGCCGCCACCGGCTCCGCGCCACCCGCGTCCTGGAAGAGAAGGCGAGGGCGGAAGCCAAGATTGAGTTCCTCTGGGATACGGTGGTGGAGAAAATCGAGGGCGAAAAGGCGCTCGAGCAACTGAGCCTGCGCCAGGTAAAGACCGGCCAGAAGTCCAGCCTCGATGTCGCCGGTGTCTTTATCGCCGTCGGGCTCAAGCCCAGCACCGATTTCCTCAAGGGCGTCCTGCCACTGGACGAAGGCGGCTATATCATCACCAACGAGCGGATGGAGACCAAGATAGCCGGAGTTTTCGCCGCCGGCGATATCCGCCAGGACTCTCCCCGCCAGGCGATAACCGCCGCCGGAGACGGCGCCACCGCCGCCGTAAACGCCGAAATATTTCTAGAGCTAAAAGCCTAGAACTTGGTCACTAACTAAAGTATAATAGGTAAGGTGGAATAATGAAGGTTATCTTTCTTCAGGATGTCCCTCAGGTAGCCCAAGCCGGCCAGGTAAAAGAGGTAGCCGATGGCTACGCCCGGAACTACCTCATCCCTCGAAAACTGGCCGCCCTGGCCCAGCCCCACTCGGTCAGCCAGATAGAAATCAAGGCCAAAAAAGTAGAAGCACACCTCACCGCCGAACTGCAGGAGCTGGCCGGCCAGATAGAAGGCAAGGAGGTCGGCCTTAAGGCTAAAGCCGGCGCCAAAGAGAAGCTCTACGGCTCCATCACCAGCGCCGATATCGCCGCCGAACTGAAGAAGGTCACCGGGCTGGAAATAGACAAGAGAAAGATAGATCTGGAGGAGCCTATCCGCCAGCTGGGCAGCTACGAGGTGGCCGTTAAACTGGGCAAGGATATTATGCCTAAAATAAGGGTCACTGTTACTGAGGAAGAAGCCAAGGCGGAGGAGAAGCCGCCCAAGAAAGAGAAGAAGGCCACGGAGAAAAAAGAGAAAGCCGAGAAAAAGACTACGAAGAAGGCAGAGAAAGCGCCCAAGGCGGAGAGGAAGACAGCCAAGAAAGCCACCAAGGCTAAAAAGACCGAGAAGAAGACCACCAAGACAGCCGAGAAGAAGACCACCAAAAAAGCTACCAAAACCAAAAAGGAAGAGAAGACGGAATGACGAGCGACAGACTGCCGCCCCATGACACCGACGCCGAGGAGGCCGTAATCGGCTCGCTACTGATTGACGGCAGCTCCATCCACCGGGTGGCCGCCGTGCTGCAACCGACAGATTTCTACAGCGAGCGGAACTCGCTGATATACGGGGCCTGCCTTTCCCTCTACGAGCGCGATGAAGCCATCGACCAGATAACCGTAGCCCAGGAGCTGGACCGGCAGGGCAAGCTGGAGAGCTGCGGCGGCGCCGCCAACCTGAGCCATCTAATCGCCATCTGCCCCACCTCACTTGACATCGAGCACTACGCCCGGATTGTCTACCGCCTGTCGATAATGCGCCGCCTGATTGCCGCCGGCGGACAGATATCCAACATCGGCTACCGGGCCGACCCTGACGTTGACCAGAGCCTCAACGACGCCGAGGATGTCCTTTTCCGGCTGCGCCACGGTCAGAGCCGCCGTGACCTGACCCATATCCGACAGGTGCTCGACCAGTACTTTGAGACCACCGCCGAGGCCGAGGGCCAGCCCAGGGAACCAGTCCCCTACGTGCTTTCCGGTTTCGCCGGCCTGGACGAGTTCCTGGGCGGCTTTCAGCGCTCCGACCTGATTATCGTCGGCGGGCGGCCGAGCATGGGCAAGACCAGCCTGGCACTGAGCCTGGCCCGGAACGCCGCCGTGGAGCAGGGGGCCTGCGTGGCCCTCTTCAGCCTGGAGATGGCCCGGGAGCCGCTGGTGCTGCGCATGCTGGCCAGCGAAGCCGAGGTTGACTCACGGCAGGTCCGCCTGGGCCACCACACCGAAGAGCAGGAACAGCGGATTATGGACGCCACCGGCCGGCTTTCCGAAGCACCGATTTATATCGATGACACACCACAATTGCGGGTGGTGGAGATGAGAAGCAAGACCCGCCGCCTCTACTATGAGCGCGGCGTTGACCTGATTATCGTTGACTACCTTCAGCTGATGCAGGGGGACCGGAGGTCGGACAACCGGGTGCAGGAGGTCAGCGAAATCTCCCGCTCCCTCAAAGGGCTGGCCCGGGAGATTAACGCCCCGGTGCTGGCAGTATCGCAGCTGAGCCGCGCCCCGGAGGGAAGAGCCTCACACGAACCCCAGCTTTCCGACCTGCGCGAGAGCGGCAGCATCGAGCAGGACGCCGATGTCGTCGTCTTCGTCTACCGCGATGAATACTACTACCCCAGCAAAGATGACTGGGAAAGGGAGCACCCCGGCGAAAGCTACCCTCCACCGGCGGATATAATCATCGCCAAGCACCGCAACGGCCCCACCGGCACCGTAAAGCTGCTCTTCAAACCGAGGATGGCCAAGTTCGAGAACATTCCTAACCAGGAACCGAGCCTGCTATAAAGGCTTAATCTGGGTAAATTCATATGGAACAGTTTAAGGGTTTCCCGTCAAAAATGAAGTTCACCGCCGTGCCCGATTTCTTCCTGAACAAGCTGCTGCCCCAGATAAGCGATATCAACGAACTGAAGACCACCCTCCACGTCTTCCAGACGCTCTATCACAAGCGGGGCTACCCCCGCTTTACCAGCTTTAAGGAGCTGGCCGCTAGTAAGAGCCTGATGAGCGGCCTGGAAGGAAGCGGGCCGCCCGATAAGGCGCTGCGCCGCGCCCTAAAAATGGCGGCTGAACGGGGCACCATAGTTCACCTGGAGCTAGATAAAGACGGTGAGCCAGAGGATATCTATTTCCTCAACACCGAGTCGGACCGGCAGGCCGCGGCCAGGATTGAAAAGGGCGAACTGGAGCTAACCGGGCTTAAGGCCAGGGGGCCGGCCTATGTTGACGCCAGCGAGCCGCCCGATATCTTCAGCCTCTACGAGCAGAACATCGGCATGCTCACCCCTCTCATTGCCGACGAGCTGCGTGACGCTGAGCAGCTCTACCCCCAGAGCTGGATAGTGGACGCCATCAACGAGGCGGTGGCCCTCAACAAGCGGAGCTGGCGCTACATCGCCAGGATTCTGGAAAACTGGTCAGCCGAAGGCAGGAGTGATGGAACACATCGGGGAGATACTAAAAAGACAGGCCCGGACAGATACCTCAAACAAAAATATGGACACATGGTCCAGCGCTAAAAGTACCAAAGAGGCACCGCCGGAGCCAGCCTGCCCCGTCTGCAACGGGGCCGGCTTCGTCCACCCGCGCTCACCGTCAGGCAAGCCGGACTACAGCCGCACCGTGCCCTGCACCTGCACCCTGCAGAAAAGGGAGAAGGAGCAGCAGAGCCGCCTGCGGCAGTACAGCGGCCTGGAAGCCAAACTGCTCCAGAACATGACCTTCGAAAGCTTCGACTGGAAGCGGGTCAACCTGCCCCCGGAGCAGCGCGAGAATCTGAAGAAAGCTTTTGATAACGCCCTTGACTTTGCCAAAGCACCAGAGGGCTGGCTGGTCTTCCAGGGAATTAACGGCTGCGGTAAGACCCACCTGGCAGCGGCCATCGCCAACTACTGCCTCAAGGAGGGCCAGCCGGTCAAGTTCGTGGTGGTGCCCGACCTGCTCGACCACCTGCGCTCCACCTTCAGCCCGGAGAGCCCGGTGACCTACGACCAGCTCTTCGAGGAGGTCAAGAACGCCCCGCTGCTCATCCTGGACGACCTGGGTAAGCAGTCAACCACCCCCTGGGCCGAGGAGAAGCTCTACCAGATTATCAATCACCGCTACAACTACCGGCTGCCGACGGTGGTGACCACCAACTGCACCATTGATGAACTTGACAGCCCGATAAGCTCCAGGTTCGTTGACCCCAAGATAAGCGTCTTTTTTAATATCACCGCCCCGGACTACTGGTCGGGCCGACCGGCCCCGAAGAAGACGGCCCGGGGGCGGAAAGAGCGCCGGGGCTAGCCCTGATTTGCACACCCGTAGCCCTTTCCTGTAAAATAGGCTGGCTTTCGTGTTATGAGCGTGAATGCAGTAAACCTGCCGGTTCTGGTATTGAACCAAAGCTATGAGCCGCTTAACGTGTGCCGGGTGCGGCGGGCGGTAGTGCTGATACAGCACGGCAAGGCCGAGATGCTGGAGAACGGCGCGGGCTTTATCCACACCTCAAGCCGGGACTTCCCCCTGCCTTCGGTAATCCGCCTAGCCTACCTGATTAAACGCCCCCGACCGCAGCCGAAACTGACCCGCCTGGAGATTTTCCACCGCGACCACTACACCTGCCAGTACTGCGGCAAACAGACCAACCAGCTTACCCTGGACCACGTCATCCCCCGCTACCGGAGCGGCGAGCATGCCTGGGAGAACGTGGTCAGCGCCTGTGTCCAGTGTAACCGGCGCAAGGCGGGCAAGACCCCCCAGGAAGCTGGAATGAAATTAATCCACCAGCCGCGGCCGCCGCGGGGCGACGGCTACTTCTACATTCCTCACCACTACCGGAAGACCCAGAGCCAGTGGCAGAAATACCTGCCCCGGCAGAACTAGCCCTCTTTGGCAGGCTTTTCGATAGCGGTGATTTCAGCGAGGGGTATTTCCACGTTTCCCTGGCCCTCCGTCTCCACCAGCACCGTTTCCTTGAGCGGATTCCCCCCCACCACCCTGGCCGGCCCCATCGCCGTGGAGACCTGCTGGCCCACCTTGGGCATCTGCTTCTTCAGGTTCTGGTACTGCCCGCTTTCGTAGGCCAGACAGCACAACAGGCGCCCGCAGACGCCGGATATCTTCATCGGGTTGAGGGGCAGGTCCTGGTCCTTGGCCATCCTGATGGAAACGGGGGAGAACTCAGAGAGGAAATTGACGCAGCAGAGGGGCCGCCCGCAGCGCCCGAAGCCACCCACCACCTTGGCCTCATCCCTGGGACCCAGCTGGCGCAGCTCCACCCGCAGCTTGAAACGGCTGTTCAACTCCCGCACCAAATCGCGGAAGTCAACCCTCTCGGTAGCGCTGAAGAAAAAGGTGAGGCGGCTGCCATCCAGATTGTACTCCGCCGATAGCAGCTTCATCGGCAGCCTGAATTTGTCTATCAGCTTGGCGCACTCAGCCATAGCCTTGGCCTCCTTGGCCTCCAGCTCCTCAGCCTGCTCCAGGTCCTCCGCCTCCGCCTTGCGCACCACCGTCTTCAGCTCCTGGGGTACCTCATCCTCGGCCACCTGCGCAGGTGCAATAACCACCCTCCCCAGTTCCTGACCGCGGGTAGTCTTGACCACCACGTAGTCACCTACCTCAAGCTCAATACCGGCCGGGTCAAAGTAGTATATCTTGCCGGCTCTCTTAAAACGCACGCCAACAATTTCAGCCATAGTTTACCGCCGCCCTCCTTTCCGGCAGGCCTAGCATGAGCACCTCCAGCACCATCCGCGGATTAGCGTTCTGCCTGAGCTGTTCCCCGGCCGCCTGAATAGCGCCGACAAAAGCCCTCACCTCGGCCAGGCGGTAGCCCTGAGCCAGGCCGGCCAGCGTCTCCCTTCGGTCAATATTGGTTACATCATCAATGCAGCCGAGCTTGACCAGCAGCAGGTCCCGCCACAAGTCAAGCCACAGGTCGAGTATCTCCTGGACCAAGCTCCGGCTCTGGCTGAACCAGGCCACCAGCTGGTTTACATAGTCAAAGCGCTCTTCGTAGTCGGCGCTCATTATGTCAAGCAGTTTATCCAGCCTCTGGGCGCGCTGCTCAAGCAGATTATCGTCCCCAGCCGCCGCTATCGCCCAGCCCAGACAGCCGTGGCTGAGCCTGGCCAGTAGCTCCGCCTTCTTCGGCTCAACACCCCAGCCCTCGCTGAGGGCCACCCCCACCTGTGAGACCGGCAGCGGGCGCAGCTCCAGACGCTGGCAGCGGGAGACGACGGTGGCCGGCAGTGCCGACTCAGTGGCGGTAAGCAGAATGAAGAGCACCCCAGCTGAAGGCTCCTCCAGGGTCTTGAGCAGGCAGTTAGCTGCCTCGGTTGACATCAGCTCCGCCCCGTCAATAATATACACCCTGTATTTGCCCTCGAAAGGGTTCAGGCTGGAGGAATGCTGTAGCTCCCTGACCTGGTCAATGCCTATCTCAGTCCGCGGCTTATCACTGGAGTTAGCGCTGGAGTCCAGGCCGATAACCTGGACATCGGCGTGCTTGCCCGAAGCTATCTTCCGGCAGGCCTCGCACTGGCCGCAGGGGTGCTCATCCCCCAGACAGTTCACCGCCCGGGCCAGGTCAAGCGCCAGGGTCATCTTGCCCACGTGAGGCGGCCCGACTATAAGATAGGCGTGGGCCATCGTCCCCCGCTCCAGGCTGTGCCGGAGCAGGGCTACCGCCCTAGATTGACCTACTATCTGCCACACACCAAGCCTCCTAGACTACGTCGTGCCGGGTGAGGTCGTCAAAACTCTCCCGGCTCCGAATGAGCCGCGCCTTGCTCTCCCTGACCATAACCACCGCCGGCCTGAGCGAGGCATTATAGTTGCTCGCCAGCGGCAGGCAATAGGCACCGCATACCGGCACGGCGATAATATCGTCCGCCGCCGGCTTTGGTAACTCGATGTCCTTGATTAATATATCGCCCGATTCGCAGAACCTGCCGGCAATGGTGAACCTGCCGGCGGCCTTGGCTTTCATCCGGCTGGCGATGACCGCCTCCAACCTGGCCTGGTAGAGGGCGGGGCGGATGTTATCGCCCATACCGCCGTCCACCGAGACATAGCACCTGACGCCGGGTATATCCTTGACCACCCCCACCGTGTAGAGCGCCACCCCCGCCCGTGCCACCACCGAACGCCCCGGCTCGATGATAAGCCGCGGCCTGGCCAGCCCGAACTTCTGGCAGCCACTGGTAACGCTGGAGGTTATCGCCTGGGCATAGGCGGAGATGGGCGGGGCAGGCGAATCTAAAGTATACTGAACGGCGAAGCCGCCGCCGACGCTGAGCTCTTTGAGCTCAAAGCCGTGCTTAGATTTCATCTCGGCGGCAAAGCCGAGGACGATATCTATTGCCTGCTGGTAGGGCTCGAACTCGGCAATCTGGGAGCCGATATGAAAGTGCAGCCCCTTCAGATTAAGCTGAGGCATAGCCACAGCCGCCGTCAGCGCCTCCTCGGCGTAGGCCATGGGCACGCCGAACTTGCTATCTAGGTTGCCGGTGATGATATAGCGGTGGGTATGAGGGTCGACGCCGGGAGAAAGCCTCAAAAGTATAGCGGGTGTATAGCTCCCCTCTTTAGCTATCTCACCCAGCAGCTTAAGCTCGTGGAGATTATCAACCACGATGCACCCCACCCCCCACTCCAGGGCCAGCTTTAGTTCTTCGGCTGACTTGTTATTGCCGGGGAAATAGACCCTCTCCAGAGGGAAGCCGGCGGCACGGACGATGCTGATTTCGCCAGAGGAAACCACGTCCAGACCCAGCCCCTCCTCATTGAACAATTTAGCCATAGCCTCATTGATAAAGGCCTTGGCCGAATAGAGGACGGTGGTATCGGCGTAGCGCTGGCCGAACTCCCGCTTGAACTCGGCGCACCTATTTCTTAGGTCAAGCTCGTCAAAGAGATAGAGGGGCGTGCCGAACTGAGCGGCCAGCTCTACGGTATCGCAGCCGCCGATAACCAGATGGCCGCTATCATTAACCGCCGATTCCGGCGGGAAAAGTTTTATTCGGGACTCCATATATCTAAATGTTAACAGTGCCAGCTAGCTAAGTCAATTTATTTTTATATCACTATATCACCCTCACCCCCTTTATCCCCCTCTCCCTCAAGGGAGAGGGGGAGGAGTTTTTTAGGAAGAGGGGCAGTAGCCCCTCTTAAACACCCCGGGCAAGGCGAGGGATAGGAATACACCCCCCATAAAGAGGGAAAAAAGCGGGGCTTTTCTTTTCTCTCCCAACAAGGGGTGGGGAATAAGGAGAGTGTAAGAGGCGAAGCCTATGAGGGCGGGTGGGTATGGGAAGAAAAACTCAGGTTAAAGATGGGGAGGAGTATAACTGGCTAGTCTTCCCTTAATTTATAGCGCTGTATCTTGCCAGTGCTGGTCTTGGGCAGGTCTTTAACGAACTCTACCCACCGCGGGAATT